>CACRXA010000022.1_pt1 | contig 40690 bp, 35 predicted proteins | sample 5377051 | NCBI WGS metagenome assembly CACRXA01 (sample SAMEA6061847, study PRJEB28556) | metagenome | reverse complement strand
GGCCACCGGCCAGGTGAGCGAGGTGGCCTTCGGGGATCGGACGCTGCCCGCCTTCAACGGCTACTTCCAGCGGGGATGGCCCGTGCGCCTGCGGGTCGATAAAAAGACCGTGCGGGACGTCACCGGAACCCGCACGATCTGCGAGCCCCTGCCTCGGGCGCGGTGGGGGGAGATGGACTGCTGGACCGATCCCCCCGTCGTGGCCCCGGGCCGAAGGCGGACGGAGACCTACGTGGCCCGCAAGGAGTGGGTCCTGGAGGAGGCGCGGGATGGGGTCCTGGATCTGACCCTGGAGCCCTTCGGTCGGCCCTATGCGCATCTGCATCCGGATCGGGGGCGGGTGCAGGGGCCGGAGGGGAAGGCGTGGTGGATCCCTCTGGTGTGGCGGGGGAAGATCCCCTGGCTGTATCTGCCCCTGGCGGTGCGGGAGGGGCAGGGGGTGGTGTGCTCCGACCCCACCTGCGGCGGCTACCTGAACCGCAACACGCCCTAAACCCACCTGGCAGGAGGATCTGCGATGACCCAGGAAGTGTGCATTGATCGGGACGGAGTGCGGGAGGTGGCCCGCGCCTTGCGCGCCGCCCACGCCCGCTGGATGGAGACCCTGGCCCAGGCCCAGCGCGCCCGCCAGGCCCTGGCTGCCGCCGTGCAGGCGGCCCCCGGCCGCACCTTCGAGACCGCCGCCGCCCAGACCGCCCACCGGCTCCAGCAAGGCGGGGAGCGCCTCCTGCGCCTAGCCGAGACCCTGGAGAAAGCCCTCCAGCGCCTGGAGGAGGCCTTCGCCGAGGCCGCCCGGGCGGTGGAGGAAGGCTGGATCGCCCCGCCCCTGCCCACCACCCCCCTGGCGGTGGATGGCTCCGGAGCCCCCCTCCCGAATCAGTTCGTCCTCCGCTTCCGCGCGGAGGGCGTGGATCTGCCCTGGAACGCCGGCTGCGGCCCGATGGCCCTCTCCATGGCCCTCTCGCGCTTGACCGGCCGCCCCCTCCCCGCCCAGGCGGTGGCCGACCGCCTGATTCAGGAGACGAAGATGAAGCCGCAGAAGCCGCCCGGAGAAGAAAGGGCGATCAACTACACTCGGGCGGAGGATTTACAGAAAACCGCTCGGGCCTACGGGGTGGAGGGCCGGAAAGTGGATCTCGATGGCTCCTCTTCAGAAGCCGCATGGGAGGCCCTCCAGGCCCAGATCATCCGCCCCCGAACCGCCGTGATCGCCCTGGTCACCGCCAAAAGCCAGACCACAAACTGGACTGACAGCTGGCAGGGAGCGGATGGAAGGCCCGCGGAAGCCATCGTCCTCACGGAAAAGAAGCAAACCGGCGACGGAGGGATCCTCACGGGTCATGCGCTCCCCCAGGCGGGCGAGACCGCCCACTGGGTAGTGGTAGATCGACTGGAGGAGCGCGATGGGGAACGCTATGTAGTCGTCAACAATCCCTTCTACAACCGCCAGGAGCGTTACCCATGGGCGCACTTCTGGTCGTCCGTGAACCATCAGGCCCGAGAAGGAAACCGCTGGTGGGTTCTGGCCCTGGAAGTCCCTCCCGAAACCCCAAAAGGATCAGGAGCTACCCCTCCGCGTCATATCCCCCGATAGGAGGAACCCGATGCGCCGCTGGATCCCAGGGATCCTGATCCTCAGCCTGACCGCCTGTATGCATTCCGCTGCGCCCCTCACGCCGGTGCGGACCGCGACGCCGACGATGGCCATGGGCCCCCTCGGAACGCAACCGGCGCGGACCCCCTCCCCTATGCCGACCCCCATTCCGGCGACGGCCACTCCCACTGCCACCCGTCCGCTCACCCGCACGCCGACCGCGACCCCTCGGCCCACCCGCCTCCCTTCCGCTCCTCCGCCCTCCTCCGGATCCCAGAGGCCCCAGCCGCTTCCGGAGGGTTTTCAGACCGAGGGGAACTGGATCGCGGTGTTCCACCCCCGCCTCGAACGCCAGACATGGTCGGAGGGAGCGGTCTGGTTGACGGACGGTCAGCGCTGGATCGGGCCGTGGCCTTCGGATCTCACGATGCCCTTCTGGACGCTCTGGAACGGACGCCTGCATTTCTGTTATTGGCGGGACGGCGAATGGTTCGCAGAGCTGGGCACCGCCAAGGCCCCTCCGATCTGCGTCGAGGCCCCGGACGCGCTGGCGATCCGAAAGGATCGCATCGGGCCTGGGAAAAAAGGGATCTACGGCCTGAAACCATGCGGGAGCCAGGGGGAACTCTGCGCTCAAATACTGCCGGACAAGAGGCTCTCTCCTCCCCTGCGCTTTCCGATCCCGGAATCGGTGCTCCAGAACCAGGCGAAGGTCTATGACCAGGTCCATGCGGAGGGATGCCTTTCACCGGATCAACAACACGCCCTGATCGTTGTTTATCGCGACGGAGGGCCTATGCCCGAAGGAGAGGAGCTTTTCCGGAAAGCGGTTTCGGATTTCACGCCCCCACCCCTCGCGTTCCCAGGCGGCCTTTACCGGGTCGATCTCCGCTCCGGGAAAGTCCTGACCGCTCCGACGAACGCGCCCGGGTGGCCGGATCAGCAGGCCCTGGCCCACGCCCTGGCCGAGCAGGGACGCTTCCCGGTCGCCTTCCTTCCGTTCCTGCGTAGCGCGCTGGGACCCACCGTGGATGGTCTGGAGTGTTCCCCGGATGGGCAGTTCGCCCTGGCGACACAGGCCCTCTGGCTTCCACCGGAGGACGTTTATCTTCCCGCAGATGTGCGGCGCTACCCGGAGCTTTTCGACCGCGACTTCCAGCCTCCCCAGTATGCCACCCTCTGGTGGATGTGGGTGATCCGGATCGAGGATGGAACAGGCTATCCGATCACTCTCCTGGAGGACCTGTTCAACACGGAGCTCTCTCGCGCGATCGCCAACTGGATTCCGTTTTATATGCTTCCCGGGGATATGCCGCAGGTCCCCTTGCCGCCTCGCGCTCCGGAGCATCCATCCCCATGGGAAGCTCCTTGAGGGGAAAGGCGCATGCCCTTGCTTCGCTTGGGGGGAACCTGAGGCGCCGCCGATGGAGTCCGGGGAGCCGGGCCCTGCATGCGCCCTACGGTCCGTCTGCGTCCATCCCGACGGCTCCCTTCGCCCGGACCGCAATGCCCAGGATAGCCGCTCCCACCTGAACGATCCTGGCCGACGGCCGACCTGTGCCGGAGGGGGACCATGAACGCTTCGAAAGGGTGGACCGCCCGGATGCCGGATTTGCGGGGGGCGCCCCTGTTCGTGCCCGCCCTGGCCTGGCTCGTGGGACTCCTCCTCGCCCGCGCGCTCCCATCCGGCGAGGATCTCTTCCCGCGCTGGACGTTGTTTTTCCTGATCTGGGCCCTTCCGGCCATCGCGGCATTGGGGCTCGGCGTTCCCCACGCCGGAAACCGGCGCCTCCCCCTCCTCTGCTTGATCGCCCTCCTCGGCGCGGTCCGGGGAACCCTGCGGCCCACCCCGGACCTGCCGCCCGCCCTCGCCGCGGCGATGGCGGAGGGCGCCGAGGTCACCGTGGAAGGGATCGTGGTGGACGACCCTGCTGGACGCGGGGCCGGATCCCGCTTTCGCCTCCGGCCGGAAGGGGGCACAGCCCTGCTGCAAGTGGATCTGGAGGAAGGCCGTCCTCGCTACGGGGATCGCCTCCGCCTGACCGGCCGCATCCGTCCCCCCGAGGTCCGGCCGGAGGTGGACATGCGCGAGGTCCTGGCCCGTCAGGGAGTGCTCGGGCAGCTGCAGGCCCGAGCGTGGACCCGGGTGCGGGCCGGCGAGGGCAGTCCTCTGCTCCGCGGGCTCTACGCCGCCCGGGGCTTCCTCCGGGACCGCCTGCGGAGGCTGCTGCCGAACCCGGAGGCCGGGCTGCTCATCGGCATCCTCCTGGGGGATGAAAGCGGGATCCCCTGGACGGTGGAGCAGGCCTTCGCCCGCTCCGGCCTCAGCCACATCGTCGCCATCTCCGGCTACAACATCACGCTGCTCACCGCCCTCGCCCTGGCCCTCTTCACCCGGCTGCTGGGCCGGCGGGCTGCCCTCTGGGCGACCCTCCTCCTGATCCCCCTCTACACCCTCTTCGTCGGCGCCTCGGCCTCCGTGGTGCGGGCGGCCCTCATGGGGGCGCTCACCCTGATCGCCCTGATGTTGGGCCGCAGCAACGACGCCCTCAACGCCCTCAGCCTCTCCGCCTTCGCCATGACCCTGTGGGATCCTCTGGCCCTGGACGATGTGGGCTTCCAGCTGAGCTTCGCCGCCACCCTGGGCCTGCTCTTCCTCGCCCCGCCCCTGGAGGGATGGGCGCGTGAAGGGACGGCCCGGCTCCTGCGAGATCCCGAGGCCGGCGCCCTGGTGGAGGCCGTCCGCGAGGCCCTGCTGGTCTCCCTGGCCGCCCAGATCGCCACCGCCCCTCTGATGCTCTATCATTTCCGGGAGCTTTCTCTCATCGCCCCCCTGGCCAACCTTCTGGTCCTGCCCGTGCAGCCCTTCCTGATGGCTTTCGGGATCGCTGCCGCCCTCGGCGCGGCGGCCCTCGGACCGCTGGCCGCCCCGCTGGGCTGGGCGGTCTGGTGGCCCCTGGCCTGGACCATCCGCGTCGCCGATCTCACGGCGCGCTGGCCCCTCGCCACCCTTCGTGTCGCCCCGGGCTACCTGGAAGGGATGTTGCTGTTCTACGGCGGAGCCCTGAGCGTCCTCCTCCTGCGGGCCTACGGCCTCTCCTTTCAGGAGGCGATCCTCCGTCTTCGGCCGCATCAGCCGGCCCTGCGCGCCCTGGGATTGATCGGCGCCCTGGGGGCCATCGCCTTCACCTACCTCCCGGACCATCGGGCGAAGCTGGTGCTGTTCGAGGGCGGGGATCTCTTCCTGGTCGAAAGCCCGGAGGGCCATCGGGCGCTGTGGCTGTGGGGGATCCGCGAAGCCTCCCTGGCCGGGCTGGGGCGCTGGTTGGGCCCCTTCGATCCCCATCTGGATCTCCTGATCCTCGAGGGTTCCGCAAAGCCGGGGCCCTCCGGCGCGCTGCGATCGCGCTATCCGGTCCGTCAGATCCTGGGGGAAGAAGCCCCGCTCCCAACCGGCCTGCGGATCGAGATGGGTTCCCTCATCCTGGAGAACCGGGAGGACGGATGGCTGCTCCGGATCGGAAGCCAGCGGGTCCTGATCGCCCGCCGCCGCCCGAACGGAGAGGTCCCCCGGGTGGACCTGGTGGTCTACCGGGGCGACGAGCGCGCCGGGTTGGCCATCGCGCAAGGATGGCAGGCGTGGGGGCTCCTGGTCGGGGGATCGCCCGCCGGTGGGGCCGCCGGGGCGGTCTCCGGCCCGCGCCAGCTCCGGCATGCCGGAGGCCGGGAGTGGGTCGCCGCCTGGACCGATGGAAGGGTGTGGTGGTTCGGATCCGGGCGGTGAGCTCAGATCCCTTCCCGCATCCGGTAGAGGGGGCCCTCCCGGGGCCAGCGATGGCCCTCCGGGCAGACCACCGCCGTCTCCTCCTCGCGGGCCGGCCGGCGGCAGAGGGGACAGCGCCAGAGTCCCTCTTCGGTGGGGCGCGCGCCGGGCCCGGCTTCCGCCCGGATGAAAAGGCTGGGGGTCAGCTTCCAGAGGGCCCCGATCCCCTGCACCCATCCGTCCATCCTGGCCAGCGTGGGCGCGGGGATCAGGCGTTTCAACCACGGATGTCGGAAATGGGACACCGCCCGCTCCCGCTGGATCCGGAAGCCCGCCTCCTCCAGCCGGGCGCGCATCCAGGCCGGATGAAAATCGAAATGCAACGGGGCGAACTCCACCGGCTCCGGTGAGAACGGCGACCAGGATTGGGCGCCGACCACATAACGGAGGATGGCCTTCAGGTTCCGCTTGTTCGCGAACTCCAGGATGAAAACCCCGCCCGGCCGCAGGACCTCGTGGATCTCCCGCAACGCCCGGGGCACATCCCGGACGTGATGGATCACCCGGACCATGACGATGGTGTCGAAGGATCCGGGTATGAAAGGCAGGCGGTAGAGGTCGCCGATCACGAAGCGGAACCGTGGATCATGGCCCCAGCGCCGCCGGGCCGCTTCGACCTGCGATCGCGCGTAGTCCAGAAGGTAAACTTCCTCGTAGCCTGCGTAAAGATCGGCGAGGCGCCCGAAGCCCGCGCCGATCTCCACCAGGCGTCGGCCCCGTGGCGGCAACAGGGCGCGCAGCGCGATCCGCTCCGCCAGGTCCTCATACGCCCGGCCTGCCCGCCAGAAGGCCTCGTAATCGGTCTCCTCGTAATCACAGATCGGAGGGAGAGCCGGCGCATCCGACATCCTCGATCCTCCCCCTGCTTTATCCCCTCAGCAGACGCCAGCCCGAAAGCCCGAGCCCGGCCAGTCCGCTGAGCCACAGAATCCCGTGATCCCACAGCGAACCGGTCCGCCATCGGGCCAGGCGCAGACGCGCGCCGGTGAGCGGCCAGAGCCACGGGATGCCCTGGGGCGTGAGGGCGTCCAGCAACAGGTGGGAGAGATAGCCTCCCGCCCATGCCCCGACCAGCCCGGGATCCGGCAGGAGCAGCGCGCCCAGCCCGCTCCAGAGGCCCGCCATGGCCAGCGAATGCGTGGGGCCCCGATGGGGCAAGCGGACCAGCGCCCACAGCAGGAAGCCGGTGCCCAGGCCTGCGCCCGCCACCTCCGGAGAACGCAGGAGATAGCCTCCCAGCGCCCCGCCGGCGATGGCCAGCGCGCCCAGCGCCCGCGCTCCCCGCCCCACCGAGCCGACATCGAGATCCACATCCGGGACGGCGCCGGCAAAGGCGCCCAGGGCGCCCCCCAGCGGCCCACCCACCCAAAAGCCCCAGACAGTCCCCACGACGATATGCGTGCGCAACCGCATCTGGTCGTTGATCTCCCCATCGTGATCGGAGCGACCTCCGCCGCGACCCTCACGCCCTCGAAGACGAGTGTTCGGGGCTAAAGCGATTTTGTAGGAGCGGCTTCAGCCGCGACCTTGCATCATCGAGAACCAAGCGGTTCGAAGTTGTCAGAACCGCTTCCGCTGCGACCCTTGCGTCGTCGAGCAGAAAGTTCGGGGCTAAAGCCCCTCCTACAGGAAGATCGATGCTTGGTAGGAGCGGCTTTAGCCGCGACCTTGCATCATCGAGAACCCAGCGGTTCGAAGTTGTCAGAACCGCTTCCGCTGCGACCCTTGCGTCGTCGAGCAGAAAGTTCGGGACTAAAGCCCCTCCTACAAAAACCAATGCTTGGTAGGAGCGGCTTCAGCCGCGACCCTTGCGTCATCGAAAACCATGGGTTTGGGATCGCCGGAGCAGCCTTCACCGCAACCCTTCTCGCCATCGAAGGCAGAAAGTTCGGGGCGAAAGCCCCTCCTACAGGAAGATCGATGCTTGGTAGGAGCGGCTTTAGCCGCGACCTTGCGTCATCGAGAACCATGGGTTTGGGATCGCCGGAGCAGCCTTCACCGCAACCCTTTTCGCCATCGAAGCAGAAAGTTCGGGGCGAAAGCCCCTCCTACAAAAACCAATGCTTTGGTAAAAACGGCTTCCGCCGCGACCTTCTCCGCTCCGAAAGCGGCATTCGTGTATCCGCGGATCGGATTCGTGGACGGCTCCCTTCTTCGCAGGAGCGGCTTTCGCCGCGACGGAAGGTCGGATCCGAGGCCCTCCTGCAGCCGTGAAGACCTTTCTAAGCGCGGGAATCCGAACGCAGATCGACTTCCTTCGGCCCGTTGAGGAGGACCTCTCCCAATCGGCGCAGGCCAACCGCTGGCCGAAGGCGCTCCGCTCCTCACGGCCCCGGGATCAGATCCAGCAGCGCCTTGAGATCCTTGAGCAGCAACAGCAGCTTCCCTACCACCGGGTCCAGCCCCGAGGCCCCCAGCGCGATATCCACCGGCTGATCGAAGTTCACCGGGATCTGGGTGCGGACCGGGACGGTCATGTTCAACCGGACCGGAAGGCGGGTCCCCGGGGGCAGATGGATGAACACCGTCCCGTTGATCGTGCCCCCGCCCCCCGGCAACTGGAACGTCGCCGCCGTGGTGATCGGCACGGGCGCCAGGGTCACCACCACCGTGTCCTGCTGCACCGGGAGCTCAAAGGCCACCGGGACCGACTGGCGGATCGGGATGGTGGTGGAGATCCGCGTATCCCCCAGATCCTGGACGATGGCCTCCAGGCGGGCGACCGTCCCGTTGACGGCGGATTTCAGGGAGGCCAGCTGCATGTAAAGCAGCCCCAGGGCGATCACCAGGATCAGGTTGACGGTAAACGAGAAAAGGATCGCGATGGTCTGGAAGGCCCGCCACATCCGTCGCAGGAACTCCATAGACGTCTCCTGAAAAAGGGATCCCATGCCGGCGATCACCGGGAGTTCGGATCCGGCTCCACCTCCACCTGCACCCCCTGGGGCTCCACGTCGACCACCCAGGTGCGGGCCGGGAAGCCCGCCTCCTCGAAGGCGGCGGCCATGGCGGCCGCGATGGCCTCATGGCCCTCGGGGGCGAAGGCCGCCAGCGCCGGGCCGGATCCGCTGATGCACACCGCCGCAGCCCCGGCCGCCCGCGCCGCCTGAACCGCCTGCGCGTAGCCGGGGATCAGACGCGCCCGATAGGGTTCGTGCACCCGATCCCGCATCGCCCGCCCCAGCAACCTCCAGTCCCCCTCCCGGAATGCATGCACCAGCAGGGCCACATGCCCGATCTGCGCCACCACATCCGACAGGGGAAACTGAGCGGGGAGCAGGCGGCGGGCCATCTCGGTGGAGACCTGGACAGCCGGGAGGGCCAGGGCCACCCGCATCGGGGGGATCGACACCCGGGCCGCGATCAGGCCTTCCTCATCCCGGGTCACCAGCGTCAGGCCTCCGAGCAGGGCCGGCGCCACGTTGTCCGGATGGCCCTCCAGGGCCGTGGCCGGCTCCAGCAGCTCCTCCCACGGTCCCCTCCGACCCAGCCAGGCCGCGGCCAGAGCCAGCCCGCCCACCACGGCGGCCGCGCTGGAGCCCAGCCCGGACATCAGGGGGATCCGGTTGCGACAGCGCAGCCGCATAGGGGGCAACCTCATCCCCGCTTGCTCGAACAGCGCCGCCGCGCTGCGCACCACCCGGTTCGTCGCATCCCGTGGGAGGACGTCGGCCCCTTCCCCTTCCAGGACGACCTCCAGCGCCGGGGCCGGCTCCGCCTCGATCTCGTTATACAGGCGGACGGCCAGCCCCATCGCGTCGAACCCCGGGCCCAGGTTGGCGATCGTCGCGGGCACCCGCACCCGGATCCGCATGCCACCTCCCATGGCGGAGAGCTCGAACGGTTCCCGTAGGATATCCGAAGGTCCGGCCGCATGCCAGCCAGCGGATCTTCTCTTCATCAGCTCCGCTCGGCCTCCGCGATGGCGCGGAAGCGTTCCCAAACGATGGGCGCATGCGCCCGGGCCTCGGCGGCGATCCGCTCCTCGTCGAGGGTGAGCAGCTGCCGATCCTTCATCAGGACCCGCCCTCCGCAAATCGTCGTGGTGACATGGGAGCCGTCGATCCCGAAGATCAGATGCCAGGGGAGGTTCTCCGCCGTCAGCGGCGTGTAAGGCCGGTAATCCAGGAGGATGAGGTCCGCATAGGCGCCGGGGGCGATGACCCCCAAAGGATGCGGCCAGAAGAGGGCGGCGATGCGAGCGTTCTCCCGATAGGCCATGGCCAGCACCTCCTCCGCTCCCATCGCCCGCGGGTCCCGGGCGTGAACCTTGTGCACCAGGTAGGCGGTCTTCATCTCCGCGAACATGTTGTTGGAGAACCCGTCGTTGCCCAGCCCGACCGTCACCCCGGCGGCCCGCATCGCGCCCACCGGCGCCACTCCGACGGCGTTGTTCATGTTCGAACGGGGCTGATGGCTCACCTTGCTCCGGGTGCGGGCCAGAAGGTCGATCTCCCTTGTGTCGACGTGCACGCAGTGCGCGCACAGGGTTTGAGGGCCCAGCACCCCCTCCCGCGCCAGCCGCTCCACCGTGCGGACCCCATAGATCGTCAGGCTGTGGCCCTCGTCGGCCGTGTCCTCCGCCACGTGGATGTGGAAGCCGACCCCCAGGGCCTGGGCCTCGGCCACGGCCTGCGCCATGGTCTCCGGGCCCACGGTGAAGGAGGCGTGGAGCCCGAAGGAGGCCGCCAGCAAGTCTCCCCGGGGATCCCCCGTCGCCCGCCATCTCTGGACCTGGCGGATGAACCGCGCGTTCTCCCGGATCCCGGCCCGCGCCCCTTCCGGGCCGTTGCGATCGGTGACCTCATAGCACAGGCAGGCCCGCAGGCCGGCTTCCGCCACAGCCTCCGCAAGGATGTCCAGCGAGCCATCGATGCACGAGGGGCTGGCGTGATGATCGATCAGGGTGGTCGTGCCGTGGCGGATGGCGTCGATCAGGCAGACCAGGGCCGAGAGGCGCACCGCCTTCTCATCCAGGGCGCGGTCCAGCCGCCACCACAGGCGACGCAGGATGTGAGGGAAGTTCCCCGGGGGCTCGTCGTGCAGGGGCATGCCCCGGGCGAAGGCCCCGTAAAAATGCGTGTGGGCACAGATGCTGCCCGGGAGGACCAGCTGTCCCCTCGCGTCCAGGACCTCCGCCTCGGGGTAGCGCGCCTGCACCTCCGCCGTGGGCCCTACCATCGCGATCCGATCCCCCTCCACCGCCACCGCTCCGTCCTCGATCACCCGGGGCGGATCCTCCATCGTGCACACGATGCCATGCGCAATCAGCCACGCCATTCCAGCCTCCTGTGGAGTGGAATCCTCCATGGGGAAGGGCTTTCGCCCTGAACCCCTGTTTTCGATGCCGCAGAGATCGCGGCGAAAGCCGCTCCTGCAAGAGGAGAGTTATTCACGAATGCCGCCTTCGGCAGCGAAGGAAGTCGCGCCGGAAGCCGCTCTGACAACTCCGAACCGTCGGGTTTTCGATGAGGCAAAGGGTCGCGGCGGAAGCCGCTCCGACAATCCTGAACCACCGGTTCTCGATGACGCAAGGGTCGCGGCTAAAGCCGCTCCCACCAAACATCGGTTTTTGTAGGAGGGGCTTTAGCCCCGAACACCTGTCTTCAAGGACGCAAAGGGTCGCGGCTGAAGCCGCTCCTACCGAACATCGATCTTTCTGTAGGAGGGGCTTTAGCCCCGAACCTCCGCCTTCGATGACGCAAGGGTCGCGGCGAAAGTCGCCCTTACAACCCAGAACACCCGTCCTCGATGACACAAAGGGTCGCGGCGAAAGCCGCTCCTCCGGAAGGGGAAGCCGGCCAACGAATGCGGCCCTGGCGGTCTCCGCCCATCGATTCGTGTATGCATGTCCCCCTTCGCGGACGGCCCGTCCTCTTGCCCAAACCGCCCGCGGCGGAGGCGATTCCTGCATTCCCAACCCCACAAGGCATTGCGCCAAAGTTGCTTTTTCCACAAGTTTACACTACAACAAAACCGATCCCGGGGCATTGACCTGAACGCGAGGACGGACGGGATGGCCAGAGAGCCGGTGGCGATTAAAGGCGTGGGGGATGCGTTGTGGTTTTCCTTCGGGCCGGAGCCATGGCCCGAGGCCCTGCGGGCGCTGGAGGCCCGGCTGTCGACCAACCCCAGCTTCTTCGTCGGCGGCCGGGCGGTCCTCGCCTTAGGGGATCGGATCCTGGAGGAAGCGGACCTGCTGGCCGCCCTGGCCTTGCTGAACCGCTTCGGCCTCACCCTGACCGGCATATGGACGGAGCATCCAGTCACGCAGGCCCTGGTGCGACGGCTGGGGCTGCCCCTCCAGAGCCCCCCGGCCCCGGAGCGCGCCCCCGAAACCCGGGAGCTCCCCCTGGAGCCGGCGTGGGTGGTCCGCCGGACCCTGCGGGCGGGCCACTATCTGCAGGTGGAAGGGCATCTCTGCGTGATCGGGGATGTGAATCCGGGGGCGGAGGTCGCCGCCACCGGCGACATCGTGATCTGGGGACGCTTGCTGGGAACGGCCCACGCCGGCTGTGAGGGGAACGATGAGGCGGCGGTCTACGCCCTGGAGCTCCGCCCGGTCCAGCTGCGCATCGGGCGTTACATCGCCCGCTCGCCGGAGGAGCCCCGACGGCCCATCCCCGAGCAAGCGGTGGTTCAGGAGGGCCGGATTGTGGTGGAGCCATGGCGTCCCTTATCGTGGATGGAACGATGGTTCGGGCGCTTTCTGTAAACCGGAGGAGTTCCCTCTCCCTCCGCATGGGTGAAACGGGAGGTTCGCCATGAGCGCGCAGGTGATCACGGTCACCTCTGGCAAGGGCGGGGTGGGCAAGACGACGGTGACGGCGAACGTGGGGATGGCCCTGGCCCTGGCCGGCAAGAAGGTGGTGTGCATCGACGCGGACATCGGCTTGAGAAACCTGGATGTGGTCCTGGGGCTGGAGAACCGCATCGTCTACGACATCGTCCACGTGGTGGAAGGCCGCTGCCGCACCCGTCAGGCCCTCATCCGCGACAAGCGGGTCCCCGACCTCTACCTGATGCCCGCCGCTCAGAGCCGGGACAAATCGGCCGTCAGGCCGGAGGACATGGTCCGCATCTGCGAGGAGCTGCGGCCCGACTTCGATTACATCCTCATCGATTCCGCCGCCGGCATCGAGGAGGGCTTCCGCACCGCCCTGGCCCCCGCCGATCTCATCCTCCTGGTCACCAACCCGGAGGTGGCCGCGGTGCGGGATGCGGACCGCGTGATCGGGCTGGTGGAGGCCATGGGCAAGCCGACCCCCAAGCTCATCGTCAACCGCCTGAAGCCGGACATGGTCCGCCGGGGCGACATGCTGGACACCTCGGACGTGCTGGAGATCCTGGCCATCGAGCTGCTGGGGGTGATCCCGGAGGACGAACAGGTCGTCGTCGCCACCAACCGGGGGACCCCTGTGGTGCTGGAGGAGCGGTCGCCGGCGGGCCAGGCCTTCCGGGCCATCGCCCGGCGCCTGATGGGGGAGAACGTTCCTCTCTTCCCCTCTGAGGATGGGCATGGGGTTCTGAGCTGGTTGCGCCGGCTGGTGCGCAGCGGAGGTGGCCGATGAGCTGGCTGGATCGACTGCGAGGGCAGCCCTCGCCCCGGGAGACCGCCAAGCAGCGCCTGCAGGTGATCCTGGTTCACGACCGCAGCGACCTCTCCCCGGGGTTGCTGGAGGTCATCAAGGACGAGATCATCGCCGTCCTCTCCCGCCACGTGCCCATCGTCGCTGAAGAGGTGCGGGTGACCGTGACCCAGGACGCCCGGGAGTGCCGCCTGGTGGCGGACATCCCGCTGGGGAACCGGCAGAGCCGATCATGATCGGGTGGCTGCAGGAACGTCTGGGGGAATGGCGCCGCTTCGACGTCGGGCTGCTCCTGGGGGTGATGGCCCTGATGGCCATCAGCATCCCGACCATCGCCAGCGCCGTGCTGCGCTCCCCGGATCTCGCGGACGCCCCCCGGCGGCAGGTGACCTTCGCCTTGATCGGGATCGTCCTCATCCTCGCCACATCCTCGGTGAACTACCGGATTTGGGGAACCTTCCACCAGGGGCTCTATCTGCTCCTCGTCGGCCTGCTGCTGCTCGCCCTGATCGCCGGCCGCAGCCAGATCGCGCCGGTCCGCCGCTGGCTGGAGGTGGCCTCGGTGAACATCCAGCCGGCGGAGCTGGCCAAGCTCCTCCTGATCCTCAGCCTGGGCCGCTTCCTGGCGGACCGTGAGGAACAGCTGGACTCCTTTCGAACGGTGCTGCTGGCCTTCGGCTATCTCCTGCTGCCGGCGGCGTTGATCTTCCTCCAGCCCAATCTGAGCACGGCGGTGGTGCTCGTCGTCATCGGGCTGGCCATGCTGTTCGTGTGGGGGATCCGCCCCCGGCATCTCCTGGCCGTGGGCTTCCTGAGCCTCCCCCTGGCCCTTGGGGCGTGGACGATGATGCTGCCTTACATGCGCGGGCGCCTGCTGCACTTCCTGGGCCTGCAGCCGGATCCGAACACCGCCTACAACCTCACCCAGGCCCTGATCACCATCGGCAGCGGGGGGCTGTGGGGGACCGGCTGGGGGCAGAGCCCCCAGAACGTCTGGGGCTTCCTGCGGGTCCGCCACACGGACTTCCTCTTCGCCGTCCTGGCGGGTGAGTTCGGCCTGGTGGGGGCCCTGGGGGTCATCGCCCTTTACCTGTGGGTCCTCGGGCGCATCCTTCAGATCGCCTGGACGGCCGAGGACACCTACGGTCGGCTGATCGCCGTCGGGGTGGGGACCTGGATCGCCTTCCAGGCCCTGGCCAACATCGGGATGAACGTGGGACTGACGCCGGTGGCCGGCCTCCCCCTCCCCTTCCTGAGCTACGGCGGGAGCGCCCTTCTCTCCCTGTGCCTCGGGATCGGCCTCGTCCAGAGCGTGCGGATCCACCGGATGGCTTTCTCGATACGCGGGTGAATCCCTCCCGGAAAGAGGCCGCCCTCTCTCCGGCGTGCTAAAATGTTAAAGAAAACCGTGGATCGGGCGATCCGCGCAGGGAACATCCCGCCAAGCGCCCACTGAGGCTCATCCTCTGATGGAAATCCCCGTTCGCCCTTATCGGATCGCCCGCAACGGCAGATCGGGAGGCGGCGATGGGCAAGACCGGGCGGCCCTTGCGATCCCGGGTGCAGCGGGTCCTGACGCGCAGCTGGCACTGGTGGTGGCGTCGGGGGATCCTGATCGTCGGCCTGGGCGGATTGGGTTACTGGGCCTACGTGGAGCCGGTGGTCCTGAACGCGCTGATCCTGCTGCTGCGCTTCGCCCTCCAGCTCCTCTTCGCCATCACCTTCGTCATCATCCAGTTCGTGGCCATCTTCTGGTTTATGTCCCGCAGCCGGGTGGAGGTCATCAAGCCCGGCGACCCCAAACAGGTCACCCTGGCGGATTATTGGGGCCAGGAGAACCTGGTGCGCCTGGTCCGACAATGGATCGATCTGCTCTCGAACCGGGAGCGCTTCGTGAAGATGGGCGGGCAGTTCATCAACGGCATCCTGCTGGCCGGCCCTCCCGGCACCGGGAAGACCATGCTGGCCAAGGCCATCGCCGGCGAGGCGGGCATCCCCTTCATCTCCATTGAGGGCTCCAGCTTCCGCTCGATGTTCTGGGGGGTGGATGTGCTCAAGATGATGTGGTTCGTGGGGAAGGCCCGCAAGCTCGCCCGGGAATACGGCGCCTGCATCGCTTACATCGATGAGATCGACGCCGTCGGCGCCAGCCGGGGCGGGGTGCTGGGAGGCGAGCGGGCCGGCCCCCTGGGCTGGCTGGGATGGGGCGGGACCGGGGCCCTCACCCGCCTCCTTTACGAGATGGACGGCATCACCCAGCTCACCCGGTGGGAGCGGATCAAGGGGCGGATCTATCGCCTGCTGGGGAAGCGCCCTCCGCCGCGCAACTGGCATGTGCTTTTCATGGGAGCCACCAACCGCCCCGATGCCCTGGACCCGGCCCTGGTGCGCCCGGGGCGGTTCGACCGCATCATCTACGTGGATCTGCCCGATCGAGCGGGGCGGCGGGAGATCATCAAAGGCTATCTGTCCAAGGTCAAGCACGACCCGAACATCGATATCGAGTCCCTGGTGGCGGACACCGCCTGGGCTACCCCGGCCAAGATCATGGCCGCCATCACCAAGGACGCGGTGCGCATCGCCCTGTTCAACGGGCGAGACTACATCACCCAACGGGACATCGAGCTGGCTCTCCAGGAACAGGCCATGGGCCTGGAGAACCCGATCGCCGAGATGGATCCGATCCAGCGACGCCAGGTGGCCTATCACGAAGCCGGCCACGCCGTCGCCCAGTATTACTTGCTGCCGGACGAGCGGATCATCCGCGCCTCCCTGATCCGTCGCACCAACATGCCCGGCGCCCTGGGCTACGTCCACAGCGCCCCCAAACAGGAGCTCTACACCGTTCCCTTGCGGCGCCTGGTGGCGGAGATCATGGTCTCCCTGGCCGGGCACGTGGCCACCAAGATCTTCATGGGCGAATACTGGACCGGCGCCAGCGCCGATTTCCAGCACGTCCGCCAGCGGATCCTGACCCTGCTGGATCTGGGCTATTTTGGGTTCCATCCGCTGAAGCCGGAGGAGCCGGAACGCTATCAAGAGATCATCGAGCGGTTCTGGACGGAGTGCGAGGAGAAAGTGGAACGCCTGCTGCGGGAGCACGCCGCCGAAGTGGAGGCGGTGGCCCAGGCCCTGTTGGAGCGCCACGATCTCTCCGGGAACGAGGTGGTCGCCCTCATCGAGGCCGCCCGGGCCGGCCAGCCCATCCCTCTCCCCGCCCCGATCCCGGCTTCCTCTTCGGCCCCCTGAGCGACGTCAACGAGGGGACCAGAAGGCCAGCACGCCCTCCCCCAGCCGGCGGGGCTCCAGCCAACCCGAGGTGTGGAGCGCGTAGATCCCCGCCTCCCCGCCCGATTCCATCGCCGCGATCAGGACAAACCGATCATCCGGCGACCAGAGGGAGGCGGAGGACTGGAAGACGTCGAAGAAGGCGAGGACCTCCAGGAAGGAACGGGTCGGGATGAACGTCCCCAGCTCCCGCGCCCCCTTCCCCGGAGGCTCATAGACGCGAGCCTGCAGGAGAACCTGCCCCGAAGCCGGATCGATCTCCAGGAGGCGGAAGGTCAGCAACCGCCGGCCGTCGTGGGACCAGAAGAGCGCCAGGTTGGACTGATCGTCCAGCCGGATCTGCTGACCTGATCCCACATCGTAGAGATCCAACGGTCCGATGCGCGGGAGAGTCGTGGTCGGATCCGTGATGAGGGCAAGATAGCGGCCTGTCGGGGACCAGGCGAAGGCCACCCCACCGGTGAAGGTGAGGACCGTGCGGGAGGTGGGAGGATCGACCCCCTCCAGCCGCAGGACGCCGGCGTCCCCTTCCTGCTCCGCCCAGACCAGCCAGCGCCCGTCCGGCGACCAGGCCGGCGCGCTGAACGCCGCCGTGTGGTCGGAGCGGCGCTCGGTCTCCTCCCGGTCGAGCGTCCGAAGCTCCAGATAACGCCCCTCCCGATGCAGCGCCATCATCCGCCGCGCGGGGTTCCAGCTGAAGAACAGCGGCGTCCCCTGGGCCAGGACGACCTGGCTGCCCTCCGCCTCCAGGACCCGCAGGGCGTAGCCGGCGCGGGCGCCCGTCCCGGTTCGGCTCAAAGCGAGCAGCGATCGGGAGTCCAACCAGCGCAACAGCGCCGGCTCTTCCCCCTTCCACTCCCCCCACACCCGGCGGATGGGCGGGCGCTTGGCCAGGAGCTCCAGCCCGATCACCCGCGTGGTCGTCGTCTCCGCGCTCAGGACCTCGAAAACCGCCAGGCGCTGTCCGTCCGGAGACCAGGCGGGGAGCCGGTAAGCCCGGCGGCCCTCGGCCGTCGGTCCCGCGTCCTCGGTCAGGGCCTGGCGGCGCAGGCCGCTCTGATCCGTCAGATACAGGTTTCCATCTCCCCCCACGATGACGATACGGCCCACCCGCCGCCCCAGGACGCGCGCCATGGGATCATCGGGCAGCTGGAAACCGGAGGGGGGCGCGCAGGCTGCCGCGAGGCCGATCAGGAGGAGAATCACCCACCACCCACACCCCTTGCCCATCTCCTATCCCCAGGCCCATTTGTTAAAATTTTACGCCGCTTCTTCCATGCCCTCCCAGGATGCTTTCCCCGCACGGGCCGAGCGCCGACGGAAAAAACGAACCTCCGGAAGGCGATCCGGGCCTTCCCGGCCCCATCCCGCGATTTGAGTTAAATTAAGAGGCGGAAATCATCGATCCCCGGTTCGGGGAGGGAGCATGCCTGCCCGGCATATGGACTGGTTCCGACAGGCGGAGCGGGACCTGGAGCAGGCGGAGGATTCGATGCGGGCGGGCCGTCACGAGTGGGCGTGCTTCGCGGCCCATCAGGCGGCGGAGAAAGCGGTGAAGGCCCTTCATCTCTACTTCGGACAGGAGGCCTGGGGACATGTCATCGCCCGACTGCTCCGTGAGCTCCCCTCCTCCCTTCAGGTCCCGCCCCTTTTGATCGAAAGGGCGCGCGTGCTGGACGGCTATTACATCCCTCCCCGCTATCCGAACAGCCATCCGGAGGGCGCGCCCTTTGAACATTACGGGCCCCTTCAGAGCGAGGAGGCCATCCGCTATGCCCGTGAAATCCTTGAGTTCGTCCGTGCGCACCTGGCCTGACGCCCGGGAGGTGGAGGCGGCGGTGCGAGACTGGAGCCGTCGGATCGCCGCCGCCAATCCCGAGGTCCTCCGGGTGGGCTACTTCGGCTCCTACGCCCGGGGCGACTGGGGGGTGGGCAGCGATCTGGACATCGTGATCGTCGTGACGCGCTCCGACCAGCCATTCATCTCCCGGGCTGCCCGGTGGCCCATTGAGGAGCTGCCCGTGCCCGCCGACGTCCTGGTCTACACCCGGGAGGAATGGGAGCGCATCGATCCGGACAGCCGCTTCGGCCGCATCCTCCGGGAGGAAGTCCGGTGGGTGTGGGAACGGGAGAAAGCCACCCCGGAAGGATCCTCGCCGGAGACGCTGGGTTCGGATCCTCAAGCATCAGGAGGTGACCGGTGGAGTTCGAGCCGGTGATCGGCCTGGAGATCCACGCGGAGCTGCAGACCCGCTCCAAGATGTTCTGCGCGTGCCCGGTGGTGGACAGCACCACGGCGGAGCCGAACCGCTACGTCTGCCCGGTCTGCGCCGGGATGCCCGGGACGCTCCCCGTCCCCAACCAGCGGGCCATCGAGTGGACCATCCTCACCGGCCTGGCCCTGAACTGCGAGATCGCCGAATACAGCCTGTTCTACCGGAAGAACTATTTCTACCCGGACCTCCCCTCCGAGTATCAGCGCTCCATGTATGATTACCCTCTCTGTCTGAACGGCTATCTGGAGATCGACACGCCGGAGGGGACGAAGCGGGTGCGCATCCGTCGGGTTCACATCGAGGAGGACACCGGGAAGCTCCTTCACGTAGGCGGCGCCACCCTGGTGGACTTCAACCGCGCCGGCGTCCCCCTGATGGAGATCGTCACCGAGCCCGATATGCACTCGGTGGAGGAGGTCAAGGCCTTCGCCATCGCCCTGCGCACGCTGCTCCGCTACCTCCGGGTGAACTCGGGGGACATGGAGAAGGGCGTCATCCGCTTCGAGGCCAACGTCTCGGTGCGCCCGAAAGGGGAGACGCGGCTGGGGACGCGGACCGAGATCAAGAACCTGAACAGCTTCCGGGCCCTGGTGCGGGCGGTGGAATACGAGATCCGGCGTCAGATCGAGATCGTGCGCGCCGGCGGGCAGGTGGAGCAGGAGACCATGGGCTGGGACGAGGCCCGCGGGGTCACCGTCCCCCAGCGCGGCAAGGAGCACGCCCACGATTACCGCTACTTCCCCGAGCCGGACATCCCCCCGCTGGCGATCTCCCGGGAGTGGGTGGAGCGGATCCGGGCCATGCTCCCGGAGCTGCCCCGGGCACGCCGGGAACGCTTCGAACGGGAATACGGACTCACCCGCTACGAGGCCGACCTGCTCACCGAGGATCACGCCGTGGCGGATTACTTTGAGGAGGCTGTGCGCCATGCCCGCCAGGGAGATCCTCCCCTCGAGCCCCGGACCCTGGCGACCTGGATCACCGGCGAGCTCTTCCGCCTGATGAACGAGGCGGGCGTGGAGATCGGGGAAGTGCGCGTCCCTCCCACCGCCCTGGTGGACCTGATCCGCATGGTCCAGCGGGGGGAGATCAACCTGAACACGGGGAAGATGGTCCTTCGGGAGGCCTTTGAGACCGGCGAGGCCCCTCGTCGGATCGTGGAAGCCAGGGGGCTCACCCAAATCCGGGATGTGGAAGCCCTGCGGGCGATCGTCCTCCGGGTCATTGAGGAGAACCCGCGGGAGGTGGAGAGCTACCTGCGGGGCAAGGAGGGCGTGCTGAAGTGGTTCGTCGGCCAAGTGATGCGCGCCACCCGCGGCCAGGCCGACCCCCAGCGGGTCAACGAGCTGGTCCGCGAAGCCCTGGAGGCGCGCCGGTCCGCAGGACCTTCTTAGCGTCCATCCTCCGGCAGGAGGGGGATTCCGCCCGGAGCCCTGCTCTCGATCACGCAAAGGGCCGGGGCGAAGGCTGCTCCGGCAACCCCGAGCCCCTGGCTCTCGATGACGCGAAGGTCGCGTACAAAGATGGTTTTTGTAGGAGGGGCTTTAGCCCCGAACTTTCTGTCTTCGATGACGTAGGGGTCGCGGTGAAGACTGCTTCGTCGATCCCGAGCCCCTGGTTCTCGATGATGCGAAGGTCGCGGCTGAAGCCGCTCCTACAAAAAGATGGTTTTTGTAGGAGGGGCTTTAGCCCCGAACTTTCTGTCTTCGACGACGCAAGGGTCACAGCTGAAGCGGCTCTGATAACTTCGAACCCCTGGATTTTCGATGACGCAGAAGGTCGCGGCGAAAGCCGCTCCTACGAAAATCCGTTTCTGTAGGAGGGGCTTTAGCCCCGAACCTCTGTCTTTGACGACACAAGGGTCACAGCTGAAGCGGCTCTGATAACTTCGAACCGCTGGATTTTCGATGGCGCAGAAGGCTGCGGCTGAAGCCGCTCCTACGGGAAAATCATTTGTGTAGGAGGGGCTTTCGCCCCGAACTTTCCGCCCTCGATGGCGCAAGGGTCACAACGGACACCGCCCCGACAACCCCAAACCCCTGGTTTTCGATGACGCAAAGGTCGCGGCTAAAGCCGCTCCTACAAAAAGACGGTTTCTGTAGGAGGGGCTTTCGCCCCGAACATCCGTCTTCGATGACACAAGGGTCGCGACGGGAGCGGCCCCGGCAACCTCGAACCCCTGGTTCTCGATGACGCAAAGGGTCGCGGCGGAAGCCACGCCTGCGGTAAGAAGGCCGAAATGAATTTCGGCTTACGGAGGGGGGCTTTCGCTCCGAACCCCCGTCCTCGATAACGCAAGGGTCGCGGCGGAAGCCGCTCCGGCACATCCATCGATCCTTCGGTGAAGAACACATCGAGAAACAACCTGGCATCCCGGGCCGGCGCCTCCCACTCGCACGCTTGCCTGCGGATGTCCGAGCCCCACCGCATCCCCTACAATAGAGACGCGCGATCGCCGTTCGGATCCGGAGGACGCTCCACATCCTGCCCGGGAGGTTGGGATGGCCTGGCGGCGAGGGGGTCGTTTCGAAGGGAGACAGCTGGAGATCGACTGGGCGCGGCTCCCCTATGAGCGGTGGCTTCGGTGGGGACTGGGGCTCTTCGGGCTGGGGGTTCTCCTGCTGTTCATCCCTGGCCGCCTTTTGAGCCTGTGGGTGACGTGGGAGTGGTTCCGGGACCTGGGCTACGAGTCGATCCTGTGGACGCAGTGGCAGGCTCGGGCGGCTCTTTTCGGGATCGGATGGGGCGCCGCCCTCCTCTTCCTGGGGCTGAACGCCTTCCTTGCGGCCCGCGCGGCGGGCCGCTCCCCTCGGCTCTGGCTGGGGCTGGCCGCCGCCGTCGGCTTCCTCTTCGGCCTCGCCCTCCAGGGGGAGTGGGAGAGGGTCCTGCTGGCCCTGAACGCGGAGCCCTTCGGCGTCCGCGATCCCCTCTTCGGCCTCGATGTCGGCTGGTATGTGTTCCGGTGGCCCCTCTGGGTATCCCTGCAGGAGACCGCCCAGTGGGGCCTGGTCCCTCTCGCCGCCCTCTTCCCGCTGGTCCTCCCGGTCCCGCGGCGGTGGCGATGGGCCCATCTCTCCATCCTCGCCGCCCTTTTCTTCCTGTTGATGGCGGTGGGGTATCGCTTCGACGCCTACCGGCTGCTTTACGCGGAGCGGCCGGTGGCCTTCGGGGCGGGCTACGCGGAGGTCCACGCCCGCCTGCCCGTCCTGAACCTCCTGAGCGGCCTGATGGTTCTCCTCGCGGCCGGGATGCTGCTCAACCTGCGGCTGCGCCGGCCGGCCCTTCTGGCCCTGGGGTTCGGGGTGTGGCTCGCCCTGGCCTTCCTCGGGCTGGAGGTCTACCCGGGCCTGATCCAAACCCTGGTGGTGCGCCCCAACGAGCTGGCCCGGGAGAGCCCTTACATCGCCCACAGCATCGCCTTCACCCGGCGCGCCTATGGACTGGAGGACTTCAACGAGCAGATCTTCTCCCCGCGCGAGGCCCCTACCCCAGAGGAGATCCGGGCCAACGCCGAAATCCTGGAGGGGATCCGCCTGTGGGATTACCGGCCGTTGCTGCAGACCCTGCAGCAGCTGCAAAGCATCCGCCCCTACTACGTGTTCGTCGACGTGGATGTCGATCGCTATCGCATCGATGGCGCGTATCGCCAGGTCATGCTGAGCGTGCGGGAGCTGGACCTGGACGCCCTTCCGCCTCAGGCCCGCACCTGGGTCAACCGGCACCTGGTGTTCACCCACGGCTACGGCGTGGTGGTCGTGCCGGTGCGGGCTTTCACTCCGGAAGGCCTCCCGGTGTTCCTGCTGAAGGACATCCCGCCGGTGGGCGCCATCCCCCTGACCCGCCCGCAGATTTACTTCGGGGAGCGGACGGTGGACTTCGCTCTGGTGAACACCGCCGTGCCGGAGTTCGACTATCCCCGCGGGGAGGAGAACGTCACCACGACGTATCAGGGCCGCACCGGCATCCGCCTGGGCGGGCTGGCGCGGCGGGCCCTCTTCGCCCTCTACTTCGGGGACCCCAATCTGATCCTGAGCGGCGCCCTCACTGCCGAGAGCCGCATCCTGTTCTGGCGGGACATCCGCACCCGGCTCCGCACCCTGGCTCCCTTCCTGCGCTTCGATCCGGACCCCTACGCGGTGATCCTGGACGGTCGGATCGTCTGGGTGGCGGACGCGTATACGTGGACGGATCGTTACCCGTATAGCCAGCCGCACGGGGACCTCAACTACATCCGGAACAGCGTGAAGGCGGTGATCGACGCCTACGACGGGACGGTGACCTTCTACGTGGTGGAGGATGAGCCCCTGATCCGGGCCTGGCGGCGGATCTTCCCCGCCCTCTGGCGGGATTTCTCGGAGATGCCGGAGGGCCTCAAGGCCCATCTGCGCTACCCGGAGGGCCTCTTCCGGATCCAGGCGGACATCCTCCGGACGTATCACGTGCAGGATCCCCGCACCTTTTACAACAAGGAGGACGTGTGGGCGGTCCCGACGGAGATCTTCGGCTCCGAGCCCCAGCCCATGGAGCCCTACTACGTGCTCACCCGGGTGGATCCAGAGGGACCGGTGGAGTTCGTCCTGATCCTCCCCTTCACGCCCTCCGGGCGGCAGAACATGATCGCCTGGATGGCGGCCCGCTCGGACCCCGGGCGGTATGGGGAGGTGATCCTGTATCGGCTGACCAAGGAGCGGCTGATCTTCGGCCCGCAGCAGATCGAGGCGCGGATCGATCAGGAACCCACGATCTCGGCGCAGCTGACCCTGTGGAGCCAGCGGGGCAGCCAGGTCATCCGGGGGAACCTCCTGGTGATCCCCATCGGGGAGGCGTTCCTGTATGTGGAGCCGCTGTATCTCCTGGCCGAGCAGGGGCAGATCCCGGAGCTGAAGCAGGTGATCGTGGCGACCGAGCAGCGGGTGGCGATGGCCCCCACCCTGGAGCAGGCGCTGGCTCAGGCCATCGGCGGAGCGGAGGTCTCGGGATCCTCAGGCCCTTCGGCCCCTCCGGGCGGGGATGTGGCCGCCCTGATCCGGGAGGCCTACGCGCACTATCAGCGGGCCCAGGAAGCCATCCGCCGGGGGGACTGGGCGGCTTACGGCGCGGAGATCGAAGCCCTGGGCCGCGTCCTGGAAGCCCTGCGGCAGGCCGCGGGCGGGCCATAACCTGAGAGCCATCGTTCCGCGTTAAAATAAATGTGGGCCGCGTCAGAAGGCCGGGCGGTCGCGGGCCGGGGATTTCCCGGCCTGAGGAAAGTCCGGGCTCCAGCGGGGCAGGGTGCCGGGTAACACCCGGACGGGGCGACCCGTGGACAGGGCCACAGAAAACAGACCGCCGATCCGCCCGGGAACTCCCGGGGTCATGGAGGCAAGGGTGAAAAGGTGGGGTAAGAGCCCACCGGCCGGGCGGCAACGCTCCGGCGCATGGCAACCCCCACCCGGAGCAAGGCCAAGCAGCGGGCGCGGCGCCCTTCGGGGCGCCGGGGCTGCCCCGCGCCCAATGCCCGCGGGTAGGCCGCTTGAGGCGGCGGGTAACCGCCGTCCCAGAGAGATGACCGCCACCCCGTGGCTCCCCACGGGGGACAGAACCCGGCTTACAGGCCCTCTGGCGCGGCCTGGATCGCTTTCGGAAGGGATTTTCCCTCCGGGGACCGGGGAGACGATCAGGTCGCCGGGAGCGATCCATGCAGCTCCAGAGGATGCGGAGTGATGCGGTTGGCCTCAAGCTTTTCTTCCCCGTCCCCGTTGCCCTTTGGGCGATGGGGACGGGCAAAGGCTTTCATTTCAGGCTCAAAGGAGGCCGGAAGATGGCGGTGGAGATCGCCCCGCGCATCACCGTAGATCCCAGGGTGCGGTTCGGAAAGCCGGTCATCAAAGGCACGCGCGTTCCGGTCGATCTGATCGTGGGCAAGCTGGCTGGAGGGATGTCGGTCGAAGAGGTCGCGCGCGAATACGAAATCACCGAGGAAGATGTGCGCGCTGCCCTCCGGTATGCGGCCGAGATCCTGTCCGCGGAAGAAGTGCGGATCAGCTCCTGATGGGGCGCTTCCTTGTCGATGAGGATATGCCGCGCTCCACGTCCGTTGTCCTGCGGGAAGCTGGACACGAGGTGGAAGATGTGCGCGATGCAGGATTAAGGGGATGCACCGACGAAGAGGTCATCGCCTATGCCCGGGCTCGAGGTGCTGTCCTAATCACCGCAGATAAAGGATTTGCAAACATCCTTCGGTTTCCCCCTGGGACCCATGCAGGCATTCTTGTTCTGCGCATGCCCAATGAACTCTCCGTCCCTGAGCTTAACCGACGTCTACTTCAGGCCTTGATGCGTATGGAAGGTGAGGATTTACGCGGACTCCTGATCATCGTGGAGCCCCATCGCATTCGCATCAGACGTCCGGCTTCCGATCCCTGGTAAGCTGGGCTTCAGAGAGCAGATCCCCACGGGGGACAGAACCCGGCTTACAGGCCCTCTGGCGCGGCCCTCGCGCGTTTCTGCAGAGGAGGCTTGCAAACGGCCGGGGATCGCCCCCCGAATCCCAGTCGATCCGCGGGCAAAACCCGGCGCGGCCCTCATGGCCCTCCTCCATGGAGAACAGCCCCCCACTCAGGCTCCCGGAGACCCCTCCCCCTGTCCATCTACCCCGTTAACTTGTGAAAAATATCACTGTCCGGAACCCGGAAGAGGGGTTATAAGATTTTTGAGAGATCTGAATCGGGTTCGGATCAGCGAGGGGCGTTCCTGGAAGCGCTCTCCCGCCCATTCCCTGAAACCGGGGTATACTTTTCAGAAAAGCGCGATCCCCAAATCGCTGAGGAGGGAAGTCCGATGGCGGTCAAAGTGGGCATTAACGGGTTCGGTCGAATCGGGCGCCAGGTCTTCCGGGCCATCCGTGAGAAATACCGCGGCCAGCTGGAGGTGGTGGCGGTCAATGATATCACCGACGCCCCCACCCTGGCGCATCTGCTGAAATACGACTCCAACTACGGACGCTACCCGGAGCCGGTGGCCGCTCGGGACTCCTATCTCATCGTGGGCGAGGACGAGATCCGGGTCTTCGCGGAGAAGGATCCAGCCAACCTCCCCTGGAAGGACCTGGGCGTGCAGATCGTCATCGAGTCCACCGGCCTCTTCACCGATGGCCGCAAGGCCGCCGTGCACCGCACCGTCGGCGGCGCCCAGAAGGTGATCATCACCGCCCCCGCCTCCCCTTCGGACAGCGTGGATCTCACGGTGGTGCTGGGGGTGAACGACCACCGCTATGATCCGGCCCAGCACCATATCGTCTCCAACGCCTCCTGCACCACCAACTGCCTGGCCCCCGTGGTGAAGGTCCTCCACGATGCCTTCGGCGTGAAGCGCGGGCTGATGGTCACCGTCCATGCTTACACCAACGATCAGCGCATCCTGGATCTGCCCCACAAGGACCTGCGGCGGGCGCGGGCGGCGGCCCTCAACATCATCCCCACCACCACCGGCGCGGCCCGGGCCATCGGCTTGGTGATCCCCGAGCTCAAGGGCAAGCTCGACGGCTACGCCCTGCGTGTCCCCACCTCCACCGTCTCCGTCATCGACCTCACCGCCGAGCTGGCCCGACCGGTGACCAGGGAGGAGGTCAACGCCGCCTTCCGCGCGGCCGCCGAGGGCGCGCTCCGCGGGATCCTGGATTACACCGAGGAGCCCCTGGTCTCCATCGATTTCAAGGGCGATCCCCACTCGGCCATCGTGGACGGGCTGTCCACCATGGTGATCGACGGGAACTTCGTGAAGGTAGTGGCCTGGTATGACAACGAGTGGGGCTACTCGGTGCGGGTGGCGGACCTGGCCGCGAAGATGGCGGCCTCCCTGTCCTGACCGCTGACCGGGGGGATGGGAGCGCCCCATCCCCCCTTCCCCCGCCTCCACCCCCCGTGTTAGAATTAATCCGCGTGGGGTGATTCCCCTGTTCTTCTATTCCCCTATCCGGAAAGGAGGGTGCCATGGAAGGCCTGATGATGGACTGGCCGCTCACCCTGCATCATTTCCTGGACCGCGCCGCCCGTCTCTTCCCCCGCAAGGAGATCGCCACCCGCACCGCCGCCGGCATGCACCGCTACACCTACGCCGACTTCCATCGACGGGTTCACCGCCTGGCCCACGCCCTGACCCGGCTGGGGATCGGGCGGGGCGATCGGGTGGCCACCTTCGCCTGGAACACCTACCGCCACCTGGAGATCTACTTCGCCGCCCCCTGTATGGGCGCCGTCCTGCACACCCTGAACATCCGCCTGGCCCCCGATCAGCTGATCTACATCATCAACCACGCCGAGGATCGCGTCATCTTCGTCGACGCCTCCCTGGTCCCCCTCCTGGAGCGCATCCGGGATCAGATCCCCACGGTGAAGGCCTTCGTGATCATGAGCGACACCGGCCCGGTCCAGACCTCCCTCTCCCCGGCCCTCGACTACGAGGCGCTGCTCGCCGAATCCCCGGAGGCCCCCTATCCCTGGCCGCGCCTGGACGAGAACGCCGCGGCCGGCATGTGCTACACCTCGGGGACGACGGGGAACCCCAAGGGCGTGGTCTACAGCCACCGGGCCATCTTCCTGCACTCGATGGCCCTCTGCCTGGCCGACACCTTCGGGATCTGCGAGCGGGACGTGCTGATGCCGGTGGTCCCCATGTTCCACGCCAACGCCTGGGGGATGCCCTTCGCCGGGGTGATGGTCGGCGCCAAGCTGGTCTTCCCCGGGCCCCATCTGCAGCCCCGGGACATCGCGGAGCTGATCCAGAACGAGCGGGTGACGGTGACCGCCGGCGTGCCCACCATCTGGATCGGCCTCTACGCCCTGCTGGAGCGGGAGCGCTATGACCTCTCCAGCCTCCGGGTGATGCCCGTGGGCGGATCGGCCATGCCGCGGGCTCTGATCGAGGCCTTCGAGAAGCGCTTCGGCATCCGCATCGCCCACGCCTGGGGCATGACGGAGATGACCCCGCTGGGCACCGTGGCCAACCTCAAAAGCTATATGGAAAGCTGGCCTGACGAGGAGCGCTTCGCCGTCCGCGCCAAGCAGGGGATGCCCGTCGTGGGTGTGGAGATCCGGGCGGTGGATGAGCAGGGGCGGGAGGTGCCGTGGGACGGCAAGACCATGGGCGAGCTCCAGGTCCGCGGCCCCTGGGTGATCCGCGCTTACTACAACGACCCCCGCACCGCCGAGGCCTTCCAGGACGGGTGGTTCCGCACCGGGGACGTGGTGACCATCGACCCGGAGGGCTACATCCAGATCGTGGACCGGACCAAGGACCTGATCAAGAGCGGCGGGGAGTGGATCTCCTCGGTGGACCTGGAGAACGCCCTGATGGCCCACCCCAAAGTCCTGGAGGCGGCGGTCATCGCCGTGCCGCACCCCAAGTGGCAGGAGCGCCCGCTGGCCGTGGTGGTCCCTCGCCCCGAGTTCAAGGAGGACCTCACCAAGGAAGAGCTGCTGGAGTTCCTGCGGCCGCGCTTCGCCAAGTGGTGGCTCCCCGATGACATCGTGTTCGTGGAGGCGATCCCCAAGACCAGCGTGGGGAAGTTCGACAAGAAGGTGCTGCGGGAGCAGTTCAAAGACTACCGTCTTCCTGAAACCCCCGCCTGATCGCTCCTCTTCCGGGGTGGGGACCGCCGAGGGCGGTCCCCACCCTCAGGCTTCTGAAGGGCCACCCCGAAATCCGAGCCTGCATTCGGGGACGGCCTCGCGGCGCTTGCCGCCCGGCCCCCTCCCGCTTCGGACGCCGGGGCCATCGAGGAATCCGAGCCCGAACGCACGCATCGGGCCCCTGGAGCCTTTACGCCCCTTTCCCTTCGTGGATTCGCGCTCCCCCTCGTGGACGGCTCCTCATCCGGCGCGGATCCAGCGGACGAAGGCTTCGAGAGGGCGGCGGTCCTTCGCCCGGGGCGGCCCTGCCGGGAACCCCACCAGGATCATCCCCTGGGGCTCCCAGTCTGCGGGCAACCCCAGCGTCTCGCGCACCGTCTCCGGGCAGAACAGCGGGGCGCAGATCCAGCAGGCCCCCAGGCCCATGGCGTGGGCCATCAGCAGGAGGTTCTGCCCGGCCATGGCCACGCTCTGGACGGCCATCGTCCGCTCCGCGGCCTGGCGCCGCGCATCGGGGTAGCGGTCCATCTCCGCCATCGAGAGGCAGACCACGAGGGCCAGGGGGGCAGCGGTGATCCGCGCCACCGAGCGGGCGACCTCCTCGGCGACCCGCTCCGCCGGGACGCCATCGCGCCGCAGGTCCTCCGCCAGCCGCTCCCCCATCGCCTCCGCCAGGCGGGCCTTGACCCGGGGGTCCTCCACCACCGCGAAGCGCCAGGGCTGCCGGTTGTGGGCCGAGGGGGCCCAGCGGGCGGCCTCCAGCAGGGCCTCCACCCACTCCCGGGGGATGGGATCCGGCCGGTAACGGCGGACAGAGCGCCGGGAGCGGATCTGCTCCAGCAGGGCTCGGGCGGGGTCGGGCAGCGCCGCCGTCATGGCCTCCATGGGATATCCTCCACCCCATGCGCCGCGTTGGCCCAGCGGGCCAGCATGAACAGCAGGTCGGAGAGACGATTGAGGTAGGCCAGGATCCAGGAGGGAACCGGTTCCCCCCGATGGAGGGCCACCACGGCCCGCTCCGCCCGCCGGCAGACGGTGCGGGCGATGTGCAGCGCGGCGCTCAAGGGATGCCCACCCGGCAGGATGAAGACGCGGGTTGGCCCGACCACCGCCTCGCACTCGTCGATCCACCCTTCCATCTGGGGGATCCGCTCCTCCGGCGGGGGAGGCAGGGCGGCCGCCCGATCCGCCACGGTGGGATCCAGGGCCAGGTAACTGCCGATGACGAAGAGGTCCCGCTGGATCTCCTGCAGCCGCTCCGCCCATGGGGATGGAAGCCCCATGGCGTGCAGGTAACCCAGCCAGGCGTTCAGTTCGTCCACCGCCCCGTAGGCCGCCACCCGGGGGTGATCCTTGGGGACCCGGGTCGGGCCCATCAGCTGGGTGGTGCCGTCGTCGCCGGTGCGGGTGTAGATCTTCATCCCTCTCCCCTCAGGGCGCGAGCTGCCACCAGATCCACGCGATGGCGATCCCCAGCAGCGCCCCCACCACCACCTCCATCGGGGTGTGGCCGATGAGCTCCTTCACGCGCTGCTCGCTCAGGGGACGGCCCGCGAACACCTCGTCCAGGATCTGATTGAGGAGGCGCGCCTGGATGCTGGCTGCACGGCGGACCCCCGCGGCGTCATACATCACGATGAGGGCGACGATCAGGCTGATGGCGAAAGCGGTGGAGGTGAAACCCTCCCGCAGCCCCACGGCGGTCGCCATGGCCGAGACCAGGGCGGCGTGGGAGCTGGGCATCCCGCCGGCGCTGAACCACAGCCTCAGGTCCAGCCGTCGCCGCCGCGCCCACTCCACCGGGACCTTGGAGAGCTGGGCGGCCGTCCAGGCCAGGAAGGCCGGGATCAGGATCGGGTTCCGGAAGAGATCCGCCGGCTCCATCCGTCACCCTTCTTCGAAGGGCGAGAGGCGGAGCGCCCCGGATTCGTCCCGCTCCAGGATCCGGACGCGGAGCTGGGCCTCCTGCAGCAGCCGCTGACAGCGCTCCGCCAGGGCCTGTCCCCGCTCGTAGAGGGCCAGGGCCTCCTCCAGGGGGAGACCGCCCCCTTCCAGAGCCCGCACGATCCGCTCCAGCTCCGCCAGCGCCTCCTCAAAGGTCATCTCGTGAACCGGTTTGTCCATCCGCCCCTCCGCGTCCGGGTTGCAAAAGCCAACCGTCGGGCCCTTCAGATCGTGGAGGAGACCACGCGCAGCCCGGGGGTTGCCTCCTCAATGGCCTGAGCGATGCGCTGGACGCCCATCTTAAGGGCCAGGGTGGGCCGGAGCCCTCCGATCTCCGCCGGCTTCAGGATCCAGAGCCCTGACCCGTGCGGGCGGAAGAGCAGGGCCACCGTCTCCACCCAGGCGCCCTCGGCCATCAGCAGCTCGATCAGCAACCCCTCCCCTTCCAGGGCCCGATACAGGCCCTTCACCCGCCAGATGGTCTCCCCGTCCTGCCACAGGCGTCCCCGCAGCTGCGCCGCCACCTGAGAGAGATCCGGATCCCCCTCCCAGATCCGATGGGGCATGGACGCCTCCCCTTGCATGATCCGCGGCAGCGCCGGCGCCGGGACCGGCCCGGAGCGCCGCCAGACGAAGTAAAAGCACGTCCGTCCGGCCGCCAGGGCCTTGCGTTCATATCGCGTGGGCTCCCGCCCCGGCAGGGCGTGCACCCATGGCGTCTCGAAGACGCTCTCCAGACCGGGGGTGCCCCGAAGCGCCTCCGCGATCCAGAGGGCGTAATCGGGATCATCGGTGGCGATCGTCAGGAGGCCGCCGGGCCGGAGGCGGTGGGCGGCCAGATGAAGGAAGCCCGGCGTCAGCAGCCGTCGATGATGATGACGGGCCTTCGGCCAGGGATCCGGGAAGTTGACATAAAGCCCTTCGATGGACTCCGGCTCGAACAGGAAGGCCAGGGCGGCGAAGGCGTCCCCCAGCACCAGCCGGACGTTCTCCACTCCCTCCCGGCGCATGCGCCGGAGGGCCCAGCGGGTCGGCTCCAGGGCCCGCTCCACCCCGACCAGGTTGGCGGCCGGCATCCGGCGGGCCAGGGCGGCCAGGAAGGCCCCATCGCCGAAGCCCAGCTCCACATGGAGCGGCCCCGGGCGGCCGAAACAGGCCGCCCACGCCACCGGCCACGGCAGGTATCGCAGCTCCAGCAGCCACCGCGGGTCCCCCAGCTGAAACCGCGGCGGCGGGATCCGATCCCCATCGCCCATCGGCGTGGACACCGGCCGGAGATCCGGAGAAAGTAAACCGTTCACGGGTGGAATTATAGTAGAGACGAAAGCCCGGGGGCCTTCGGCTCCCTGCGCGGAGGGATGGGATGAGAGGCGGGGTCCTTCTCGGCGGGATGATCGGCATCATGCTGCTCGCCGGCTGCCGCGCGCCCGCTCCGGCGCGTTACGCCGCGGACTTCCGCGAGGGCGCGCCGGGGTGGCTTCTCCCTCGGGATCCGCGCTTCCAGGCCCGGGTGGAGGACGGACGCCTGATCCTCACGCTGCAACCGGCGCGGACCGTCGCCTGGGCCTTCTCCCCGTTCACGTTCCGGGAGGGCCAGGTGGAGGTGGAAGCGGCCTTGCTCGAAGGCCCCTCCTCCGCGGATTACGGCCTGGTCCTGGAGGCCGGGCCGGGGCGCCTTTACCGGTTCGCCGTCAGCGCCGACGGCTACTATGGGATCTTCCTCTACGAGCAGGGGACATGGCGAACGCAGGTCGACTGGACCGCCCATGAGGCCATCCGAACCGGACGAACCACCAACCACCTGCGGGTCCGATGCGAACGCGGCGAGATGGTCTTCTGGATCAACGGGGTCGAAGCGGCCCGGATCCCGCGGGATCCCCAGGAGGCGGGCGGGCGCGTGGGGGTGAGCGTGGGAACCATGGCGACGGGAGCGGCGCGGGTGGGTTTCGATCGCTTCCTGGCCGTCCGGGATCGGTAGAGGGGGCGGGGATGCCGGTGCGCTCCCCGCCCCCGGGGTGGGCTCATCGGATCGCCCGCTCGGTCTCCGCGTCGAAGAGGTGCATGCGGTCCATATCGAAGAGGACGCGGATGGTGTTCCCGACCAGGGCGCGGGTTCGCGGATCGACACGGGCGACGAAGATCTGGCGGTCGGCCACCAGGTGCAGATGGACCTCGCTGCCCATCAGCTCCCGCACGTCCACCCGAGCCTGCACCTCCGCCGGATGGTTGAGGGGCGGCGCGAACTCGGGGTCGTAGATGTGCTCCGGCCGCAGCCCGAAGATCACCCGCCGGCCCACATAGGGCCGATAGACGGGCACCCGATCCGGCGGGACCGGGACGCGGAAAGCCCCCGTGTCCACCCACAGGCCTTCTCCTTCCGGCACCAGGCGGGCCTCGAAGAAGTTCATAGGCGGCGAGCCGATGAACCCGGCCACGAACAGGTTGTCGGGCCGCTCGTAAAGGTTCTGGGGCGTGTCGACCTGCTGGAGCACCCCGTCCTTCATCACCGCGATGCGGGTGCCCATGGTCATGGCCTCGACCTGATCGTGGGTCACATACACAAAGGTGGTCCCCAGCCGCTGGTGCAGCTTGATCAGCTCCGCCCGCGTCTGGACCCGGAGCTTGGCGTCCAGGTTGGAGAGGGGCTCGTCGAAGAGGAAAACCGCCGGGTCGCGGACGATGGCCCGGGCCACGGCCACCCGCTGGCGCTGCCCGCCGGAGAGCTGCCGCGGCTTGCGGTCCAGCAGGTGTTCGATCTCCAGCATGCGGGCCGCCTCCCGCACCCGGCGCTCGATCTCCGCCTTGGGGACCTTGCGCATGCGCAGGCCGAAGGCGATGTTGTCGTAGACGTTCATGTGGGGGTAGAGGGCGTAGGACTGAAAGACCATGGCGATGTTGCGATCTTTGGGGGGAACCTCCGTCACGTCCCGATCCCCGATGTAAATCCGCCCCTGGGTGACCTCCTCCAACCCGGCCAGCAGCCGCAGGGTGGTCGTCTTGCCGCAACCGGAGGGGCCGACCAGCACCAGGAACTCGCCGTCCGGGATGTAAAGGGTCAGGTCCTTCACCGCGACCACGTTCCCGAACTGCTTGGTGACATGCTCAAAGGCCACGCTCGCCATGGGATCTTCCCCCGCTCAGCAAAGTCCAGCCTGCCCGGATCCTCTTCTGATTTCTTTACATTGTAGCACAATTCGGGGGAGCGCGTCCTCCTGAGCGGGGCTCGGGTGTGTCCCGATTTTGTCGGGCCTGGCCGCCTTGTAGGACAACTGCAAGCAGTTGTCCTACGATTTTGGGACACACCCCGGGGCTCCGGCGAAGGGCCCCTGCGCGGCCGACGGCGGCTGCCGGCGATCGCGCCCGCTGTGAGGGCGGATCTTTGTCCGGATATACAGGGGGAGCGCTAAAATGAGTAAAATGTCCGATTTCGGAAGCGACCCGCTTGAAAGCCGCCACGGAGGTGATGCGGGATGCGGTGCATTGGGGTGATGACCAGCGGAGGGGATGCGCCGGGCATGAACGCCTGCATCCGGGCGGTGGTGCGCACCGCCGCCTATCACGGCGTGCGGGTCCTGGGGATCCGACGGGGGTTCCAGGGCCTGATCGAGGGGGAGATCGTGGAGCTCCGCCCCCGGGACGTGGGCGGCATCATCCAGCGCGGCGGGACCATTCTCCAGACCGCCCGCTCGAAGGAGTTTATGACGGAGGAGGGGCAGCGCAAGGCTCTGCGCCGCCTGAACCAGCATGGGATCGAAGGCCTGGTGGTGATCGGCGGCGACGGCTCCATGCGCGGCGCCCTGGCCCTCCACCAGCGCGGCTTCCCCGTGGTCGGCGTCCCCGCCAGCATCGACAACGACATCTGGGGCACGAACATGAGCATCGGGGTGGATACGGCCCTGAACACCATCATCGACGCCATCGACCGGCTGCGGGACACCGCCTCCTCCATCGGGCGGGCGTTCCTGGTGGAGACCATGGGACGGGATTGCGGGTATCTGGCGCTGATCGCCGGGGTGATCGGCGGGGCGGAGATGGTGCTGATCCCGGAGCGGGAGACCCGTCTGGAGGAGGTGGCCCGGGCGGTGATGGACGCTTACGAGCGGGGCAAAACCCACGCCCTGATCGTCATCGCGGAGGGCGCCCCTTACCGCACCACGGAGGTCGCCAAGTTCCTGGAGAGCCATCCCATCGGCTTCGATGTGCGGATCACGATCCTGGGTCATATCCAGCGGGGCGGGAGCCCCACGGCCTTCGATCGCCTGCTGGCCACCCGCATGGGGGTGAAGGCCGTGGAGGCGCTGCTGGGAGGCGAGCGCGGGGTGATGACCGCCCTGCAGGGTCGGGATATCGTCACGATTCCTCTGGAGGAGGTGGTCCAGCGCCGGCGGGAGGCCAACCTGGCCTACTACGATATGGTGCTGATGCTGGCCCGCTGAGCCGTTTCACGCCCGCAGGGTGTGGGCGGCCGCAGGGCCGCTTTCCCCCCGCGCCATGGCCAGCGCATGGGGGAGCACAGGGGCCAGGACCTCCATCGCCTCCTGCACCGCCCGGGGGCTCCCCGGCAGGTTGATGATCAGGGTCCGCCCGCGGATGCCGGCCACGCCCCGGGAGAGCATGGCGAAAGGCGTGCGCTGCAGCCCGTAGAACCGCAGCGCCTCGGCGATCCCCGGCGCCTCCCGCTCCAGCAGGGGCCGCGTCGCCTCCGGGGTGAGATCCCGGGGGCCCAGCCCCGTCCCCCCGGTGGTGAGGATCAGATCCAGCCCCTCCTCATCGCACCAGGCCCGCAGGGTTTGCTGGATCGCCTCGACCTCATCGGGGACCACGCGATAGCGCGCCACGGTCCAGCCCAGCCGCTCGGCGACCTGCTGCCGCAGGAGGGCCCCGCTCTCATCCGCATAGATCCCCTGGGCCGCGCGATCGCTGATGGTCAGGATGCCCACCCGCACCGGTTGTCCTGTGGAAGCCACGGGGCCTCCTTCATCCGGAAGGATCCGTGCGGCCGTCCCGCGCGGCGGCCTTCAGGGCGGACAGGATCGGAGGGATGACTTCCTCCAGAGGGCCGGGGACCAAGCAGCCGGCGGCCGGGGGATGACCGCCGCCGCCGAAGGCGAGGGCGACGCGGGCCACATCGTAACCGGGTCGGGCCCGCATGCTCACCTCCACTTTGCCATCGTCCCGCTCGGTGAAGACCGCGGCGATCCGCGCCTCCTCGGCGCTGATCAGGAAGCTGGAGAGGCTGAGGTCGTTGGCCTGGCCCAGCCCCAGGGTCTGTCGCATCTCCCGCGTGACCACCGTCCAGATCACGCCGTCCTCCAGCCGGACCCCGGCGAGGGCTTGGCCGAAGAGGCGGATGGCCGCGAAGGAGCGCCGGTTGAAGAGGACATCCACCAGAGCCGGCAGGGAGGCCCCCGCTTCCACCAGGCGGGTGACCTCCCGCAGGACCTGGGGGGTGACGTTGGGCGTGCGCAGCCCCATGGTGTCCCCCACGATCCCGGCCAGCAGGATCGAAGCCAGCTCCCGATCCAGCGACACCCCCAGGTCGTCCGCCAGCCACAACACCATCTCCGCCGTGGCCACGGCGGAGGGATCCACCCAGTTCACCGTTCCGAAGCCGGTGTTGGTGATGTGGTGATCGATGTTCAGCAGGGGAGCCTCCCGGACCTCCGCGAAGGCCCGGCCCAGGCGGGCGGGGTCGCTGGCGTCCAGGCTGACCAGGAGATCGAAGGAGCCCCGGGCGGCGCGGGAGATCTCCTCGGCGTGCGGGATCGCCCGCAGGCGCGGGGGCAGCTCATCGTCGCAGAACGGCTCCGCCTCCTTCCCCAGACGGCGGAGGATCTGCGTCAGCCCGATGAGGCTGCTGATGGCGTCCGCATCCGGGGTGATGTGCGTGGCCACCGCCACGCGGCGCGCCTGCTCCAGGGCCTGTCGGGCCTGCTCACGACTCATCCGAGGGCTGCTCCTTCCCACCATGGAGCCGGGAGATCAGGCGCTCGATGCGATCCGCGCGATCGAACGTGTCGTCCCATTTGAACACCAAATCGGGGATGCGGCGCAGGATGACGCGGCCGGCCAGCTCATGCTTCAGGTAGCCCTTCGCGTGCTCCAGGCCGGCCAGCACCTCCTCCCGTCGGGCGGGATCCGCCGGCCAGGTCGTCACGTAGACCTTGGCGATGGTCAGATCCGGCGCCGGCTCCACCGCGGTGACCGTCACCCCGGCCACCCGGGGATCCTTCAGCTCCCCGATCAAGGCGCTCAACTCCTCCCGCAACAGCTCCCCGATCCGTCGTTGCCGTCGCTCTCCCATGCGTGAACCTCCAGGGCGCTCCATCGTAGCACAGGAGCGCCGCCCCGTCAAAAAGGGAGCTCGGCGCGTGAGGACACCCCCTGGAACGGGCGCTCTCTTCCGGCCATCGGACGAACGGGGGATGGCTCGCAGCAACCCTGCAGCGGTAATACAATACACGTGAAGGTTGAAATCTGCAGGCGATTTCGCGGCGTTCCCCTGGCCTTTCCAGGATATACGGGGATGAAACCATGCCCTTCCACCGGGCCCCCGGATGGGGATTCGGGTCGGGGATCAGGAGGCCCGGGAAATCGCGGCGCGCTACGGGGGTCCCTCCAGGGGAGGCAAGCATGCTGCGGAGAGGCAGAATCGGGGCATGGCTGGGGCTGCTCCTCGTCGGGCTTCTGAGCGGGATCGGGTGGCTCCGCTGGGCGAAGATCCCCGGGCTCCTGTTCGCCCTCTGGCTCCTCGCGATGATCCTGTATGGGGTCTTCCTTTTCTTCTTCCTCCTCCCTGCCTTAGCTCCCGCTGCGCCGCACGAGGCCGGCCTTGTGCGACGGGCGTTCGCCGCGTGGATCTTCGGCCGGCTGCGCAGCCTGGGGGTGGTGGACGCGGGCCAGCCGCGCGCTTCTACGGAGCCCCTGCAGGGGCCCGGGCTCTGGCTGATGGACGCCCGGAGCGCCCTGGCCGTGGAGGGGGGAGCCGGCTCCCTCCGCATCGCCGGCCCCGGGCTGACGTGGGTGCAGGAGGAGGAGCAGATCACCGCCTTCGTGGATCTCCGCCCTCAACGCTACCCGCGGAGCGAACCGGAGCCGGTGACGGTCCGCACCCAGGATGGACTCTCCCTCGGATTCCAGATCCGCACTGTCGCCTCCTTCGCCGCCCAGCGTCTCCCTCCCGTCGAGCGGGGATTGTCCCCGTATTTCTACCCGGCCCCGCGCGTCGCCCGGTCCATCGCCCAGGCCCTCCGGGCCGCCCGCGTCGATGAGGATCGGACGCTCCACTGGTTCGAGCTGGCCTACCACCGGGCCCGGGAGGAGCTCGCCCTCCGGATCGGCAACCGCCTCTTCGACGAGCTGTTCGGGCTGGCTCGGGAAGGGGAGGAGCGGCCGGGTCCACCCCTCGTCCGGCTGGCGCAGGAGATCCAGGGGGCGCTGGCCCCGGAGCTGAGCCGGGCCGGGATCCGGCTGGACCGGCTGCGTCTCGCCCTGGCGGAGGTGCCTGAGGAAGCCCGGCGCCAGCGGGTGGAGGTCTGGCGCAGCCAGTGGGCCGCCCGGCTGGCCCGCTGGATCGGCCTGGCGGAATCCGAGCTGCTGCTGGAATACGCCCGCGCCCGTCATGCCGCCCAGATGGAGACCCTCCAGGCCCTCCGGGAGGTGCTGAGCGGCCGCGACGCCCTCTCCCCCGATCTCATCCTCCTGCACTTCCTGGAGACGCTGGACGCGGCGGTCCGCAAGAGCGGGTTGCTGCTGCCGGAGGAACTGAACCGCCTCCGCACGTATCTGCAAGGAGGGAGCTCGTGAGGGCGCGGATGGAGCTCCTCCTTCGGGTGGCCATCCCCTTCGCCGCCGGCCTGCCCGGCCTGGTGCTGGTCCCTCTCCTGATCGGCGCATGGTGGGGGGAGCGGATCGGGGAGATCTTGAGGCTCGGCTGCGGGCTGGGCTTTCTGATGGAAGGAGCGATCGCCGCCTTCATGCTGGTTCAGGCCTCCACCTTCGTCGCGCGGATGTATCGGGTCCGCTGGGGCCAGGCCGTCGGCTTCCTCCTGCGGGCCCTGTTCTTCCCCCATGCGCGAACCCCGGTGGGCCACGCGCGGGACGGGGATCTCACCGCGACGACCCGCGCGTCCCCCCTGGTCCGGATCGGCGGCCCGGGCACCCTGGTCGTGCACGAGAGCTGTCTGGTCCTGCTGGAGCGGGGCGGCGCCTTCGTCCGGCTGATCGGGCCGGGGGAGCATCGCCTGAGGCCCTTCGAACGCCCGGCCCTGGTCCTGGATCTTCGTCCTCAGATCCGCCGCCGGCAGGTGAACGCATGGACCCAGGATGGGCTGCCGGTGCAGGCGCGGCTGGAGCTCGGCGCGCAGCTGCGCTGGGAGCCCGGGGACGCGGCCGGGGAGGCCCGGTTGATCCGCATGGCCTACGCCCTGGACACCGGCTCCCGGGACCGGGGCTATGGCGTGGACTGGGCCGGCGAGCTGGCCGATGAGGCCCGGAATCGCCTGGCCCGCCGGCTGGGAGCCCTGTGGTTCGATGAGATGTGGTCCCCTTACACCAGCCTGGAGGAGGCCCGGGCCCAGCCGCCCCGCTTCGCCGGGGAGCCGGCCGAGCCGCCCCACACCAGGGGGATCCCGGAGCGCCCCCCGGAGGACGCGCCGACCCCCGTGCGCTGGGAGCAGATCCGAGCGGCAATCCGCGCCGAGCTGGAGGAGCAGGCGGCGCAGTGGAACGCGCAGATCCTGCACTTCGCCTTCACCCCGCCCATGCCCCGGCCGGAGGTGGAGCCGTTGATCCGGCAGGCGTGGCTGGAGCACTGGCAGGTGCCCTGGCGGGGATGGGTGGTGCACATGCAATCCCGGGCCGTGCGGGAGCAGCTGCGCCAGCGGGAGCTGGCCCGGGCCATGGGCCAGCGGGAGCTGCTCGAGGCCATCACCGCGGTGGTCCGGGAGGAGTGGTCCGCGGCGGACCCCCAGCGGGGGCTTCATCGCCTGCTCCTGCGGCTGGTGGAGCTGGTGCAGCACTGGGCCCAGCCGGAGGCGGCCCTGCTGACCCCGAAGGAGCTGCTGGAGCTGTTCCATCACCTGCGGCGGATCCTGCAAAGCCCCCAGGGCGACACAGGAGGCGCGTCCGGTGGAGCGGGAGCGTCGCCTTCTTTCCCATCTGATTCGGACCCTGGATGAAGGCCGGCATCCGGCCCTGCAAGCGCTCCGGGCGCTGCTGGATCAGGATCCGCCGGATCCGGAGCGGCTGCGCGCCCTCGGCCATCTCCTGATGCTCCTGCCGGCGGATCCCCTGGCCGGGCCGGGGGAGGCCATGCCCGGTCGGATCGGGGCCCAACTGGTCGGGATGGCCCTGGACCGATGGGCGGGTTATCTGCCCCCGGGCGCCCTGCGGCAGCCCCTGACGGAGATCCTCCGCGCCCTTCGGTTTCACGGCCCGGCCCTGGCGGAGGCGCTCGCGGCGCTGCTGGGGGCCTTCTGGCTGCGCGGAGAAGATCCGGCATGGGCCCTGGAGATGGCGCGGCGGGCGGAGCAGCTGCTGCAGGACCGGCAGCGGGCGGCCGCGCTTCAGGGCGTGACATCGCCGGAGCTGGCGGAATGGCTCCGTTGGGCGCAGGAGATCATCGGGGAGATCCTCCGCGACCGACACCTCGCTGCCGCGGAGCCTCCGCGGGAGGAGGCTCCGGAAAGGACGCCGGCCGAGCCCATCCCGACGCTGAAAGGCCTGCTCCGGCCCGCCCGCCTGGCCCTGCTCTCCCTCGTCCTGCTCCCGGACACCCATCCTCAAGCGGGGGACCTTCAGTTCCTGGACCCCCAGACCGCGGAGCGCCTTTCGGATTCGGCGGAGGTTCAGATCGAGCGACTCCGCGTGGGGGAGCAGGTGTATCGGGTGTATGTGGAGGCGGACATGGATCGGGTGGTGGTGGCGCGTCGGGAGGAGCTGATCGTGCTTCGGGTGGAGGGGGAGAGCATGCGGGGGGCGGGCATCGAGCCCGGGGACCTGATCCTGGCGCGGCGGCTCTCAGGGCCGGCGGCGCGGGATCCGAACGAGTGGCGCGCGTGGCTGGGGAGGCTGGTGCTGGCCGTCCTGGTGGAGGATTACCACAGCCAGGCGCACCGGGCCTTCCTGATCAAGCGGCTGAACTATCGCAACGGGAAATGGTTGCTCTCGCCGGAGAACCCGGCCTTCGAGGAGATCGCCATCGAGCCCGGCCGCCCGGAGCTCCACCCCGTCCTGGCCATCCTCAAGCCGGAGCCCATCGAAGCGTAATGCCGGTCGAGGATCTCTTTGACCGCCATCCGTGGGGATGCGAACAAAGGGGGGAGCCTCTCAGGCGGCGGCCATCGGGTGGAAAGAGGGGTGAGCGGAGATGATGCCGCAGTCCCTTGACGACCTGACGGCGCGTTACCGGCGCGCCGTCGCCGAGGAATGGCGATACCTGACGGTCACCGTCCACGGCGAAGAACGCCGCCTGCCGCTGGAGCGCGTCTTCTTCATGCTCCAGGCGCGGGAGCGGCCCGAACCGAAGCCGACGGAGCCGCCACGCCCCGACCTGGACCCGGCGGGGA
>CACRXA010000021.1_pt1 | contig 41180 bp, 35 predicted proteins | sample 5377051 | NCBI WGS metagenome assembly CACRXA01 (sample SAMEA6061847, study PRJEB28556) | metagenome | reverse complement strand
CGCTCGAATTGATAGCCCGGGTTGCGCTCCGAAAGCTCCCACAGCTCCTCATCCGTCACCCGATGCAGCAGATCCAGCCGGATCCCCATCCCCACCTCCGGTTCAAGAAGACCGGGCTCCTTCTGCGGTTCCCATTCGCCTAAGTGGATTATAGCGGATAGAGATCCGGGATGAGGAAACCCATGGGCCTTCCTGTCCGTGGGGCGGCGCTCGCAGATGGAGATACAGGCCCACGCGGGATCGTGCAGCCCCGAATGCAAGGCTTAAGCCGGTCGATCGGCGGATGGGGAGAAGCGATGCCGGCTGGGCCCGAGTTGACAGATAGAGGGCTCCTGCGTGTATCATGAAAACACATCGCCGGCCGGAGCGCGCCGATCTCGGAGGGACCGGGCATGTCGGGGATCGATCCGCTTCGGGTTCTCCCTTCGAACTGCAGGTGTCCGCCGCGGGGGTCAGGAGGGGGTTGATCCCGCAGATCCCCGGACCGGCCGGCTTTTCCCCTTCCTGCTCCCGCTTCTCCCCATCCACGCATTGGATCCGTTCTCCGGGAACGCCCATTCACACCCTTTTGAGGAGGTTTCCCATGGGACTGGTGCTGAACGGCCTGGATGTGGAGCAGCTGCAGCAGCTGAGCGCGCAGGTGCAGGCGGATCCGGAGGCCGCCCGCTCCCTGAACCGCTGGACGGCGCGGGTGCGCTGGTTGGGAGGGTTCAAGGGACGGGCCTACATCCGGAACCACTCCTTTGTGGTGGACGAACCCGCCGATTTGGTGGGCCAGGACGAGGCCCCCAACGCGGTGGAATATGTGCTGGGGGCCCTTGGGGCTTGCCTCACCGTCGGCTTCGTCCTCAACGCCACCAAACGTGGGATCCCTCTCCGCAACCTGGAGATTGCCCTGGAGGGGGAGATCGATAACATCCTCACCTTCCTGGGGCTGAGCCAGGAAGGGCACCCGGGCTACCGCGAGATCATCGTCAAAGCCTATGTGGACGCCGACGCCGACGAAGAGACCCTCCGGGCGATCTGGGAGGAGACGGTGGTCACCTCGCCGGTGGGCAACACGCTGGCCCGCCCGGTGACCCTGCGGCCCGAGCTCCGTCGGGCGACGGCCGCTTGAGGCGGACGATCCAATTCAAGAGGAGGCACCCGGGATGAGCGCTTCGCTAAACGGCGTCGATCTGGAGGCTCTGCAACAGATGCTGGAAGAAGTCCGGGCTCGCCCGGAGGCGGTCCAGCCCCGGCGCTGGGCCCGCTTCCGGTGGGAGGAGGGCCTGCGGGGCCGGGTCTACATCCGCAACCAATCCTTCACGGTGGATGAGTCGGTGGATCGCTCGGGGCGAGAGGCGGGCCTGAGCGCCCTGGAGTATGCTCTGGGAGCGCTGGGGGCCTGCCTGGGCCTGGGCTTCGTCTTCCACGCCACCCGCCGCGGCATCGCCGTCCGGAACCTGGAGGTGGCCCTGGAGGGACGCATCGAGAACCTGCTCCGCTTCCTGGGCTTCGAAGGGGAGGGCCACCCCGGCTACGGAGAGGTCATCGCCAAGGCTTACGTAGACGCGGACGCCGATGAGGAGACGCTACAGGCCCTGTGGGAGGAAACGGTGGCCACCTCCCCCGTCGGCAACACCTTCACCCGCCCGGTGGCCCTGCGCACGGAGATCGCCACTGTCTCGGGCTGGTGGTTCCGGTATTCCCCCGAAACGGAGGAGAGCGCTTCAGGGTCCCGCGGCGGGATGCCCTGCTGAGGGAGACAGCCGGGGTTTCCGCACCTCGATCCATATCCATGTTCAGGAGGGAACGATGGCGCGCAACGGATTGCCGCTCTTTCCGGTGACGGTGGTGGGCAGCTGGCCGCGGCCGCCATGGCTGCTGGAGGCCTTGCGCAAGCGCCACGCCGGCCAGCTCTCGTATTCGGAATTTCAGGAGATCGCCGACCGCGCCGTCCTGGAGGCCCTGCGGGCCCAGGAGGAGGCGGGCGTGGAGATCGTCAGCGATGGCGAACAGCGCCGTGACAACTTCTACTCCTTCGTCGTCGAGAAGCTGGAAGGGGTCCGCATGATGAGCGTGGCCGAGATGTATGACTACGCGGAGGACAAATCCTACTTCGAGCAGATCCTCCGCCAGCTGGACGTCCCGGCCTACGCGATCAAGACCCCGGTGGCGGTGGATAAGATCCGCCTGAAGATGCCCCTGGCTCTGGACGAGCTGGAGTTCCTGCGTCGGCACACCGACCGGCCGATCAAGATCCCCCTCCCGGGCCCCTACCTGCTCACCCGCACCATGTGGGTGCAGGGCCTCTCCGACCGCGTCTACCCCACCCGGGAGGATCTGGCCCAGGACGTGGTGACCATCCTGCGGGAGGAGATCCTGCGCTTGCGGGACGCGGGAGCGGCTTTCATCCAGCTGGACGAGCCGGTGTTGACCGAGGTGGTGTTCCAGCCGCCGGTCCACAGCCGCACTTTCATGTGCGCTTCCCTCTCGGCCGCGGGGGAGGACCCCCAGCTGGAGCTGGCATGGGCCGCCCAGCTGATCAACCGGGTGGTGCTGGGCGTGGAAGGGGTGCGCATCGGCGTCCACATCTGCCGGGGGAACTGGACCACGCGGGAGGAGGCGCTGCTCACCGGGGATTACCGGCCGCTCCTGGGCACCCTGGAGGCCATGCGGGTGCAGCAGTGGGTGCTGGAGTTCGCCACCCCGCGGGCCGGCGACCTGGAGGTCTTCCGGGAGTGCCGGCAGAAGCGGGAGCTGGGCCTGGGGGTAGTCAACCCGCGCACCGCCGAGATCGAGCCCCCTGAGTTCATCGTCGCCCGGGTGAAGGAGGCCCTGAACTACTTCGAACCCTCGCAGATCTTCCTGAACCCGGACTGCGGCTTCGGGACCTTCGCCGAGCGCCCGGTGGCCACCCCGGAGGTGGCCTTCCGCAAGCTCCGGTCCATCCGCCAGGCCGCGGAGCAGCTGCGGCGGGAGTTCGGGACGGCGTAGCCCCCTCCCCTCGCCGCCGGCGCTATGCGATAATGAGGCGGTGGGCGCCCCCGCGCGCCCATCGCCTTTTATTCCCGGGAGAGGAGGCAGGATGGCGCCTCGACGTCCGCTCTCGTTCCAGGAGATCATCCTCCGACTGCAGGAGTTCTGGGCGGAGCAGGGCTGCCTGATCTGGCAGCCCTACAGCGAGAAGGTGGGGGCCGGGACGATGAACCCGGCCACTGTGTTGCGGGTGCTGGGCCCTGAGCCCTGGCGGGTGGCCTACGTGGAGCCCTCCTATCGGCCCGCCGACGGCCGCTACGCCGAGAACCCCAACCGGATGCAGCTCCATCACCAGTTCCAGGTGATCCTCAAGCCGGACCCCGGCAACCCTCAGGAGCTCTATCTGGAGAGCCTGCGGGCCCTGGGCATCGACTTCCGCCGCCACGATGTCCGGTTCGTGGAGGACAACTGGGAGTCCCCCGCCCTGGGCGCCTGGGGGCTGGGCTGGGAGGTCTGGCTGGACGGGATGGAGATCACCCAGTTCACTTACTTCCAGCAGGCCGGCGGCCTCCCCCTGGACCCGGTGGCGGTGGAGATCACCTATGGGCTGGAGCGCATCGCCCTCTACCTCCAGGGGGTTCCCTCGGTCTGGGATCTGGACTGGGACGGCACCCACACCTACGGGGAGATCCTCAAGACGTCGGAGGTCGAACACTGCGTCTACAACTTCGAGCTGGCGGATATTGAGCGGCTTCGGGAGCTGTTTCAGCACTACGAGGCGGAGGCCCGCGCCTGCATCGCCCGCGGCCTGGTGATCCCGGCCCACGACTACGTGCTGCGTTGCTCCCACACCTTCAACCTGCTGGACGCCCGGGGGGCCATCGGGGTCACCGAGCGCGCCCGCTACTTCGCCCGCATGCGGGAGCTGGCCCGCCAGGTGGCCACCCTCTACCTGCAACAGCGAGAGCGCCTGGGCTATCCCTTCCTCCGGAAGGCACCCGCCCCGCCACCTCCCGAGCCCATGCCGCCCCTCCCCACGGTCGAGGAGGCGGAGGATCTCCTGCTGGAGATCGGCACAGAGGAGCTGCCCGCGCGGGATCTGGAGGCGGCCCTGGCCCAGCTGGCCGAGAACGCCCCCGCCATGTTCGCGGAGGCCCGGCTGGAGTATGCGTCGATGGAGGTCCATGGAACGCCGCGCCGGCTGGTCCTCTACGTCCGCCGCCTGCAACCCCGCACCCGCGCGATAGAGACCTGGGTGAAGGGCCCGCCGGCCCACGTGGCCTTCGACGCCGAGGGCCATCCCACCCCCGCCGCCCTCGGCTTCGCCCGGGCCCAGGGCGTCCCGGTGGAGGCCCTGACCGTGCGGGAGCTCCCGGAGGGCCGCTACGTGGGTGTGATCCGGCGGGCCGAGGGGCAGCCGACCCCCGCTGTCCTGACGGAGCTGCTCCCCCGGCTCATCGCCAGCCTGAAGTTCGAGATGAGCATGCGCTGGAACCGCAGCGGGGTGGCCTTCTCCCGGCCCATCCGCTGGCTGGTGGCCCTCTACGGGCGCGAGGTGATCCCCTTTGAGTTCGCCGGCGTCCGCAGCGGCCGCGAGACCCGCGGGCCCCGTCCTCGGGGCTCGCCGGTCCTCCGCCTGGCCCAGGCCGCCGACTACTTCCCCACCATGCGTCGAGCCCGTATCGTGCTCCCGGTGGCGGAGCGGCAGGCGCGGATCCGCAAGGAGCTGGAACGACTGGCCGCGGAGGTGGGCGGGACGGTCCCGGAGGACCCGGAGCTTCTGGCCGAGGTGGCCAACCTGGTGGAGACGCCCACGGTGTTGCGGGGCCAGTTCGACCCTGAAGCTCTCCGCCTGCCCGCCGAGGTCCTGATCACGGTGATGCGCAAGCACCAGCGTTACTTCCCGGTGCTCGGGCCCGATGGGCAGCTCCTCCCCTACTTCCTGGCGGTGCGCAACGGCGGACGGCGCGGGCTGGAGCAGGTGCGCCAGGGGAACGAGGCGGTGTTGCGGGCCCGCTTCGCCGACGCGGCCTATTTCTTCGACCACGACACCCGCCAGCCTCTGGAGGCCTTCCTCCCCCGCCTGGCCACCCTGACCTTCGAGGAGCGGCTGGGTTCGATGCTGGATAAGACCCGCCGCCTGGAAGCCCTGGCTCCCCGCATCGGCAAGATGCTCGGGCTGGATGCCGAGGAGATGGGGCTCCTCGCCCGGGCGGCGCATCTGTGCAAGGCGGACCTGGCCACCCAAATGGTTATCGAGTTCACCGAGCTGCAGGGGGTGATGGGGCGGGAATACGCCCGCCGGTGCGGCGAGCCGGAGGGAGTGGCGACCGCCATCTTCGAGCACTACCTCCCCCGCTTCGCCGGCGACGCTCTTCCCCAGACCCGGCCGGGGATCGCCCTGGGCCTCGCCGACCGGCTGGACTCCCTGGTGGGGTTGTTCGCGGTGGGGCTGGCGCCCTCCGGCTCCGCGGATCCCTACGGCCTGCGCCGGGCGGCCGCCGGCCTGATCCAGATCCTCACCGCCCACGGCCTGCGGTTCTCCCTCTCCCAGGGTCTGGCCGCCGCGGCAACCGTCCAGCCGGTGCCGGTGACTCCCGAGATCCTGGAGGAAGTGCGAGCCTTCCTCATCGGCCGGCAGCGGGCCGCCCTCCAGGAGGCCGGCTATCGCTACGATGTCATCGAGGCGATCCTCGCGGTCCGGGGCGACGATCCGGCGTGGGCAGCGGAGAGCGTTGCCTCACTCCAGCGGACGGTGGAGCGGCCCGACTGGTCACGCCTGCTGGCCGCTTACAGCCGGTGCGTGCGCATTCTGCGCAAAGCCCGGTCCGAAGGGAGCGAGCCGGCCCCGGCGGTGGATCCCGCTCGCTTTGAGAGCGATGTCGAACAGGCGCTGTGGGAGGCCGTGCGCGCCGCCCGGGAGCAGGTGGGCCCGGAGAGCCCCGTGGAATCCCTGGTCGCCGCCCTGGAGCGTCTGGCCTCCCCCATCGATCGGTTCTTCGAAGAGGTCCTGGTGATGCACGAAGCGGAGGCCCTCCGCCGCAACCGCCTGGCCCTGCTCCAGGCCATCGCCGACCTGGCCGACGGGATCGCCGATCTCAGCCGGCTGGAGGGCTTTTGAAACTTCCAGATAAGGCAGGAAGGCAGCCATGCAAGTCCGCGTTCTTGCCGCTATTATTCGCAAAGAAGAGGATATCTATGTTGCAGAATGTCCAGAAGTGGGAACAGTTAGTCAAGGTTACACCATCGAGGAAGCCCTTGAAAATCTGAAAGAAGCAACAGAGCTTTATCTCGAAGAGTTTCCCATCCCCGATGTTCCTCATCCTCTTCTGACTACATTTGAGGTCGCTATCAATGTCTAAATTACGACGTGTGTCTGGAGAAGAGGCCATTCGTGCTTTAGAAAGATTAGGATTTGTGAAAGTAAGACAGAAAGGCTCCCATGTGATCCTTAAAAAGAACACACCGGAGGGAGATATCGGTTGTGTGGTTCCGTTGCATCGAGAGCTCGCGATTGGAACCCTTCGAGGCATCCTTTGACAGACCAGGGTAACGCCGGAGGAATTCATGGAGAACCTGGAGTAATTGGGTTTATGGCGGAATCATGAAACATGAAAACGCTTCCCGGGATCGTTAATACGCCCCCTCCCCCATGATCACCCGGGGGATGGTGCGCAGAATGATCTCCAGGTCCAGCAACGGGGACCAGTTCTCGATGTAGTAGATGTCCAGGAGGCACATCTCGTCGAAGGTGAGGTCGCTGCGGCCGGAGATCTGCCACAGCCCCGTCATCCCCGGGATGGCGGACAGGCGCTGGCGCTGCCAGGGCTTGTAAGCCTCTACCTCCGAAGGGACCGGCGGGCGCGGTCCCACCAGGCTCATCTCCCCCTTGAGCACATTGACCAGCTGGGGCAGCTCGTCCAGGCTCAGCCGGCGCAGGATCCGCCCCACCCGCGTCACCCGCGGATCGTTGCGGATCTTGAAGAGGGGGCCGCTGGCCTCGTTCAACGCCCGCAGGCGCTCCTGCTCCTGCTCCGCCCCCACCCGCATGGTGCGGAACTTATACATCGTGAACAGACGACCGTCCTTCCCCACCCGCACCTGCCGGAAGATCACCGGCCCGGGCGAATCCAGCCGGATGGCCAGGGCGATGAGGGCCATCAGGGGAGCCGCGAGGATCAGCAGGACCGTGGCCAGGATCAGATCCATCGCCCGCTTGATGCGGAACTGCCAGGGCGAAAAACGCGCCTCCCGGATCCCGATCAGGGGGATCCCATCCAGGTCCCGCACGTCTAGGCGGCTCAGGGTGAGCTGGAAGGGATCGGGGACGATGCGCACAGGGACGCGATGGGCTTCGCAGTGTTGCACCACCTCCTGGATCCGATCGTAGAAGGCCAGGGGGAGGGTGATGATCACCTCATCGACCGCCTCCTCCCGCAGGACCCGCGGCAGGTCCTCCAGGGTGCCCCGGGCGCGGAAGGGGCCGATGTCCGTGCGGGCCTTCTCCGGGTCATCGTCCACAAACCCGATGATCCGGTAGCCCAGCTCCGGGCGGGCCAGGGCGGCCCGCATCACCGCTCTCCCCAGATCCCCAGCCCCGACGATCAGGGCGCGCACTACCCCGAGGCCCCGCCGGCGCAGCATCCGCTCGACCCGGCTCTCCAGGAGCCGTAGGGCTCCCAGCATCCACACCACCAGGAGGGCGGCCTCCAGAAACATCAACCGGGAGTAGAAGAGAGACTGAGAGAAAAAGACCACGGCCATGAGCACCAGGGTGCTCTTGGCCACTGCGTTGAGGACGCGATACATCTCCTCCAGCCAGGGCGCCCCCATCTGAGGCGGATACACCCGGTCCAGGCGGAAGGTCACCAGCAGCAGGACCGTCCAGGCGATCTGGAAGGGGATATAGGCGGAGAACGGCGCGTCGAAGGTGATCTCCCGGAACCACTCCCACCGGTAACGCATGAAATACGCCAGGACGAAGGCAGCCTGGATCACCATCAGATCCAGGCCGATCCGAAGCCACTTCCATCCCCGCGGAACCTTTCGATCTCCCATCACGCTCCGAATCCGTGATCGTCCGTTCTTGCTCAACGAATCCCAAACCGAGCGCACAGAGCCCAAGCACGCGGGCCGAAACCGGACCTCGACCCCACGTGCACCCTGATTATAACCTGGCCTCATCTCCCGCCTGTGGATCTGTGAGCAGCGAGCCGGAGCCGGGGCCCTCCGCCCCGTTTAGGAGCCTTCGATACAGCCGCACGGTGGCGGCGGCGGTGGCCTCCCAGGTGAAGCGGGCGGCGCGGGCCAGGCCCCGGGCCCGCAGGGCCTCCCGGAGCGCCTCATCCCGTAATAGGGTAGAAAGCCCCTCGGTCCAGGCCTCCTCATCCATCGGGTCCACCAGCAAGCCCGCCTCGCCCACCACTTCGGGAAGCGAAGCGGCCCGCGCCGCGATCACCGGGGTCCCGCAGGCCATCGCCTCCAGCGGAGGCATCCCGAACCCCTCATAGCGGGAGGGATAGGCGAAGACCGTGGCTGCGTTATACCAGAAAGGAAGCTCCTCATCGGGGATGAACCCCACCCACCGTGCCCGCCCCTCCTGCTCCAGCTCCCGCAACCGGGGGAGAAAGGCGGGCTTCCAGCCTTTGCCCCCGACCAGGATCAGCGGGACCGGCGGGAAGAGGCGGGCGACGGCCTCCAGCAGCACCCCGAGGTTCTTGCGCGGCTCCAGGGTGCCCACATACAGGATGAACCGCTCCGGCAGGCCCCGGCGCGCCCGGAAGGCGGCCACCTCCTCCGCCGGCAAGGGCCGGAACCGGGGATCCACCCCCGGGTAGGCCACCGCGATCCGCTCCGGCGGAAGGCTCCAGCGGCGGATCAGATCCTCCCGGGCCGCCTGGGAGATCGCCAGGATCCCTGCCGCTCGCCGGCAGGTCCATCGGGTGAACGTCCGCAGATACAGCCGGTTCGCTGCCCGGAAGGCCTCCGGGTAAAGGAGGAAGCTGAGGTCGTAGACGGTGACCACCACAGGCAGGCGGGCCGCCAGCGGCGCCACGAAGGCCATCGCGTGCAACAGCTCCCAACTCCCCCGAGCCAGGCGCAGCGGCAAAACCAGCTGCTCCCACAGGATCCGGACGAAAGGCTGATGGGTAGGCCAGGACGTGCGAACCCACCGGATCCTGGGGACCTCCGGGGGGATGGCCCGAGGCCCGATGAAGGCGGTGAAGGCGATCTCCGGGGCAGCCTCCGGCAGGCGCCGCAGGACCTCATAGAGATAACGATGGATCCCGGCGCTGCGGTAGGAGGCCTCGCCGGCCAGCAACTGCGCGTTCAGCGCGACGCGTCGCATGACGGCTCCGGAAGCGATCCCGCGTTCCCTCCCATCACCCGGTGATAGAGGGCGACGGTGGCCCGGGCGATCTCCGCGTGGGTGAACCGCTCCAGGACCCGGGTCCTTCCCCGCTCGCGGAGCGCCGCCCGCAAATCGGGATCCCTCATCACCCGACGCAGCGCCGCCCGCAACGCCTCCGGATCGCCCTCCGGGAACACCAAGCCGGCGTCCCCGATCACCCATGGGATCTCCCCCGCGGAAGAGCCGATGACCGGGACGCCGCAGGCCATCGCCTCGATCAGCACCCGGCCGAACTGCTCCGTCCAGTTCGGCCGGGTTCGAGAGGGCAGCACCAGGACGTCCAGACCTGCGTAGACCTCCGGCATCCGGGTCGAGGGGGAGGGCGGCTCGAAGGCGACGCGGTCCGCGATCCCCAGGTGCGCCGCGAGCTGCCGCAGGGAGGGGCCCGCCGGCCCGCTGCCGATGATCCGCAGCCGCCAGTCCCCCTCCAGCCCGGCCACTGCCTGCAACAGAAGGTCGATTCCTTTCTCCGACACCCAGCGTCCGACGTATCCGATGGTAAACGGCCGCGGGGGGCGCGGGGAAGCCGGCCGGAAGGACTCGGGATCCACCCCGAACTGAGGGATCACCGCCATCAAGCCGGCGTAGCCCTTGGCCCGCCAGACCCGCGCGGCCGTCTCGCTGCCGGCGATCAGGAAGTCCGCCGCCCGCAGCACCGCGCGCTCCCACCATCGAAAGGGTGGCGGATACCGGCGCAAGAGGTTCTGCCAGGAGAAGACGCCAACGCGGATCCCCAGACCCTTCGCCAGACGGACCGCGTGATAAGTGGCCAGGTTGTAGGGCTCCTCTTCGATGTGCAAAAGGTCCGGCCGCAGGGCGCGGAGGCGCCGGCCCAGATACGGGTAAAAGTGAAGATGGAAATGCCCGTTGAAAGCGATGGGCTCCACCAGCAACGTATAGCCCCGGGTGTGCGCCCGCTCCAGAGGAAGCACCCCCCGCTCATCCCGCCAAGCAGGCGGGACCAGGACGATGAGCTCAATCCCCTCGTGGCGAGCGATCTCTTCCGCCTTGCGCTGGTAGGCGCCCACCACCAGGGCTTTGGAGAGCAGCACCACTCGCATCACCGTCTTCTGCCGTTCCCGATCCCGCCGGCTCAATCCCTATCCCATGCAGTGAGCATGTCCAGGCGCTGGGCGATCTCCTCGGGCAGGGACCAGCCCACCGCGCTTAGAAGCTCCTGGAGCTGCTCCACCGTGCTGGCCCCGATGATGGGGCTGGTGACGGTCGGGTTGCGCAGCAGCCAGGCCAGGGCCACCTGGGCAGGGGTCTTCCCCAGCTCCCGGGCGATGCGCTCCACTTCCTCCAGGACCTGCCAGGCCCGGGGATCCTGAAGGTAGCGGCGGAGCCACTCGCTGACCGCGCCCCGGCTCCCGGAGGGCGGCGGGGCATCCCGCCGGTATTTCCCGGTGAGGAAGCCCCCGGCCAGCGGGCTGTAGGGGATGACTCCCAGGCCCTGATCCCGACAGAGCGGCATCAGCTCCCGCTCGAACTCCGCCCGGTGCAGCAGGTTGTAATGGGGCTGCAGGCTGTCGAAGCGAGCCCACCCGTGCTTGTCGCTGATCCACAACGCCTTGCAGAGCAGCCAGGCCGGGAAATTCGAGGCCCCGATGTAGCGCACCTTGCCCTGCCGCACCAGGTCGTCCAGGGCCCGCAGCGTCTCCTCCAGCGGCGTCTCCTCATCCGGCCAGTGAACCTGATAGAGGTCGATGTAGTCCGTCCCCAGGCGCCGGAGGCTTCCCTCCACGGCGTCGAAGATGTGCTTGCGGGAGAGCCCCTGGTCGTTGGGGCCCGGGCCCATGGGGCCGCGCACCTTGGTGGCGATCACCAGGGCTTCCCGGCGTTGCCCCTTCAGCCAGCGTCCGATGATCTCCTCCGTGCGCCCGGCCCACGCCCCCGGCGCCCAGTAGGGATAGATGTCCGCTGTGTCGATGAAATTGATCCCGGCGTCGACCGCGGCCGAGAGGATCCGGTGGGCCGTCGCCTCATCGGCCGTCCATCCGAAGGTCATGGTGCCCAGGCAGAGCGCGGAGACCTTGAGCCCGGTCCGTCCCAGGGTGCGATACTCCATGGCGCATCCTCCGCAGGAATGGTGTCCGGAAGCTCAGCGCCACGCCGCCCTCACGCCATGGCCCGCTCACCCGGTCCGCTCCACCCGCACGCTCTGGTCCCCGAAGGAGCCTGCTTGCGGACCGCGCGTTAGGACGGCTCGCCAGATCTCCGGGATCGTCATCACCCGGCCGGACCGATCCAGGCACAGATGTTTCGTCCAGCCGGTGGCCAGGCGCTGGCCGGTGTCAGCGTTGTAGACCGCGTAGCCGAAGGTGATCGAGCGGCTGCGGATCTCCTCCACCCATGTCCGGACGGTGACCCGATCCCCGTAGCGGGCCGGGGCTTCGTAACGGGCGTGGGCCTCGGCCACCGCGAACAGCGCCCCGCTGCGCTCGATCTCCGCGTAGTCCGCCCCGCAGGCCCGCATATACTGGCTTCTTCCCTCCTCGAACCAGATCAGATAAGCGCTGTGATGCACCAGGCCCATCTGATCGGTCTCCGCATACCGCACGTAGAACGTCGTGGCCACCACCGGCCGATCCACCGGGCTCCTCCTGAAGCAGGGTCATCCGGAGCATCGACGCGCGCCCGTGCGGCGGGCCTCACCGCCGCTCTTATGAGGAATGAGAGTTCCCTCCGGGAGGAGGGAGCAGCGGCGCGGCGCCCCTCCTTTACGGGCCGGCCCCCCGCGAAAGCTCTCCGATCTCCCGGATGGAGAGGAAGATCAGCAGCGCCAGCAGGAAGGCGAAGCCGATGAGATGCACCACCTGCTCCCGGCGCGGATCCAGACGCCGCCCTCGAACGGCCTCGATGAGCACGAACAGGATCCGCCCGCCGTCCAGGGCCGGGATGGGCAGGAGGTTGGTGAAGGCGATGGCCAGGCTGATCAGGGCGATGAAGGTAAGGAACACATAGGCGGAGCCCACCTCCACGCTGGTCCGCAGCGCCTCCCCCGCCTCTGCCCCGATGCGGACAGGGCCGGCGGGCTGGAGGACCTGGGCCGGGACCAGGCCCAGGAGGATACGGGCCGGCAGGCTGAACAGCTGCGCCGTCAACGCCCCGAACATCACCGTCCCGCGGGCCATCGCCTCCCCGAGCCCGAACCGCTGCATCCGGCTGTAATCCGGGACCGAGGCGATGATCACCCCCATCGCGCCCTGGCCCGGCGGCGGATCCGGCCGCACGTATACGGATACTTCCTGCACGCCCTGCGCCCGCTGGATCCGCAAGGTCACCGTGCGTCCCTTCCGCTCCTGCGCCAGCCGCCGCACATCCTCGGTGCGCTCCACCGGCACGCCATCCAGCGCCAGGATGACATCCCCGGCCTGGAGCCCGGCCTGGGCGGCCGGTGAATCGGCGGCCACGCCCTCCACCCGGACCTGGGAGGAGGGCACGCCGAGCAGGAAGATCAGGATGAGCACCCCCCAGGCCAGGGCCATGTTCATCAAGGGCCCGGCGGCGAGGATCAGCAGGCGCCAGGGCCACGGCCGGGCGGCGAAGCCCTCCGGGATCCCCGGATCCTCCTCGCCCCGCAGCCGCACGAAGCCGCCGAAGGGGATCGCGTTGAGGGTGAGCAGGGTCTCCCGCCACCGGCCCAGGATCAGCAGCCGGGGTGGGAAGCCGAACCCGAACTCCTCCACCGCCACCCCGGCCAGCTTCGCCGTCAGGAGATGCCCCAGCTCGTGGACGAAGATCAGCGGGCCCAGCGCCAGCAAGAACCCCAAAACACCCCACGGCATCGTGATCACCGGCTCCGTCATCGCTCCCCCCAATCGAAGTTCCCCGCCGGATACGACCTTCCCTCAGGTCTCACCGAGGATCTGGTCCACGGGGACGTGCAGGTCCGGCAGCTGGAGCGGCGTGATGACCTCCCCCCGCCCCACCACCCGCACCTCTCGATATCCCTCTCCCTCCGGCCCCCGATACACCTCCACCACGCCCCGCCCAAGATCCACCACCCACACCTCAACCACCCCATACCGCGCATACAACGGCACCTTCACCCCCCGATCATACCCGGCCGAATGCTCCGCCACCTCCACGATCAGCAGCACATCCTCCGGCCCCGGATGCTCCGAAGCGTAGAAATCCTCCCGCGGCCGCAGCAACGCCACATCCGGCTGCGGCTCCGAACGCCGCCCCAAACGAATGGGGTCCTGGACGCTCAGGATCGCCCGGCCGGCCGCCTGAGCCGGCAGGAACAGGTTCAGGAGGCACTTCACTGCCGCCGCGTGCCGGCTTCCGATGGGGCTCATCTCGACGATCTCCCCCTCGATGAGTTCCACCCGGTCATCCTCGGAGAGGATCCCCGCCTCCGCCATCCGGTGATACTCCTCCACTGTGAACAGACGCCGCTCCACGCGAACATCCATAGGGACCTCCTTTCATGGGCCTCCCTCGGGCGGCAGGATTCGGGCCCCGCCGCCGGGGCCGCTGCGCAGCACCCGAAGCACCCCGGGCACCCTCTGGGCCCGCCGGGCCACCTCCTCCACGGCCTCCGCGGGGCAGAGCAGATGGACGTTCGGTCCGGCGTCCAGGGTGAAGGCCACCGGCAGCCCCTCCTCCCGCCAGCGACGGGCTGCCTGCAACATGATCAGAGTGGCCGGCTCCCAGTAGAACAGGGGCGGTCGGGAGGTCATCATCACCGCGTGCATCCAGATGGCGTCCGTCTCCACGATCTCCGCCAGGGCCTCGAAGTCCCGCCGCAGCACGGCCTCCCGACAGCGGGCCACCCGCTCCGGCGCGGTCGCCACCCGCGGTCCATGAAGGGGGCTGGTGGCCGCCCGGCGGTGCCCCTCGCTGGACCCCACCGCCTTGTGCTGCTCGCTGACCACAGCGATCACGTCCCACAGGTCCCAGTGCTCCGGTGGGGCCACGCTATAAGCATAGGAATCCTCATGGCGCTCGCCGGCCACCCACTCCACGAATCCTGGGGGCACCGAACGGCACGCCGAACCGGAGCCCAGGCGGGCGAGGGTGGACAGGTCTCGCTCGGAGAGCCGCAGATCCAGGGCGGCGGATGCCGCAGCGGCCAGGGCGGCGAAGGCCGCCGCCGAGGAGGCCAGCCCCACGCCGGGCGGGATGTCCGTGATGGACTCCACCACGGCGCGGCCCCGGAACCCGGCCATCCTTCGCACGTGATCCAGGAACGCCGAGACCCGTTCCCGAGCCGGCCCCTCCACCGGCACGCCGTTCACGAACAGGAGATCCGGCCCTTCCTCTTCCTGGAACGTTACCGTGGTGATCGTGCGCAACCCTCCCAGGTTCATAGAGAACGAGGGATTGGCCGGGAGCCGGAGGCGCTCATCCCGGTTCCCCCAGTATTTCACGAAGGCGATGTTCGGGTGGGCCAGGGCGGTGGCGCGACGCGCCATCTCCCGCGTCCGTCGAGCTGAGATCCGTCGCCTCAGTCTAACATCATCCCGGCCGGGGGCTCAAACTTCCGCCGGCCGCCGCTACTCCAGGGGGATCCCGGGAAGCAGGATGGAGGAGGCAAGGGGGAGGATCCCGCATGTCACCATAATCTCTTCATCGCCAAACCGGGTATCGCTCCACGCTGCGCAGATGCGATCCCCCCGGACATCCAGACCCCAGTAATCCCCGGGCGCCGGGCTGATGGGCGGCACAGCCTGATTCAGATCGAAGGAGCGCGTGCTCACCCGGAAGGGCAGGCTCCAGGTCCGCCCGCCGTCCGGAGAGTAAGCATAGAAGGCATCGAAAAGCCGGTTCCGGGGATCCCCGCGGCGGTCCAGCCAGAACAGATGCACCCATCCCCGCGCGTCCGTCCGCACGATGGGATGGGCGGCGTCTCCTGGGGCGGCGAAAGGCCGGCTCAGCGTCCAGGTGCGACCGCCGTCCTCGCTGCGGGCGAAGGCCACCTCCGTGCCCATGGCCTCCTGAGGGGATCCCTCCGTCCAGGCCACATACAGCCGGGCCGGATCCCGGGGGTCCGCCGCGGCGCTGGGCAGCGTGTAAAGCCGCCACCGATCGTAAGCGCGGACAGGGCTGGGGGGCTGAAGGACCGGAGCGACATTCCGCGGAGCGGAGAAGGAAGCCCCTCCATCAAAGGACGTGACCACCCGAATCCATCCGGGCGTGGTGGGCGACATCGGCTCCACGTAGAAAAGATGAACGGCCCCATCGGCCCCCACCACCGGCATGGCCCCCTGCACCCCCTCCCCCTCGGCCGCGGTCACCGGGCGGGACCATGAAAGGCCGCCGTCTTCGGAGCGGACCACCCACAGCACGTCGGCGTGCATGGGCCGCCAGGCCACATACAGGCGCCCGTAGTAGGGGCTGGTGGGATGGGCGTCGCGGGCCAACCAGGGCTTATCATCGAGGATCGTCGATGGATCCGAGATGATCGTCACAGCGTCCCGCCAGGTGCGCCCCCCGTCATCGGACCAGGTCAGGAACAACCCGTGATGGCGGTAAGCGGGCGTCCCGGCGCCCAGGGCCAGCACGTAGAAACGCCCTTCTTCTGTAGCCAGGGCGACCGGATCGCTCTGGCGGGTGATGGTGGGGGGCAGGCCGGGGAAGGGGATCTGGATCGGCCAGGAGCGTCCTCCGTCAAAGGAAACGTAGATCCAGACCTCACGGGTGATGTCCTGGGTGCGGCGGAAGTCCTTGGCTGCCACCACCAGATTTCGGAGGTCGCGGGGGTGGATGGCCAGGCTGGGTTCCTGCTGGGCGAAGCCGCTCCGATCGGTGTTGGCCACCGTGTTGGGACCCCACAGGGGCGGCGGGAGCATCGTGGCCTCCCCCTCCGCCCGGCGCATCGCGAGAAGCAGGCCCAGAAACAGAACAGCTCCCCCCAGCCCGGCCTTCAGCCATCGAAGCACGCGTCATCCTCCCTTCGAGGTCATCCATCATTCCCCAATTTCATCATACGACGGATCTTTTCGGATCCCGGAGGCCGAAGGGACATCCTCCGGCGCGTCCCTTCGCGAGGGCTTATCATGGAGGTGGATCTTCCACAGGGGGATCGGCATGGCTGAGATCGAGCTCATGGAAGCCCTGCCTTCGCCCACGCGGTTCCTTCAGGCAATGGGGGTTCCGCTTCCCATCCGGGCTGAGCTCGAGGAGCTGGAGGCTTGGTGGGAGGCGGAGGGGAAGGCCATCTCCGCGATGATCGATCGCATGGGCACGCCGTGGCTGCGCGCTTACGACCGCTTCGGCCACCGCATCGATGAGATCCTCTACCCGCCGGATTACCGGCGGATGCTCCTGCAGGGCTACCGGGCCGGCGCGGTCTGGCGGGCCTTCGAAGGGGAAGGGCTCGCCGCGACGTTCCTCATCGGATATGTAACAGCCTTCTATGACGCAGGCCTTTACTGCCCCTACACCGTCTCTCTGGCCACCGCCCTGGCCCTGCGCAAATACGGCGATCCCGCGCTTCAGGCGCGCTTCCTCCCACCTCTGCTCCGGCGGGACGGCGAGGTCTGGCAGGGCGCCACCTGGATGACCGAGGCCGGCGGCGGCTCGGATCTGGGGGCAACCGTGGAGACCGTCGCCCGGCCTGAAGGCGGACACTGGCGGCTGACGGGGGAGAAGTATTTCGCCAGCAACGCCGGGGCGGAGCTGGCCGTGGTCGCCGCCCGGCCTGAGGGCGCCCCCCGCACCGTCCGCGGACTGGCCCTCTTCCTGCTCCCCCGCTACCGGGAGGACGGCGGCCTGAACTATCTCATTCGGCGTCTGAAGGATAAAATCGGCACCCGCTCGGTGCCCACGGGCGAGGTGGAGCTGCAGGAGAGCGAGGCTTACCTGCTGGGGCGCCCGGAGACCGGCATCTACGAGATCCTGGAGGTCCTCAATGTCTCCCGGGTCGCCAACAGCGTCGGCAGCGTCGCCCTGATGCAACGGGCCATCGCCGAGGCGCTGGCCTTCGCCGAGCGCCGCGTCGCCTTCGGCCGCCCCGTTCTCCACCACCCGCTGATGCGCCGCCAGTTCGCCGAGCGCATCCGCGAGCTCCAGGCCGCCTTCGCCCTGGCCTGGACGACGGTCCGTCTGCTGGAGGAAGTCTGGCCGGAACATCCTCCCTACTCGGAGCGCTATCACCTCTTCCGCCTGCTCACCCATCTGGCCAAATACTGGACGGCGGAGCAGGCGGTGCAGACGGCGAAGTGGGCGATGGAGGTCCACGGCGGGATGGGGGTGCTGGGGGAGTATCCGGTGGAGCGCTGGCTGCGGGAGGCCATGATCCTGCCCATCTGGGAGGGGACGCCCCACCGCCAGATCCTGGACGGGCTGGAGGCGATGGCGCGGAAAGGCGCCCACCGCGCGCTCTTCGCGTGGCTCGCCCGGTGGGCCGACCCCCACGCCCTGGAGGAGATGGCCAGCCGGGTGGAAGCCCACCTCCAGCTCCCTTCCGAGGAGCAGGAAGCGCAGGCCGAGGCGCTGTTCCGGGATCTGGCCCGTTTCACGGCGGACACGCTCAGCCGGAGCTTTCCGGGCGGATGAAGCGGATTATGCCTTTACAATACGGCCGTCCCGCAGCCGCACCACGCGGTCCGACCAGGCGACGATCTCCAGGTTATGCGTGGTCACGATCACGGTCAGCCCCTGCTCCCGGTTTAAGCGCCGCAGCAGCTCTACGATCTCCTTCCCGGTCTGCGAATCGAGATTGCCTGTCGGCTCATCCGCCAGCAACAGCTTGGGATTCCCGATCAAAGCCCGGGCGATCGCCACCCGTTGTTGCTCTCCACCTGACAGCTGTCCGGGCAGGTGGCGCATTCGATTCTCCAATCCAACTGCCTCCAGCAGCGCCCGGGCACGCTGCTCCAGATTGAACTTCAACTGACGCCGGTAGGGGATCAGCGGCAGCATCACGTTCTCCAGTGCGGTCAGGTCCGGGACCAGATGGAACAGCTGAAAGACAAATCCAATTCGCTCCCGCCGGAAATCCGCCAGCTGGTCTCCCCGAAGTGCCCCCAGATCGATCCCGTCCACCACCACTCGTCCCCGGGTCGGGCGATCGAGCGCCCCGATCAGGTTGAGCAGAGTGGTCTTGCCTGATCCGGAAGGACCTACGATGGCCAGGAACTCCCCCCGCTCCACCGTGAGAGAGATCTCCTGGAGGGCGGTCACCCGGATCGCGCCAGCGATATACTCCTTGGAGACGTCCTCTATCTGCACAAGCAGCTCCGCCATAGCTTTTCACTCCCCACGCATCACTTCCGCCGGTGGTATCCTGGCGGCCTGGATCGCCGGGTGCACGGCTGCGAAGATACCGATCCCGATCGCCAGCCAGGCCACCACAGGTCCCACCGCAAGCCAGATGGGAGGCAAAGCGCGATAGAGGGCCCAGAACGCCAGAGCGCCCCCCAGAACGCCCAGGGCCCCCCCTACCCCTCCCACGAGAAGGGCTTCCCGCAGGATCGCCTGGAACACGGTCCCATCACGCCAACCAACGGCCTTCAACAGTCCGATCTCCCGGCGACGCTCCACCACCCCCGCTCGCATGACCTCTGCGATCAAGAGCCCACTGAGCAGGAAGCCGATCCCAACCATTCCATAATGGAACCCGCGTATGTGAGTGTATACATATTCCCCGAGCAGGATTCCGTAGAGCTCTCCCCGGGTCGCAGAGCGAACAGCCAGGAGAAGCGCAGCCAGAGCCGCTGATACCGCCAGCGCCGTCAGAACCATGGCTGTTCGTACTGGCCGCCGCAGCAGGTGGCGCAACCCATAGCTCCAGAGGGACAGTGAACCGAGGGCCAGCCCCCGGCCGCTGATCTCCCCCAGCTGCATCACGGTAACAGGAGGCAGACGGGCGGCCCGCCAGGCCGGATACAGTCCCCCACTCAGATAAAGCACGAGGCCCAGCAACAGCGCCAGCCCGCTGCGTTCTACAGGCACGTCCATTCGCATGGCCTTCACAGCCAGCGCTGTAAGCCCCAATCCCAGCACCCCTGCCAGCATGCCCTGCAGGATGGCGGTCCCCAGCATCACCCGGAACACCGTGCGGGTCCGCCAGCCCACCGCCTTCAGGATCCCTAGCTCCCGTGTGCGTCCCAGGACTGCAAGCATCTGGCTGTTCAGGAGGAACAGCCAAGCCACCAGGAACACGACCCCCGACAGGATCAGATCCGCTCGACGGAATCCCCGGGAGACCCTCGTGGTGACGCCCTTCTGCACCCAGAGCTCCTCAGCCCATCCGATCCCGGGGAGATGCACAAACACTCGACGAGGCGAGGCCCCCACCATAATATCCACCTCCAGACCGGTGCGCCGCACGATCTCCTCCGCCACCCGCTGAATACGAGCCTGGGCCTGAGGATCTAGTCCCTGCACGTCCACCACCACTCGAATGGCGCTGATGCAATCCTCGCGTCCGAGCAGAAAGCAGGCCCCCTCCAGCGTGGTCAGGGCCGTGGGTGGGGTGGTGAGATAGCCCCGCCAGTTGAAGCTCGGCCGAAGCATTTGGGGAGGATGGATTGGAACCCCATCCTCCCGATATTTCAGGATCACAGGAGGCAAAAAGTAGGTCTCAAAGGGAAGACGGTTCAGGGTGGAGCGAACATGCTCCTCCAGCTCCTGCGGGGAAAGAGGATAAGTGGTGCCGATAGGGATGTTCCGGAGGATACGGGGTGTTGCGTAGAAAAGCTCCTCGCTGTTGAATTCCCCTACGGGGACCAGATACATCTCGTTGAACTCCGGCCGCGTGCAGTATGGCGTGGTGTGCTTCAGAGAATCCCGGAAGACCAGCTCCCCTCCCCGGGTCCCGATCGGAACAGCCTCAACGGCAATGGTCCCTTCAGGCAGGAAAGGAGGGAGCGGAACCTCTCGATAACGGATCGGAGCTGGCAGGTCAAAGGAACATGGTTCCGGGTTGGGCGCATACACAAGCTGCGTGGCCCCACCTGGGCTGATCACCTCCAGAAAATGATTGGGAAGCAAATCCGGATCTTGGGCCCGGAAGATGCGCGCCCACACCTGCTCGTTTGTCCCCTCCCGGTAGATCTCAACAGTATGGGTGATGACGAAGGCAGAGTGACGGTTAAGCAGCATCGGGAAAGCGATCACGGTGCCCTTCTGGAGACCCTCGGAGTAATACTCCCGCCGCTGGGGAACATGCGAGAGGAGCTTTGAGATGGCCGCCGTGTTCTCCAAATAGCTGCTGCCTCGCCTCAGTGCCGCATTAAGGCCGGTCAGGCTGGCTTCCGCCTCCGGATCTATCCCCGCCAGGAAAAGAATCCAGGTTTCCCTGGGAGCGATCGGGAAGGAAAATGAATATGCTAGCCGGAAATCCGCCCACATCTCTGGATCTGGACGGACTTCCCCAACAAGGGTATCGGTATAGACGTGCTCTTGAATCCCATCGAACAGGCGCTGAGTTCGCTCGATGCGATATCGCCCCAGGTATTGCTCCGGGTGATAGCGCGGCTGGCTCATGTAGAGCATGTCGATGACCAGCGGGGTGGTGGCCCGATAACCCACCATGGCCACCGGTGCTGCGAGGACCACACCGGGGATCGAGCGGATGGCCTCCAGCTGAGCCCGGGTGATGCCCCCCACCGCTCCGCTGAGAAAGTTGGCATGAACGAGGTTGTATTTCTCTTCGAGGATCGAACGGGATCCCCGAGGGCGAACCAGGATATCATAAGAGGACCGCCAGTAATAAGCCAGGATGCGATCGCTGGTGACCTGCAAAGTGTTGGAGGCGGAGAGAAAGAGAACCAGGCCAGCAGCGATCGACAGCAGTCCCAGAACGCTCGAACCCCGAGGGGTCCCCCACCGCCGGAAGCGAATCCAGAGCCATCCCATGCACCCTTTCCTCTCGGATCGGAAGCTCCACAACCCCTGATCTCCCCAGGAAGGATCGTCAACAGGGGATGCCCGTTCGACGCCAGTTTCCACACCCGCAGATATTTCCCCACCAGCAGTTGTTCCCGCTACAGCACCACTGACGAAGAAGATCCCCGATCCACAGCACCTGCCCACCGCTGGGATCCGGGCGGCATTCTGAGCATGCGTTGCTCTGGTAGACTGCGCAATCGCAAACCGCAGTGGGTTGGGGGGGCATTGTAGAGGCATGGGCCTTGGATTTGGATGGAAGCCGGAAGGGTGAAACCAGGAAGGCAACCAGGATCCCACTCCCGAGCTTCCGGAGCATCTCCCGCCGTCCCCAATCCACGTCCAGCACTGGTCCACCGAAGCGGGCCACGGCCTGGGCCACCCGCCACGCCCGCGCCGGGCCCAGGACCTGCACCAGGCGCCAGCGCATCGCCAGACCCGTGAAGACCCGTACCTGCTCCCCTTCGATCTCCAGGAGCATCGGCTCCCAGCGCCAGTTGGGGTGAGCCTGGTTCAGCAGGGCCTGGACCTCGGGCTCCCGTAGCGATCGCACCCCCAGCCGCCCGCCGCTCAAGGCCTCCACCTCCCGGGCCAGGGCGGTGCACACCGCACACCCGCTGTCAAAGAGAAGATATCGTTCGGTCATGGCCTTGCCTCCCTGGAAGGGGTTCCACTTCTCATCTTATCCCCTTTGCCCTCGGCGCGCTTCCTCATTTTTGGAGGAACCCCTTCGGCGGCGATCCATCCTCCCAGATGCCCCATGCGCTGGCCGCAGGCCGTCTCCTGGCCCGGAAAGGCATTCGGGTATGCTGGGTGCCAGGGAAGTGGTGGAAGCAGCCCGCGCCGCAGGCCTCACGCGCATTCGGGTAGGGAATGCCTTTCTTCTGGATCTGCCTGCCTCGGGGGTCATGTAGCGCCTGAGCCCGGTGAAAAAGGCCAGATTCACAGCGGGAAGAGAAGAAACCACTGGCGATGCTTGTCAGGGCATTGGCCTTTTTTTGACGGTAAGACGCTCCAGAGCCAGAATGGCAACACCTTCCGCGGCTTGGACCGTGGCCTCCACACCCCTCACTATCCCGAGAGGGTGGGGTTCCGCCAGGCGCTCGATTCGCTCAGGAAGGGGGCGGATCGCTCCCGTTATCTGCCAGAGTGAGACACGGGCGTTTCGAAAATGGCCTTGAGGAAAGGAGCCTGACTGTGGATGAGCGCATCCTTCAGTTCATCCGCGCCCTTCGCGCCACCGGCGTTCGGGTCTCGGTCGCGGAGTCGGCCGACGCGCTGCGGGCGGTGGAGCAGGTGGGGGTGATGGATCGGGAGACCTTTAAAGCTGCCCTTCGCACGGCCCTGGTGAAGGAGGCCCGGGCGATCCCCATCTTCGAGGAGCTCTTCCCCCTGTTCTTCGGGCTGGGCGAGCCCCCCATGATGCCCGCGACGGGCGGTCTCTCCCCCCGGGATCAGCGGCTGCTGCAACAGGCGCTGCAGGCCCTGGCCCGTTTGTTCGGGCCCCAGATGGCGGAGCTGCTGCGCCGGCTGCTGGAAGGTCAGCCCTTCACGCCGGAGGAGCTCCAGGCCCTGGCCCGCTATGCCGGAAGCCGTCACATCCGGGAGTGGGCGGACCGCCAGGCCCTCGCCCGCTGGATGCAGCGAGGGGCGGGGCTGGACGAACGGCTGGAGGAAATGCTGCGGGCCCTCCTGCGGATGCTGGCGGAAGCCGGGATGGATGCGAACACGCTCCGGCAGCTGGAGGAACGGATGCGGGCCAACCGGGCCGCCCTGGTCCGCCAGATCCAGCAGGCGGCGGGGATGTCTGCCCTGGAACGCCTGGCCGAGCGCCCCCCGGAGCCCAGCGAGGCGGAGCTCCTGGAGCGCCCGTTCCACGCCCTGACCCCCACCGATCTCCACCGCATGCGCCAGATGGTCGCCCGCCTGGCCGCCCGCCTGCGCACCCGGGCCGCCCTGCGTATGAAGCGAGGGGATGGCCGCCGGCTGGACGCCAAGGCCACGCTGCGGGCTAACCTGCGCCACGCCGGCGTCCCCTTCGACCTGCGCTTCCGCCGGCGCCACCTCAAGCCCCGACTGGTGGTGCTGTGCGACCTCAGCACCTCCGTGCGGCACTGTTCCGAGTTCTTCCTCCATTTGATCTATCTGCTTCAGGATCAGATCAGCCGCACGCGCAGCTTTGTGTTTATCGATGACCTGCGTGAGATCACGCCCATTTTCGCCGAGGAGCGGCCGGAGGAGGCCGTGCGCCGGGTGCTCCGGGAGAACCCGCCGGGGTATTACAACACGGACCTGGGGACCAGCCTGGCCACCTTCTGCCGCAGCCACCTGGACGCCCTGGATCGGAAGACCACGGTGATCATCGTGGGAGACGGGCGGAACAATTACAACGATCCCCGCCTGGATTGCTTCGAGGTCATCCGTCGTCGAGCGAAACGCATCCTCTGGTTCAATCCAGAGCCCCGAGCGCTCTGGGGCACCGGCGACAGCGACATGCTCCTCTACGCCCCGCTCTGCGCGGCGGTCCACCAGGTCCAGAACCTGGCGGAGCTGACGGAAGCCATCGACCGCCTGTTCGAGCGGGGCGGCGCGTAGCGGCCGCGACGCGACCCTCCCTCAGATCCCCGTGACCAGCGAGGTCAGCGTGCGCTCCACCCCCTCGATGGTCTGGATCTTCTCAGTGATCACCCGGCCTAAGGCCTGCAGGTCGGGCGCCTCGATCAGGGCGATCACGTCGTAAGGTCCGGTGACCACCACCGCGGATTTCACCTCGGGAAGCCCGCGCAGGGCCTCCGCCACCGCGCTGGGCTTGCCCATCGCCGCCTGGATGAACACATAGGCCTGGACCATGGAAGCCCCCCTTCTCCCGAGATACCGATCCCTCTTAAAGCCCCGAGAGCCACACTTCGACCGTCCCGCCCACCGTCAGCCAGGAATCCTCGATCAGCAGGACCCGGAGGGTGGCGTTCAAGTGGGCCATGGGATGCACCTGCCCGGTCCAGAGGATCGAATCCCCGATGTTCCGGTAGGGGTAACCGGGAAGGCCTTCCAGGCGCGCCCGCCCATCCTCCTTCCCCCGATAAACGATCGAGGTCCCGGGGATCACGCCGTCCCGGGGCACGCGATAAGTGACCGGGGCGGTGAAGCGCACCGCCGCCTTCTCCGGCAGCGGTCCCATCCGCGGCTGCGCCTCCCGGATCTCAACATGGACGGTGCCGATGGCATGGAGGGCGCGTTCATCATAGGAGTAGATCCGGAGGTTGTAGCGCACCGCCAGCGCAGGATGCGGCTGGGCCTCCGCTTCCAGGGAATCCCCCGCCAGACGGATCGCCTCCTGGCCCTCGATGCGCACGCGCGCTCCCTGCGCCCCCACCCCCAGGTAACGGACATCCGTCCCGGGCAACCGCTCGCCCACAGCCAGGTCGACCCGGTAAGGCCCTTCATAAATCAGGGGGCCGGGGCGGGAGGGCCTCAGGAGACAGGCGCTCCCGATCAGGAACACCAGCCCGAGGATCCAGCGCATCCCGGATCGGACGTGCCGCTCCACCGCAGAACCTCCTCGACTTGTGAGGGAAGAACCTTCAGGTCGGGCCTCAACGGCGGCTGCGCTCGAAAAGGGTCATCAGCGCCCGGGCCAGCTTCTCCGGATCATGGCGCCAGGGCATCCGCTCATCGATCACATCCATCGCCACCACCGTGTAGGGCGGGATCGGCTGCCCATCCCAGCGCACCAGCTCGCCCACCTCCTCGGGGATCTCCTCCCATGGCACGTCCACCCGGCTGTTCACCAGGACCAGATCAAAAAGCCCCACCCCCACATGCCGCTCGATGGCCCGGACGTGATCCGCCACGGTATAGCCGTCCGTCTCCCCGATTTGAGTGGCCACATTGCACACGTAGACCTTAAGGGCCCGGCTGGCCCGGATGGCCGGGACGATGCCCTCCACCAGCAAGTTGGGCAGCACGCTGGTGTAGAGGCTCCCCGGCCCCAGGACGATGAGGTCCGCCTCCAGGATGGCCCGAATGGTCTCCGGATACGCCCGGGCGTGCTCCGGGATCAGCCACACCCGTTCGATGCGGCCCCGGACCTCGGGGATCGCCGACTCCCCATCCACGCGATGGATGCGGCCTTCCGCATCCCGGATCTCCGCGGCCAGGATGACGTGCTCCACGGTGCACGGCAACACCTGCCCGCGGACAGCCAGGACGCGGCTGGATTCGGCGACCGCCCGTTCGAAGCTGCCGGTGATCTCCGCCATGGCGGCGATGAAAAGGTTCCCGAAGGCGTGGCCGTTGAGGCCGGTCCCTCGTCCGAACCGGTATTGGAAGAGGGCGGTCATCAGCGGCTCGGCCTCCGCCAGGGCAGCCAGGCAGTTCCGGAAGTCCCCAGGCGGCAACAGGCCCATCTCCCGACGCAGCCGGCCGGAACTGCCCCCATCGTCCGCCACGGTGACCACCGCGGTCAGCCGCGCGCTCACCCCCTTTAAACCGCGGAGCAGAGTGGATTGACCCGTCCCTCCGCCGATGACCACAATGCGCGGGCCCCGCTCCCGCTGGCGGTGACGATGGAGGATCTCCGCCACATCCCGCCCCGGCTGGAGGAAAGGGGAAAGCAGCGTGCGGTTCAACCGGAGCAGGGCGAAACCGGTGGTGACGAAGCCCAGCAGCCCGAAGAGCGCCGCCCGGCCCAGCCGGGGGATGAACTGCAGGGTGATGTAATAGAAGACCGGCGGAAGGGGCTGCTCCCGGTAGATGGTGACCAGCACATAGGCCAAGGCCAGCGCCAGCTCCGTGATCCCCACCAGCAGCAGGACCAGCCACCGCTTGACCCCCATCCCGGGAAGCAGCCAGTAACGGAGGGAGCGAACAACCCTCTCCCATCCCGGACCGGTCCATCGTCTCAGGGTCATGGTGGATCTCCCTCCTTCGTTTCCCGAGCGCCCATGAACGAGGGCCTGGGGTTACAATCCTCTAATCTCTTTTTCTCTTTTTCGCCACAGCCGGCGGGTCCTCAACGTTCCATCCTTCCCGTCCTAATCCTACCGCAAAATCGGCCATGGGGAGCAGGCGGCCACACCGCCTCTCGTTGCGCGCCCGGCACCCGTGTCTTAGACTGAAGAGAAGGGGTAGACGTTGCGGAGCGCCCCGGGAGCCGGCCAAAGGCTCCGCGGGACGGTTCAAACGGGGCGGGTTCCCTCCGCCCTTCGAGATGCCAGGGAGAACCCGATCCCCCATCCTCACGCTCGATCAGGCACGGATCCGATGGAAACCGTATGGTATGAGACGGAATGGACCCCCTCCACGCTGGACCGGCTGGCGGCGGCGTTGCGGGGGCTTTTCGTGATCACGGAGACCCGGGTGCTGTATCCCCCGGATCAGGTGATCGCTTTCGAGGGTTATCTGCAGACCGACGCCGAGGCGGCTTTTGAGGTCCTGCGCGATCGCTTCGAGGCCCTGGGTTATACCCCGATCCTGCGTCGTCATGGGAGCACCGATCAGATCATCGCCCAGGCGGGGGTGTTCCGGCCCTCTCGGGCTCGTCCCTGGATCAACCTGCTTCTCTTCCTGGCCACGGTGGCGACCACCATCTGGGCCGGGGCGCTTTACGGGAGCGAGGGTGGCCTCAACCTCTCCCAGGGGGTCACTTTCGCCGGGGCGCTCCTGCTGATCCTGGGGATCCACGAGATGGGGCATTACGTCGCCGCGCGGCTACACCGCAGCGAAGTCACCCTGCCGTATTTCATCCCTGTCCCTCCGTGGATCGGGACCCTGGGGACCTTCGGGGCGTTCATCCAGATCCGCTCGCCCATCCGCAACCGCAAGGCCCTCTTCGACATCGGGGTGGCCGGCCCTCTGGCCGGGCTGGCCGTCGCCCTCCCGATCCTGATCTACGGCCTCTACACCTCTCCGGTGGTCCCCCTGCGGGGTGTGGTGGCCCTGGAGGGCAACTCCCTCCTTTACTGGGGGCTGAAGGTGTTGATCTTCGGACGACCTCTTCCGAGCGATGGCTATGATGTGCAGCTGAACGTCCTGGCGTGGGCGGGATGGATTGGGCTGCTGGTGACGGCCTTCAACCTGTTGCCCCTGGGCCAGCTGGACGGCGGACACATCATGTATGCGATGCTGGGCCGCGCCGCGTGGCGGATCTCGGAGATCGGCGTGTTCGCCCTTTTGCTGCTGGGCCTGCGCTGGCCGGGATGGTTCCTCTGGGCCTTCATGCCGATGCTGACCGGCCTGCGCCATCCGCCGCCGCTGAACGACATCACACCCCTGAACCCGATGCGCCAGGCCATCGGCTGGCTCACCTGGATCCTGTTCCTGCTGATCTTCGTCCCCGTTCCCTTCTCGCTGGTGGAGTTTTGAAAAGGGGTGCCCCGGGAGAGGTTGCGCCATGGGCGCACATCAGGAGCGCAGGCGGCGCAGGAGGGCCCTCCTTTTCCTGGTTCTCGGGTTCGCCGGGATCGGGGGGCTGTTGCAGCTCTGGATCGGCCCGCTCCCGGATCCCGAAGGGCTCCTCGGGCGCGCCCCTGCGCCCGGGGTGCGGATCCTCGATCGCCACGGCCGGCTCCTGTATGAGATCGCCCCACCCCATCAGGGACGCCACACCTGGGTTCCCCTCTCCCGCATCCCCCGGGCCTGTGTGCAGGCCACGCTGGCGACGGAGGACGCCCGTTTCTATGAGCACCCCGGGGTGGATCCCATCGCCATCCTGCGCGCCCTTTGGATGAACCTGCGGGGGGAGGGCTCCCCGAGCGGGGCCAGCACCATTCCCCAGCAGATCGCCCGCGCGCTGCTCCTGGAACCGGACGAGCGAACCGCACGCACCCTGCGGCGGAAAGTCCGGGAAGCCCTGCTGGCCCTGGAGCTCAGCCGACGCTACGGAAAGGATGAACTGCTGGAGATTTACCTGAACACGGTTTTCTACGGACACTTCGCCTACGGCCTGGAGGCTGCAGCCCGAACTTACTTCGGCAAGCACGCGGGGGAGCTGGACACCGCGGAGTGCGCATTGCTGGCCGGCCTGCCGCAAGCGCCCAGCCGGTATGATCCCCTCACCCGGCCGGAGGCGGCAGAGGAGCGCCGGCAGCAGGTGCTCCGCCTGATGGTTCGGCATGGCTTCCTCTCCCCGGAGGAGGCGGCCATCGCCGCCGCGGAGCGTTTGCGCTTCGCCAGCGTCCCTTTCCCCATCCACGCCCCTCATTTCGTGATGGCGGTCCGCGAAGCGCTGGTGGCGCAGTTCGGCGAAGAGGCCATGTTCCAAGAGGGCCTGGTCGTCACCACCACCCTGGATCTGGCGTGGAACGAGGCCATCACCGGGATCCTGCGCCATCATCTCGCGGAGATCAACCGCCCCCGTCCGGATCGCCCGGGCGCGGGGGCCCGCAACGGGGCCGTTGTGGTTCTGGACCCGCAGACCGGGGAGGTCCTGGCCTGGGTGGGCAACCCGGACTATTTCGATGCGACGATCAGCGGGGCGGTGGATGGCGTCCGAATCCCCCGTCAGCCCGGCTCCGCCCTCAAGCCCTTCACTTACGCCCTGGCCTTTGATCCGCGCAACGGCCCTCTGCTTACCCCTGCTTCTCTTCTCTGGGATCTGCCGCAGACCTTCATCACCGCCGAGGGCGAAGGCTACCAGCCGATCAATTACGACCGGCGCTACCATGGGCCGGTCTCCGCCCGGGTCGCCCTGGCCTCCTCCCTGAACGTGCCCGCCGTCGCCGTGCTGGAGCAGGTCGGGGTTCCCCGCCTCCTGGATCTTCTGGATCGTCTGGGGGTTCAGCTCCCCGGCCCTCCCACCCGCTATGGGCTCTCCCTGACCCTGGGAGGCGGGGAGGTGCGATTGCTGGATCTTACGGCGGCGTATGCCGCGCTGGCCAGCGGCGGACGCCGGGTGACGCCCATCCTGATCCGCGAGATCCGGGATCGCCATGGGCGGTTGCGCGCTCGGGCGGAGCCGAGCCCAGGCCCCCAGGTCCTGGATCCACGGGTTGCTTTCCTGATCACAGATATCCTGAAAGACCCGGATGCGCGGACGCTGGGGTTCGGGGCCTGGAGCCCCCTGCGGCTGGACCGGCCGGCCGCCGTGAAGACGGGAACCAGCAGCGACTGGCGGGACAACTGGACCATCGGCTACACCCCAGACTGGGTGGTGGGTGTCTGGATCGGGAACGTGGATCGGACGCCCTTGCGGGAGGTTTCGGGGGTGACAGGCGCCGCTCCCATCTGGCACGCCGTGATGGAGCTCCTCCATCGCGGCCGGCCGGCTCGGGATTTCCCCGTCCCGGAGGGGGTGCACCGGATGACCGTTTGCGCCCTTTCCGGCAAGCTTCCGACACCGGATTGTCCCCAGACCCGGGAGGAATGGTTCATCGAGGGCACCGAGCCGAAGGAGGCCGATGATCTGTATCGCCGGTGGCGGATCGATCGTCGGACCGGAGGCCTGGCAGGCCCGGACACGCCTCCCGAGGCGGTGGAGGAGCGGGTGATGATCATGTGGCCGCCACGGGCCTGGAAATGGGCTCAGGAAAACGGGTTTCCGCTACCTCCTCGGGCGGAGCAGGGAGAAACGAAGGGGGCAGGCGGCTTGCGCTGGGTCTCCCCGCCTGCGGGGGCGATCTATCGACGGGCTCCCTCCTTGCCTCCGGAGGCTCAGCGCCTCCTGGTGGAGCTCCACTGGACCGGAGGGAGGGTCCCCCGATCCGTGCGAGTGGAGATCGACGGGCAGCCGTGGATGGAGTGGACGAGCCCGCCCTATCGGGCTTGGTGGCTCCTCATCCCCGGAGCCCACGTCTTTCAAGCGACGGCTGAGCTGGAGGAAGGAGAGGTCATCCCGGCGCCTCCCCTGCGGATCGAAGTCCGCTAAGCCGGGGGCTTCCGTTCAAGAGGGCCACTCGATGCCGCCGTCCTGGGCGACCACGATGGCCTGGCCTTCCTCGCGGATCTGCTGGAGGAGCTCGCGGGCCCCTTCGGTCAGACGGCTGCCGGCTACTGCGGGCCAGGTCTCCCCCAGGATGGCCTGAAGGATCCGCGCACGCCGCACCGCGCGCTCCACATCCCTGCGATCGATCGTCCAGGAAGTCTCCAGGGCCAGGTGGAGCGTGCGGCCCTCCCATTCGCCACGAACCACCAGATCGATACGACGGGCTTCCTCGAAGTCCTCCCGTTCGATTTTCCCCTCGTCCAGCGCGGCCAACAGCCGGTTGACCAGCTCAGAAGGGGTGAGCACGTGGACTTTGCGGAAGTTCGGGCCGCCGAAGTAAGAGGGCGCGAGCTCCGCATAGCGCCGGCGCAGGTCATGGTCTTTAAGCGTCCCGACATCCTGTTCGATCCGATCCACGCGCTCCACCAGGCGCCGCAGGGCCTCTGCCAGCTCGGCGAACCGGCGTTCTGTCTCCGCGCGATGGGCGGCCAGGCTTTCCTCCGTCCGCCGCTGGGCCTCTGCCAGCTCCGCGAACCGGCGTTCTGTCTCCGCGCGATGGGCGGCCAGGCTTTCCTCCGTCCGCCGCTGGGCCTCTGCCAGCTCGGCAAACCGGCGATCGGCCTCGGCGCGTGCCTCCGCAACCTCCTTGCGCAACTTCGTCAGAGCGGTGGCGTGGCGCCGCTGGTCCTGCGCCATCTTCCGGACCGTCTCGGCCAGCGCCGCCAGGGCCTTCTCGATCCGACCCATGCGGACGGAGAGCCGCCGGTGCGCCCGAGGCAGCTGTTCCAGCTCCTCCAGGAGGATGCGCCGGCGCAACTCCTCCCGCCAGTGGGGGTAACGATCCAGGATGCGCAGCAGATCTTCAAAATCCTTTACCGTAAAGGCCATCGTTCGCCTGCCCAGACGGCCGGGATGGTCCCAGGGCCCGGATTCTGTCCCAGCGCCTCACTTCCATGCTTTCACATGTCCGGGAGCCCTTCAAGAAAAGGGGAAGGCGGATCACTTGCTGAAGCGCAGATCGATCCGTTGCAGCGCCATCTGGAGGAGGTGTTCCCGCAGGCTCAGGGTGAGCTCCCCACGGGTTCGCTCCAGCGTTCCCCGCACTACATCTGTGGCCCGGCGCAGATTTCCCGTAAGGGCATCCGGGTAATCCATCGTGATCAGCACCTCATAGATCTCATCCATCGCCTGAAGCAGGCGTTCCGCCTCCTCGAAGCGATCCGTCCGGATCAAATCCAGGATACGACGGCGGAGCTCCGTAGCCGCCTCCGCCAGGCCGTTCAGATAAGCCGCTTCAGGGACGTTCAGCTCCCGCGGCCCCGGGAGGGGTTGTCCGGTGACGATGGCGTAGACTACTGAGGCCTCGACCCACTCCTTCAGCGCGTCCTGCGTATATCCGGCATACAGGAGGTCGGGGAAGGGGGCGAGATCCGTCTGCAGGACAAAGGCAGCCTGCTGGGCCTCACGAAGCAGGCGCTGGCCCTCCGCGTATTCCTCTCGATGGACGGCCCGGATGCACAGCGCGCACAGGCGGGTCAGCTCCCGGCAACGCATGAGAGCCGCGTCCCGGGCTGCGTTCTTCGCCTCCAGGACCGCGTGGATCTCGCGGGCGATCCCTTCCAGTTCCTTGAGGCGCATCGACGCGCTCCATTGGGAGGGTACTCCGCGGATGATTCGTGTGGCGCCTTTTCGATCGTGCGGGTTCGCAGGCCGGACAGGTCGCCCCTCCTCGGATCCCGGTTGTGCGGCTTGGGTCTCACCGCTCCCGGGCGCCCCGAAATAAGGGCGGCTGCTGCGGTCAACCCCGCCCGGCCTGCGTCCTTCCCGCTTTTAGAACGGGATCTCCTCCTCTTCAATCGAGCCGGGCTCCTCCAGGACCGGCTCCTCAGCCTCCACCGCCGGCGGCGCTTCCGCCGGCCGCGGCCCGATGAACACGATGCGGTCCGCCCGCACCTCGTAGACCGCCCCTGCCGTCCCGTCGGAGCGCCGGAAGATCCGCGGGTTCCCGGTCTGTGGGTCCGGCCGCAGGCGGCCCTCCACCAGCACCGGGCGTCCCTTCTGCAGGTATTGATTGGCGATCTCCGCCTGCCGCCCGAAGACCGACACCCGGAACCAGATCGTCTCCTCCCGCTGCTCCCCGCTGGCGTCCCGATAGCGGATGTTGCTGGCCATCCGGAACGAGGTCACGGGCGTTCCCTCCGGCGTGTAGCGCATCTCGGGGTCCGTTCCCAGATGCCCGGCGATGATCAGCTTGTGATACATCGCTTCACCCTCCTTACCGCAGGCTTTCCTCACAGGAACATCGGCATCACCACGTGAACGAAGGAAGGATCGCTGACCGGGAGCACCTTCACCGGCGATTGCGGGGTGGTCATCTCGAAGGCCACCCGGTCGTCCTCGATGGCCTCCAGCACATCCATCAGGAAGCGGACGTTGAAGGCGATCTCCAGCCGGTTGCCCTCCACCAAGGCGTCGATGGCCACCTTGGTCTCCCCTTTCTCAGGGGAGCGGGATTGCAACAGGACCTGCCCCGGGCGTCCCTCCTCCCCCGGCGTGAGGACCAGCCGGACCGCGTTCGAGGTCTCCCGGGCGAACACGCTGAGGGCCTTGCACGCTTTCAGCAACGCATCCCGGGGGGCCTCCATCCGGGTCTCCCAGCGCTTCGGGATGATGGCCTGGAAGTCCGGGAACTGGCCTTCGATGAGCTGGGAGAGCACCGCCGCCCGGCGGAGCCGGAAGCCCACCTGATTGCGCCCCCGCAGCGCCATCATGGACACCGGCTCGGTCTCTCCCTTCAGCAGCCGGCCTACCTCCTCGAGGGCGCTGGCCGGGACGATCACCGAGAAGGCGCCCTCAGGCGCCCGCAGGGCCGGGAGGGTCTTGACGGAGAGCCGGTAGCCATCGGCAGCCGCCATGGTGAGGAAGGTCGCCACCCCCGCGGGCTGCCCGACCGGTCGCCCTTCCTCCCGGCGGATCAGAACCCCGGTCAGGATCGGTCGGGTCTCGTCCGTCGCCGCGGCGAAGGTCACCTGATCGATCGCCAGTCGGAAATCCTCCGGGTCCAGGACGAAGCCGTCTCCCTCCAGCTCCGGGAGGATCGGATACTCCTCCGGATCCAGCCCCTTCATCGCCGTCTCATAAGCTCCGCACACGATTTGGAGGGTCCATGTCTCCCGGTCCACCTGGAGATGGATCGGCTCATCCGGAAGAGCTCCGATGAACTCCGTGAGGGGCTTCGCCGGGACCGTGATGCCGCCGGGCTCGGAGACGAGCGCCTCTTCCCATGTAATGATAGCCAGATTGAGATCCGTGCCGGCGACTTTCAACCGCCCGGGCTCGGCCTGCAACAGCACATGCGTGAGGGTTGGCAAAGTGGCCCGGGAGGGAACCGCCCGGCCCGCCACCGACAGGGCACGCTCGAACGCTGACTGGGCAATGGTCACGTTCATGAAGGAGATCCTCCGCGCGAGTGGATCCACGGTCAAGTTGCGGAAGAACATCTGTTTCGATTATAGCCGAGAAGGACAAGCAAGCAATGGCTTCTCCTTCATGTGTCGAGGAAGGCGGGGAGCCCCTGATGGTGCCCGAAATCAGGGGGGCGGTGCCTCTCAACGGCAGAGCTGCCCGCTCCGCGTGAACGCCTTCGGCAACGGATTCGCACTCCTCCAATTGAACCCCAACCCCACACTCCCACCCACCGGACTTATCCCGTCCCAAGACGCATTGCTCCCCTGCACCCGCGTCCCATCCTGTGGGCTGCGGGTGGGAGAGCAACGGAGGGATTTTCTGGATGGGCTGCCAGGGATAGGGCGGAAGGGGAGATGAGCGTGGGACTCCGGTTTGTTTGTCTCGCTGAATGCGGAAGGGGTCGGTTTCGAGGCGGGAGTGGCGGGCCCTCGTGGGCGCGGCGCGGGCCGCCTTCTACGCCCTCCTCTCCCCCTGTCCCCACTGGGGTCTGAGCCCCAGGAAAGCCGAAAGCCCTGGGGGCTTGCGCGTTTGGACGATCCTGACCTAAAATAAAGGTAGCCCGGCCATGTGCGTGCGGCTGTGTGCAGCGGCTGGCGCCAACACCTGACAAGGAAGGGGGCCGGACTCTGGACCGGGGACGCGTTAGACGGCCTGCGCGCGGGGCACGTCAAGGCGGCAACCGGCAGGAGGCCCCCACCTGAGCGAGCGGGTGCATCAGCCCGGCGGCCCACGGCATGGCGGGGTTTTTGTTTGGGCAACGAGCCTCCCGTCCCCGGGAATCCGGGGGCGGTTTACTCCTCTTTCTGAGGGGCGTGGCGCTCCAGCCAGGCAGACAGGGCCCAGCGCCGCTCGGTGATCTCATCCAGCTGGCGGGCCAGGGTCAGGGCCCGGACGCGCAGGCCCTGGGCTTCCGCGCTCCCGCCCAGCGCGTCCACCGTTAGGGACCACCAGCCCAGGATGGCTCGGGCCAGCAACCGCATCGCCTCATAGGAGGGCTGAGGCTGGGTTTCCTCCAAGTGGCTTAAGGCCGCCTCCGCTGTGGCCTGAACGAAGGGGCCTTCCGGCCCGGCCGCTCGCGCCTGCGCCCAGGCGTTGAAGACATCCAGCCAGCTCAGCAGCCCTTGAGAGGATCGGATCTCTTTCAGCGCCTCCAGGAGCTCCATGGTTCCTCCATCGATGCGGAGGGCTCCCCGAAGGGCTCACCGCCCGGCGCGCAGGCTCCGGAGAGAGGAGAGCGGCGCCGCCCGAGGGGATACGCCGTTCCGCCGGGATCTCACGCTTTCTTCGAGGGCTGCGCCTCGGATCCAGCCTCTTCTTCCTCGTCCTCCCAGCTGATGATCCACACGCACAGGCCGGCCAGGATGATGGTGGCCACCACGAGGGCCAGCATCTGGGAGGGGGTGAGCCCCACATCCCGGGCCGACCAGAGCAGGATGGCCACCATCCCGATGGCCAGGGCGATCCATGCGGTCAGGCGTGGATGTCGCTCCGCGAACCCTCGGATCGTCGCCCACATCGGATCCTACCTCCTCTGTCGGGATTCTCCTGGGGATATGTAACCCCTCAGATGGGGCGGGTCACCCGTTCGGCGCGGATCTGCTTGATGAGGGCCACGCGCCCGAAGGCGTCGAATTCGTGCGCCGCCTCGCGCCACGGCTCCGACAGGCTCTCCTCCGGCCAGCGGGTATACCCCAGCCCGATGTAAAAGGCAAGGGCCTCGGAGGACATCTCGGGGGAGACATAGAGGACGCAGGCCTCGCATTCCAGACGGCGGGCTTCCTCCTCGACGGCCTCCACCAGCTGGCGCCCCACCGTGGGCCGCAGGTCGAGGGGATGGACCAGGAAGTCCAGGATACGGGCCACCAGGTTCTCCACCCGCCAGCTGATCAGCCCGACCAGCTCGCGCGCCGGGCTGAAGGCCAGCAACATCCCCCGCTCCGCCATCCGGTCGAACACCTCGTCCCGGGAGGGCGCCAAGCGCCCCCGGGTGGCCCGGCGGACCAGCTCGCAGATCTCGTCCACATCCGCCGGCCGAGCCCGACGGATCGTGACCTTCATCGTCCCTCTCCTCCGGCGCAGAATCCCGCCTTCAGGAGGCCTCCTCCGGAGCGGATGACCGCTCCTGCACCCATCGCCGCCATGCGGCCTCCACCTGCCGGCGCGTGGCCTCCAGGTCCCCGCTGTTGTCGATGACCACGTCGGCCTGACGGACCTTTTCTTCTTGAGGGGGCTGGGCCCGGATCCGCATCCGGGCTTCCTCCTCGGTGAGCCCCCGATCCTCCATAAGCCGGCGGACCTGCTCGGGCTCCGGGCAGGTGACCACCCACAGGCTGTCGCAGGCCCGGGCGAACCCGGACTCGATCAACTTGATGGCCTCGATGACGATGGCCGGGGCGTCCGGGCAGGCGAGGACGCGCTGCTGGATCTCCGCGAGCACCGCCGGGTGGACGATGGCCTCCAGATCCCGCAGCGCCGCCGGATCGCGGAAGACGATCTCCCCCAGACGCCGGCGGTCGATCTCTCCATCCGCCCTTAGGATCCCCGGCCCGAACCGGCGCAGGATGGCCTCGTAGGCGGGGGTGCCCTTGCGGATCACCTCGTGGGCGATGGCGTCGGCGTCGATGACATACGCCCCCATCTCCGCCAGCATGCGGGCCACCGTGCTCTTCCCGCAGGCGATGTTCCCCGTGAGGCCGATCCAGAGCGGACGCTTCCCCATACCCCCTATGATAAGCGAGCCTCCTGCTGTATGGAAGGCTCCCCGGCCCTCTTTGAACCGGAGCCGGGAGCCCGTATGGGTTAAACTTAGTAAGGATGGCAAGGCGCAGCCCAAGGAGGGGAAACCCCATGTGGAAAGCCTACTACACTCCGACGTCTACGGAGGAAGCCCTGGGCCTGCTGGCCGAGCACGGGAGCCGGGCGCGGATCATCGCCGGAGGCACGGACCTGATCCTGGAGCTGGAGCGCCGGCAACGCCCGGGCGTGGAGGTCCTCATCGACATCACCCGCATCCCCGGCCTGGACACCATCGCCATCGGAGCGGATGGCCGCATCCATCTGGGCCCGCTGGTCACCCATAGTCAGGTCCTGGCCTCGGCCCTTTGTCGGGAGCGGGCTTTTCCCCTGGCCCGAGCCGGCTGGGAGGTGGGCTCTCCTCAGATCCGGAACCGAGGGACAGTGGCCGGCAACCTGATCACCGCCTCGCCGGCCAACGACACCATCGTGCCCCTCTGGGCCATGGACGCCACGGTGACCCTCCGGAGCGCCCGGGGCCAGCGCACCCTCTCGTTCGACGAGTTCTACCTGGGCGTCCGGAAGACGGCGATGGCCCCCGATGAGATGCTGGTGGACATCGCCTTTGAGCCGTTGCAGCCGAACGAACGGGGGACGTTCCTTAAGCTGGGATTGCGGCGCGCCCAGGCGATCTCGGTGGTCAGCGTGGCGGCGGTAGTGGCCTTCGAAGGGGAGCGGGTGGCCCGCGCCCGCATCGCCCTGGGAGCGGTGGCGCCCACCATCGTCCGGGCTCGGGAGGCGGAGGCCTTCCTGCAGGGCCAGCGCCTGACGGAGGAAGTGATCGCCCGGGCCGGGGAGCTGGCTCAGGCCGCTGCCCGCCCCATCGATGACATCCGGGGACCGGCCTGGTATCGCGCGGAGATGGTGCGGGTGCTCACCATGCGGGCCCTGCGCCAGCTGCGGGACGGAACCGAGCGTCGGGGTTTCCCGGAACGCCCGGTGCGGCTCCAGCGGCCGCGCGAGGGGCGTTCCCCCTTCTGGACCCAGGTGCCCCCCGGGCTGGCCACGTGGGATGGACGGGTGCGCCATCGGGAGGACGGGCCCGAGCCGATCCTCACCACCGTCAACGGCCGCACGGTGGCGGTCCACGGGGCGGCCGATAAGACCCTCCTGCGGATGCTCCGGGAGGATCTGCATCTGATGGGCACCAAGGAGGGCTGCGCGGAGGGCGAGTGTGGCGCGTGCACGGTGATCCTGGATGGCATGGCGGTGATGTCGTGTCTGGTGCCGGCGCCTCGGGCTCACGGGGCGGAGATCATCACCGTAGAGGGCGTGGCCACGGAGGGGTCGCTCCACCCGCTGCAGTCCGCCTTCATCCGCCAGGGGGCTGTGCAATGCGGCTACTGCACCCCAGGCTTTATCATGTCCGGGGTCGTCCTGCTCGAGGAGGTCCCGCAGCCGACCCTGGAGGAGATCCAGCAGGCCTTCGCCGGCAACCTCTGCCGGTGCACCGGCTATTACAGCATCATCCGGGCGGTGGAGGAGGCGGCCCGCGAGCGGGTTCGGCATGCCGGATGATCCGTCGAAGGAATTCGACCGAGAGGGGCCTTCGGCCGATGGTCGGCCTGTGTGCCGAATGAATTCGGCCTCCAAAGGCCTTCGGCCAACGGTCGGCCTGCGCCGACCGAAGGATTGTCTCCTGCGTCGGCGAAGGCTGACGCCCGGCGCGCAGCGCCTGAGAAGGCCGATTTCAATCGGCACGAACAGGCGGCCTGCGCGGCCTGAACGTGATCCTCAGGCCGATGCGCAACACGGAATGCGATCACCGGAGGTGTTCATCCATGGCCATCGGGATCTCGATCCCACGGATCGATGCGGAGGGCAAGGTAACCGGCCGGACCCCCTATCCGGGGGATCTGGATCTGCCGGGGCAGCTCTACCTGAAGGTGAAGTGGGCCGGCCGCGCGCCGGCGCGGATCCGGCGGATCGACACCCGCCGGGCCGAGGCGCTGCCGGGGGTGGTGGCGGTGTTCACGGCGAAGGATGTGCCGGTGAACGAATACGGCCTGATCTACTTCGATCAGCCGGTGATCTGCGGACCCGACAGCAAGCCCGGCGCCGATGTGGTCCGCTACGAGGGGGATGTGGTGGCCCTGGTGGCGGCGGAGAGCGAGAAGATCGCGGCGCAGGCGGTGGAGCTCGTCGAGGTGGAATATGAGGACCTGCCGGGGGTTTATGACCCCGAGGAAGCGCTGCGCCCCGGCGCCCCGCAGGTCCATCCCGATTACCCGGGCAACCTCCTTTGCCATTACCGCATCCGCCAGGGCGATGTGGAGGCAGCCTTTCGGGAGGCGGCGGTGATCGTGGAGGGCACCTACCGCACGCCCTTCCAGGAACACGCCTACCTCCAGCCGGAGGCCGGCGTGGCCTATATCGACGAGGAAGGACGGATCACAGTGGTGACAGCCGGGCAGTGGGCCCATGAGGACCGCCATCAGATCGCCCACGCCCTGGGGCTGCCGGAGGATCGGGTGCGGGTGATCTACGCGGCCATCGGCGGGGCCTTCGGCGGCCGGGAGGATATGTCGGTGCAGATCCTCCTGGCTCTGGCGGCATGGAAGCTGGGCCGCCCGGTGAAGATCATCTGGAGCCGGGAGGAGTCCATCATCGGCCACCACAAGCGCCATCCGGTGGTGGCGCGGGTGCGCTGGGCGGCGGATCGCGAGGGACGTCTGCTGGCGGTGGAGGCGGACGTCATCGCCGACGTGGGGGCTTACGCCTACACCTCCACCAAGGTCCTGGGCAACATCACGATGTCCATCTGCGGGCCCTACGTGGTCCCCAACGTCCGGGCGGACATCCGGGGCGCGCTGACCCACAACCCCCCGACGGGAGCGATGCGGGGCTTCGGGGCACCCCAGGCCCTCTTCATCGCGGAGATGCAGATGAACAAGCTGGCCGAGGCCCTGGGGATGGATCCGGTGGAGATCCGCCTGCGCAACGTCTGGCGAGAGGGCTCCCGCATGCCCACGGGCGGGATCGTGCCGGAGGGGGTGAGCATCGCCGAGGTCATCGAGGCCTGCGCCCGGGCGGCCGGCTGGCAACGGACGGAGAGGGGCTGGGTCCGGCCGGCGGCGCCTTCTTCGTCGGATCCGACGAAGCGCTACGGCTGGGGGTTCGCCTGCGGCTTCAAGAACATCGCTTACAGCTTCGGCTTCCCGGAGCACTGCTGGGCCCGGGTGGAGCTGCACGGGGACGCCCACATCGAGAAGGCCATCGTCTATCACGCTGGCGCCGACGTCGGCCAGGGGGCGCACACCGTCATGGTCCAGATGGCCGCCGAGGCCCTGGGGTTGCCGCCGGAGAAAGTCGAGCTGCGCGCCTCCGATACCGCTTTCACGGAAAGCTCCGGCAGCTCCTCCGCCTCCCGCATGACCTTCATGGCCGGCAACGCCATCCGGGGGGCGGCGGAGCGGGCCCTGGCCGCCTGGCGCAACGAGGAGCGCCCGGCCATCGGGGAGTTCATCTACCGGCCGGTGCGCACCTTCCCCTTCGACCCTGAGACCGGCTTCTCCGAGCGCCCCAACGTGACCTACGGCTACGTCGCCGAGGCGGTCCTGGCGGAGGTGGACGTCGAGACCGGGCAGGTGCGGCCGGTGAAGGTGATCTGCGCCGATGATGTGGGGCGAGCGATCCACCCCATCAACCTTCGAGGCCAGATCGAGGGCGGAGTAGTCCAGGCCATCGGTTACGCCATCACGGAGAACTTCATCGTGCAGCAGGGGCGCATCCTCACCCGCCACCTCAGCACGTATCTGATCCCCGGGATCTCCGACATCCCGGAGGAGACCGAGAGCCTGATCCTGGAGCATCCCGATCCGCTGGGGCCGTGGGGCGTGCGGGGGATGGCCGAGATGCCCTTCCTGCCTCTGGCCCCCGCCCTGGTGGCCGCCGTTCATGATGCCACGGGCGTCTGGTTCGATTCCCTCCCCTTGACCCCGGATCGGGTCTACGCCGGCCTGCACCCGGACCGGGTCCCGGGCGCGACGTGAGCAGCGGGGATGAGCCTGGAGATCGCGGTGCTGGCCGCCGGCGCCGCCTACGCCGGCGGCGTTTTCCTGTATGAGGAGCCGGAGGGCCTGAACGGCCGCCTCCGGCCCGGGCATCTGGTGCTGGTCCCTTTCGGTCGGGGCGAGCGGCCGGAGCCCGGTGTGGTGTGGCGCCGCCTTGCGGGGAAGCCCTCGGAAGGGCGCGGGCCGGATGAGGAGGAGCGAGGCGCCCGCCCCCGCCGGCGGGTGATCCGTTTGCTCGACGAGGAGCCGGTCCTGGATCCCATGCGCCTGGAGTGGGCGGCATGGCTCAGCCGGACCTACCTGGCCCCGCTGAGCGAATGCCTGCGCCTGATGATCCCCTCCGGCCTGATCCCCCGCCGGGAGCCCGTCTACGAGCGGTGCGCCCCGGAGGGCGCCCGCGGGGGGCTGGAGCGCGCGGTGGCCGTCTCCTTCGCCGAGCAGGTCCTGCTGGCCGCCCTGGCGGAAGGCCCCCTCGCCCACAGCGAGGTCCACGCCGTCCTCCGGGATTTCCCCCTGGCCGAGCGACAGCGGGCGCTGCGCCGGCTGCTGGAGCGAGGCTGGATCCGGCGGAGCTGGCGGATCCGAGAGGGCCGCCCCCCCACCCTTCGTATGATCCGGTTGAAGGAGGAGGGGATCCTGCAAGCGCTGCGGGAAGGAGGGATCCGGCTGGGGCGGCGGGAGGAGATCGTCGCGCGGCGCCAACGCCTGCTGGAGCGGCTGCAGGAGGCGGGCCGTCCGCTCCCGGCGGACTGGCTGCAAGCGGAAACCA
>CACRXA010000020.1_pt1 | contig 50170 bp, 48 predicted proteins | sample 5377051 | NCBI WGS metagenome assembly CACRXA01 (sample SAMEA6061847, study PRJEB28556) | metagenome | reverse complement strand
TCTGGAGAAGGAGACGGTGGAGTGGGTGGACAATTTTGATGGTTCGCTGCGGGAGCCGGTGGTGCTGCCGGCGAAGGCGCCCCAGCTGCTGATCAACGGAGTCTCGGGGATCGCCGTGGGGATGGCCACCAACATCCCCCCCCACAACCTCCAGGAAGTCTGCGACGCCCTGATCCATCTCATCGACCGCTGGGAGGAGCGGGATGAGATCACGGTAGAGGATCTCATGCGCTTCATCCCGGGCCCGGACTTCCCCACCGGCGGGCTGATCCTGGGCCAGGAGGGGATCAAAGCCGCCTACGCCACCGGGCACGGGCGGCTGGTGGTGCGGGCGGTGACCCGCATCGAGGAGATGAAGGGCGGGCGCTGGCGCATCGTGGTGACGGAGCTGCCCTATCAGGTGAACAAGGCGGCCCTCATCGAGCGGATCGCCGAGCTGGTCCGCGAAGGGCGCATCGAGGACATCGCCGACCTGCGCGACGAGTCCGACCGCCACGGGATGAGCATCGTCATCGAGCTCAAGCGCGGCGCCCGGCCCCAGACGGTGCTCAACCAGCTCCTGAAGTTCACCCCCCTTCAGACCACCTTCGGGGTCCAGATGCTGGCCCTGGTGGACGGCCAGCCTCGGGTCCTCTCCCTCAAGCGGATGCTGCAGCTGTTCGTCGAGCATCGGATCCAGGTGGTGACCCGGCGGACGCGCTACGACCTGGAGAAGGCGAAGGCGCGGGCCCACATCCTGGAGGGGCTACGGATCGCCCTCCAGTTCCTGGACGAGGTGATCGCCCTCATCCGCAACGCCCCCGATGCGGAGACCGCGAAGACACACCTGATGGCCCGCTTCGGGCTCACGGAGGTCCAGGCCCAGGCCATCCTGGACATGCCGTTGCGGCGTCTGGCGGCGCTGGAGCGCCAGCGGCTGGAGGAGGAGTATCAAAGCCTGCAGGCCCGCATCGCCGAGCTGGAGGCCCTGCTGGCCGATCCCCACAAAATCCGGATGGTGATCCGCGGGGAGCTGCAGGAGCTCAAGGAGAAATACGGCGATCCCCGCCGCACCCGCATCCTCCCCGAGGCCACGGCGGAGTTCACCGTGGAGGACCTCATCCCCGACGAGCCGGTGCTGGTGCTCCTGAGCCAGCGGGGCTACATCAAGCGGGTCCCGGTGGCCGCCTACCGGCCCCAGGGCCGCGGAGGGCGCGGGGTCACCGGGATGACCACCGACGAGGAGGACGCGGTCGCCCGGGGGCTGGCCTGTCGAGCCCTGGACTATCTCTTCCTTTTCACAGATCAGGGCCGGGCCTATCGGATCCGGGTCTACGAGGTGCCGGACGCGGATCGGGCGGCCCGGGGCCTCCCCATTGTGAACCTGATCAACCTGGCGGAGGGAGAGCGCATCACCGCCCTGGTGGCGGTCCCGCCCGCCTGGATGGAAGGGGCCGGCGATGGGGCGGACCGTTACCTGGTGATGGCCACCCGCCTGGGGAAGATCAAGCGGGTCCCCCTGAGCGAGTTCCTCACCGTTCGCTCCTCCGGCCTGGTGGCGATCCTGCTGGAGGAAGGGGATGTGCTGCAGGACGTTTGCCTCAGCGACGGCCGTGGGGACCTGGTGCTGGTGACAGCGCGGGGTCAGGCGCTGCGCTTCGAGGAGGCGGAGGTGCGCCCGATGGGCCGGGCGGCGGCCGGCGTGCGGGGCATCCGGCTGGAGGAAGGCGATCAGGTGGTCGCCCTGGATCGGGTGGATCCAGAGGGAGAGCTCCTGGTGGTGACGGCGGGAGGTTTCGGGAAGCGCACCCCCTTCGCCCAGTATCCCCAGAAGGGCCGGGCCACGGGGGGCGTGCGGACGGTGGCGGATCGACTGGAGGAGATCGGGGAGCTCGTGGCGGCGCGGACGGTGCGTCCGGAGGACGACCTCGTGCTGCTGACGGTCAGCGGGATGGCCATCCGGATCCCCGTCCGGGAGGTCCCCCAGGCCGGCCGGGCGGCCCGCGGCAGCCGCCTGATCGCCCTGGCGGAAACCGACCGGCTGGCCTCCATCGCCCGGATCCGCCCGGAGAGCGCCCCGCATCCGGCCGGGGGATGAGCCGGCTTCGCCGGCCTCCCGCGTTCCCTTTGTAGGACAACTGCGAGCAGTTGTCCTACGATCTTGGGACATGCCCGGAGCCGGGGAACCCATCCCATCGAGATCTGCGTTAAGATCAACCTGGCAGTTGTGCAGGAACGGAGGCATTCATGCGGTTCCGGGATCGGCGGGAGGCCGGACAGCGGCTGGCGGAGGCGTTGCGGGACCTGGAGCCGGAGGCCCGGGCCGGACAGGTGGTGGTGCTGGGGATCCCCCGGGGGGGCGTGGTGGTGGCCTACGAGGTCGCCCGGGCGTTGGGGGCTCCCCTGGATGTGGTGCTGGCCCACAAGCTGGGCGCCCCGGGCAACCCGGAGCTGGCGATCGGGGCGGTGGCCGAGGATGGAACCCTCTGGATCGATCCCCTCGCGGTCGCGGAGCTGGAGATCCCCCCCGATTACATTGAGGAAGAGACCCGCCGCCAGCAGGAGGAGCTGCGGCGACGGGCTGCCCGCTTTCGCGGGCTCCGCCCGCCGGTTCCGGTGGAAGGGCGAACCGTGGTGGTGGTGGACGATGGGATCGCCACGGGGGCGACGATGCGGGTGAGCCTGCGCTCGCTGCGCCATCGGGGCGCGAAGCGGCGGATCGCCGCCGCCCCGGTGGCGCCGCCGGAGATGCTCCCCCGGGTGCAAGCGGAAGCCGACGCGGTGGTGGTGCTTTACACCCCTGCCCTGTTCTGGGCCGTCGGGGCCTTTTACGAGCAGTTCGAACAGGTCTCCGATGAGGAGGTGATCGCGCTGTTAGAAGAAGCCATGGCCTGGGGGGCGCGCTCATGACCTCCTCCATCCGCACGGAGCCGACGCCGGAAGCGATGATCCAACGGCTTCGGGAGGCGCTGGCCCGGCCGCTCCCCGGGCCTTCTGCCCAGTGGGAGATGGCCCCGCCCTATCGTCGGGCCCTCCTGGAGCAGACCGGGGGGCTTCCTCCGGAGGCCCGGCCGGCGGCCGTGCTGATCCTCTTGTATCCCCGGGGCCGTGACCTCGCCTTCCCGCTCACCCGACGGACGGATCATGTGGCCCATCACAAGGGGCAGATCTCCCTGCCCGGGGGCGCATGCGAGCCGGGCGAATCCCCGGAGGCAGCTGCTCTGCGGGAAACCGAGGAGGAGCTGGGCTTTCTGACAAGCGCAGTGGGCCTCCTGGGCCATCTCACCCCCCTCTATGTCCCCCCCAGCGGCTTTCTGGTATATCCGGTGGTGGGCTATCTCCCGGAGCGCCCCGTGTTCCATCCTGCCCCCCTGGAGGTGGCGGAGGTGCTGGAGGCCACCCTCTCCTGGCTGCTGGATCCGCGCCATCAGGGTGAGGAGGAATGGGAGCTTCACGGCGCGCGGTGGCGGATCCCGGTGTTCCGGCTGGGGGGGCACGTCATCTGGGGGGCCACGGCGATGATCCTGGCGGAGTTCCGGGCTGTGGCGCGCGAGGCCCTTGACCCCCTCAGGGGATCCCACGCCGGCGCCCGGGATCTCGCGCGTCCATCCGGAGGCCTTGTCGATCCGGCGGGGCTGGGGGAGAATCCCCAGCGGGAGGAGAGGACAACGTGAAGGGCACCTCCGATTTGCCTCTGATCGGACGATCTGACCGGGAGGTTGCAGCGATGCGGAACTTCATCGCCCAGCGCGTAGCTTCCATCCCTCCGTCCGGGATCCGCCGCTTCTTTGATATCGCGGCGACGATGAAAGACGTGATCAGCCTGAGCATCGGCGAGCCGGATTTCGTGACGCCGGAGCCGATCCTCAAAGCCGGCGTGGAGTCCCTGCTGCGAGGGGAGACCCATTACACCAGCAACTCCGGGCTGATCGAATTGCGGGAGGCGCTGGCCGAGCATCTCTACCGGCTCTACGGCGTCTCCTATGACCCGGAGTCGGAGATCCTGATCACGGTGGGGGTTTCCGAGGCCCTTTATCTGGCGGTGAACGCCATCCTGGATCCGGGCGATGAGGTGATCATCCCCCAGCCGTGTTTCGTCTCCTACGCGCCGGAGGTGACCCTGGCAGGGGGCGTGCCGGTGACCTTCGCCACGCGGGCGGAGGAGGATTTCCAGGTCAACCCCACCGACGTCGAGGCCCGCATCACCCCGCGCACCAAGGCCATCCTGATCGGCTACCCCAATAACCCCACGGGGGCGGTGATGCCCCGGGAGAAACTGATGGCCATCGCCGCCCTGGCGGAGAAATACGATCTCCTCGTGATCTCCGACGAGATCTACGACCGCCTAGTCTACGACGGGACGCACACGTGTTTCGCGGCGTTGCCGGGGGCCCGGGAGCGAACCATCCTCCTCGGCGGCTTCTCCAAGGATTACGCCATGACGGGGTGGCGGATCGGCTATGCGGCGGCGCCCCGGGAGATCCTGGCGGCCATGCGCAAGATCCATCAATACACCATCATGTCCGCTCCCACCCCTTCCCAGTATGCTGCCCTGGCCGCCCTGCGCATCGGGGAGGAATACGTGGAACAGATGCGCCAGGAATACGACCGGCGCCGGCGGCTGATCGTGAAGGGGCTCAACGAGCTGGGCCTGACCTGCTTCGAGCCGAAGGGCGCCTTCTACGCCTTCCCCTCCATCGCCCGCACCGGCATGAGCGACACGGAGTTCAGCGAGCGTCTGCTTATGGAGGAGAAGGTGGCCGTGGTCCCGGGGAGCGCCTTCGGGCTGGGGGGCGAAGGGCACGTCCGCTGCTCGTATGCCACCGCCTACGAGAAGATCGAGGAGGCCCTGGAGCGCATCGCCCGCTTCCTGAAGTGCTACGGGTAGATCCCGGGGGCGCAGCCACAGCGGGCTCCACCCGGGCGGGGCGGGGCAGCCTTTCATACGGCTCCCCGCCCCGCCCGGAGTCCTTCGGAGGCCGAGAGGGGCGGCTCACCATTCCTCGTCCTCTTCGTCCTCCTCGAGGTCGATCTCCTCCCACTCCTCGTCGTCCAGCTCCAGCTCCTCCTCTTCCTCCGGGACCACCTCTTCCTCCTCCCACTCCTCCTCCTCGGCCTGGGTGTAGGTCAGGCAACCCATCTCGGGGTCCAGCTCGATCTCATCGGCCGTGCACATGCCGGCCTCCAGGTAGACACAATCCACATAATGGCAGCGAATGCGCGGCATGGGATCCCTCCTGACGGAATGTTAAAAGATTGAGGAAGATCTCGGAGGCGACGTCATGCTTCCTTAATTGCGTTTACCCTTCCTCCCGGAACGTCTGATAGAAGCGAAGGCCGCACACTCCCAGCAACAGGGTGATGAGGATGGCGGAGGTCACGCACCAGCTGCACCAGGCGTGGAGGACGAAGGCCTCGATGGCCGTGAGATACATCGAGAACAGCCATCCTCCCAGGGCGAGGGCGAAGGAGAGGGTCACCGTCCACGGCCGGAGGGAGGCGCGGTCGACCCATGAGAGGCCGCCGAGGAGGGCCAGGGCCAGATAGGCGCCCAGCCCCCAGGCGGCCACCGGGATCCCGAGCAGTTCCGCGTAGGGGCTGTTGTTCACCACGTCGCAGCCCCGGAACCCGATGCAGACCAGACCCTCGCCCTGGAGCTTGGCCCACGTCAGGTAAGCGGCCACGCCCGCCCCCATCAGGGCCAGCCCGCTCTGGGCCAGGGCGAGCCGATCTTTCGCCGCCGCCACCCTTGCCTGCGCCATCCGCCTTCCCTCTCACGGGCCCTTCTGCAGCAGGGTGTCCAGGTAGGTCTCATAAAACGTCACATCGTATAGCCCCTCGATCTTCTCCCCGTTGATGAAGATCGTCGGCGTCGCGCGGACGCCTCGCTGGCGCCCGGCCTCGGCCGCCTGGCGGATGAAATCCCGGTATTTGCCGGAGAGCAGGCAGTTCTCGAACCGCCCTCGATCCAGCCCCACCCGCGCGGCGAACCCGATCAGCCGGTCATCGGAAAACCAGCCCAGGTTCTCCCCCCGCTGGTTGGCGAAGACGACGTGCTCATATTCCCAGAACCGGCCCTGTTCCGCCGCGCAAGCCGCCGCCTCCGCCGCCCGGAAGGACTCCGGCCCCAGGAAGGGGAAATACCGGAAAATATAATACACTTTCCCGGCCTTCACGTATTTCGCGTCCAGCCGTGGGGCGACCTCCCGGGTGTAGCGGGCGCAGACCGGGCACTGGAAATCCGAATATTCCTCGATCACGATCTTCGCCTCCGGGTTCCCCTTGTAGGGATAACCGTCCGGGGTCAGGCCGCTCGGGTAGTCCACCGCGGCAACGCGCTCCGAAGGGCGGCTGGCCCACCACTGATAGCCGATCAGGGCCAGCACCCCCACCAGCGCCGCCGCCACAATCAGGATCGGCAGGCCGATGGGTCGCCGGGTCGGGGTGGAACGGGCCGTGCGCTTGCTCATCGAAGCCTCTCCTTTACGGGGTTCCGGATGCGCTCATCAGATCCTGGAGGTCTACCCACACCTCGGCCATCGCCGTCGCCCCCTCCGGGAGCGCCGGCACTCCCTCCGGGAGGATGACCAGGCCGTTCGCTCGGGCCATCGCGCTCAGGATATGAGAGCCCTGCAGCCCACTGAGGCGGGCCCAGAACCGGCCATCCTCATAGAAAATGCGCGCGCGGAAATACGTCTCCCGACCGTCGCTGGAGATCGGCTCGGCCAGGTGCACCGGGATGCGGGGCCGCTCCCAGCGGGGATAGCCGCTCATCCGGCGCAGGACCGGCCGGACGAACTGGTCGAAGGTGATCATCGCGGAGACCGGGTTCCCGGGCAGGCCGAAGAAGGGGATGCCCCGGTAGTGGCCGAAGGCGAAGGGCTTCCCCGGGCGGATGCGCACCTTCCAGAGCCGGAGCTCCCCGTGCCGGCGGACCACTTCCTTCACCCAATCGTAAGCGCCCACGGAGGCGCCCGCGGAGGAGAGGATGAGATCCGGATGGTGAGCAGCCGCTTCGTCCAGCAACCGCTGCAGATCCTCCGGATCGTCCCGGGCGATCCCCAGCAGCAAGGGCTCCGCCCCGGCCTCCACCGCCTGGGCCGCCAGGGCCGTCCGGTTGGTCTCGTAAATGCAGCCCGGGGGAAGCGGACGGCCCGGCTCGATCAGCTCGTCGCCGATGGCCAGCACCGCCACCCGCGGCCGGCGGTGGACGGGCACCTCCAGGCGTCCCAGGGCGGCCAGAAGGGCCAGGGCCCCCGGAGTCAGGATCGTCCCCTGCTCCAGCGCCACCGTCCCCCGGGCCACATCCTCCCCGGCCGGGCGGATGAACTGTCCGGGCTGCGCCGGCCGGAACACGGCGATCTCCGGAGGAAGAGGACGGCCCGGCCCGCCCGCATCATCCGTGTCCTCCACCGGGATCACCGCATCCGCCCCGTTGGGAAGCAGGGCCCCGGTGGCGATGCGCACCGCCGTCCCGGGCTCCACCACGCCGGGGAACGGACGGCCCGCCGCGGCCTCCCCCCGCACCCGCAATCGGACCGGCCGCTCCCGGCTCGCCGTCCGGACGTCCTCCGCGCGGACCGCGTAGCCGTCCATGGCGGAGTTCGGGAAAGGAGGCAGATCCCTCTCCGCCCGGATGTCCTCCGCCAGGATGCGCCCGAGGGCCCGGGAAAGGGACACCGACTCCGACGGCAGCGGATGAAACTCCGCCAGGATCAGCCGGCGGGCCTCCTCGACCGACACCCATTCCTGGGTCTGAAGCATCTTCGCTGTTTCTCCCGCCCGGGGGATGCCATTCCCTCCGGCCTCCCCCGGGATTATACCCCGGGTTTGGGGCGCGGGGCTTCAATCCCGAAGGCGGCTGCGCCCGGGATCCCAAGGGGCCGATCCGATCTTCGCATCGGGGTCCACCTCCAGGTCGAGGGAGGCGAAGTGACCGGCCCGGGCGTGGAGCGCCGCGGCGGCGCCGATCATCGCCGCGTTGTCCGTGCACAACCAGGGTGGAGGAGCCACCACCGGGACGGGGGCGCGGCGGGCCATCTCGGATCGGAGCAGCCGGTTGGCGGAGACTCCGCCGGAGATCAGGATCGCCCGGGCTTCGTAGCGGCGCAGGGCCTCCAGCGTCTTCGTCACCAGCTGCTCGACCACCGCCGCCTGGAAGGAAGCTGCCAGATCGGCCACCGGGAGGGGCCGTCCCTGGAACCGCTCCACGGTGCGCAGGACTGCGGTCTTCAGCCCGCTGAAGCTGAACCAGAGGGGATCGTCGACCTTCGGCAAAGCGGGGAAGGGGAAAGCTTGGGGATCCCCTTCCCGGGCGATCCGCTCGATGGCGGGCCCGCCGGGGAACCCCAGGCCCAGGAGCCGGGCGACCTTGTCGAAGGCCTCCCCCGCCGCATCGTCGATGGTCCAGCCCACCCGGCGGTGATCCAGGAGATCCCGGACCCAGATGAGCTCGGTGTGGCCGCCGGAGACGATGAGGGCCAGGAACGGCGTGGGGAGGTCCTCCGGGGGGTTCCCCTCCACCCGGAGGCGGTGGGCGTAGAGGTGGCCTTCCAGGTGATTGACGGCGATGAGGGGTTTGCGACGGGCGAAGGCCAGGGCTTTCGCGAAACTCACCCCGACCACCAGCGAGCCGGGCAGGCCGGGCCCGTAAGTCACGGCGATGGCGTCGATGGCCTCCCATGAGAGGCCGGCCTGAGAGAGGGCCTCGCGGGTGACCGGGACGATGGCCTCGACATGCATCCGGGCGGCAAGCTCCGGGAAGATGCCGCCGTATTTGGCGTGGAAGGCGGCCTGGGAGGCCACCACGTGGCTGCGCAGGGCCCGGCCGTCCTCCACCACCGCCGCCGCCGTCTCATCGCACGAGGTCTCAATGGCCAGGATCCGCATCGGGCCCCTGCTCCACCGGGCGATCCTCTACCGTGAACGCGGCGACCGTCCCGCCGGTGATCCGGACCAGGTCCGTGAAGGTGATGGGGAAAAGGGCGTTGCGCGCTCCGGCGGCCGCCCACAGGATCTCGTAACGGGCGAGGGAGGCGTCGATCCAGACCGGGAGGGGCGTGGCGTGGGCGACGGGAGGCACCGCGCCCACCTCGAATCCGGTCACCTGTTGCACCATCTCGGGGTCCGCGATGCGGATGCGCTTGCGGGAGATCCCCCACAGCCCCGCCAGGAGGCGCTGATCGGCTTTTCGATCCCCGGCCACCAGCACCAGCCGTGGGTCCCCATCGGCCAGGAAGAGGAGGGACTTCACGATGGCGCCCAGGGGGCATCCGACCGCCGCCGCGGCCTCCGGGGCCGTCGCCGTGCTCTGCTCCAGCACCCGCACCGCGGTTCCGGGGAGATGTTGATCCAGGAACGCCTGCACATCCTGAGGACCTCGTCCGGACATCGATCCTCCTCCCCGTCAGGCTCGACCTCTGCGTTTCATTTTAGGGGATGGCCGCCCCCGTTCAAGGTTCTGCCTCCGCCCGGAGGCCGCTCGGAGCGCTCCGCCTTGACAGCCCATGGAGCCCTGGCTATACTTTAGAAGTGGACGTGGGCCGTTAGCTCAACTGGTAGAGCAGGGGACTCTTAATCCCAAGGTTGCAGGTTCGAGTCCTGCACGGCCCACCTCACCGCGCCCCGGGGGGCAACCCCGGGGCGCGGTTTTTTATCCGGGCGGATCCGGGTTCGGAAAGGGGTTCACAGCCGGAGGCTCAAAATTCCACCCCGTGGAAGCAGGGTTACAATAGAACCGGAACGGTGTGATTGGAATTCCCTTGCGATCCCGTATACCCTGAAAGACGCTGTTCCGTTTCTTGCCGATGAAGTGATCAGCCATCAATCTTCACCGACCGATCGGGCAACTGCGTCCAGGCCGATAGAGGCACGGCGCGAAGGTGCCTAAACGAGCTGCGAGCAGCCGGGTGGGCGGCTACCCCTCTGGAAGCGAAGGGGATCTCGCTCATGCCTGGGCCAGGTGCGTTATTCATATTCTCCCTGTTCGGAGCGGCCCTCATCGCCCTGGGGCTGGCCGGATATACCTGGAAAACCCGGCCAGCTCCCGGCGCGGCAGCTCTCTGCGTCATGAATCTGCTGATCGCCCTGTGGACCTCCAGCTACGCCTTCGAGCTTTCCCGGGCCAGCCTGACGGAGAAAGTTTTCTGGGCCAAAGTCCAATACCTCGGGATCGCTTTCATTCCCACCGTATGGTTGATCGTTGCCCTTCACTACACAGGCCACGAGCGCTGGACCTCTCCCCGGCGCCTGGGATGGCTGGCCCTGGAGCCCCTGCTGACGCTGGGGCTGGCCTGGACGAACGAGCGACACGGGTGGATCTGGTCGTCCATCGCCCTGGACGTGCAAGGCCCCTTCCCCCGCATGGCCGTTATCCACGGGACCTGGTTTTACATCCATGTCGCATACGCCTACAGCCTCATGCTCCTGGCCACCATCCTGTTCCTGCGCTTCTTGCTCCGTCGCCCCTCCCTCTATCGGGGTCAGGCCGGGATGATGATGCTTGGCCTCCTGGCGCCCTGGGCCGCCAACGGGTTGACCGCTCTCCTGAACCCCTTCCCCACCGTGACGTTCGATTTCACCCCTTACGGCTTCGTCGTGGGCGGGCTCGCCCTGGCCTGGGGGGCTTACCGGTTCAGGCTCTTAGACATCACACCGATCGCATATGAAACCATCATCGAGAACATGGCGGATGGGTTGATCGTCCTGGACGCCTCCCACCGCCTCGTCGACCTCAACCCGAGCGCCGCCCGCATGCTGGGGCTGGATCGGGATCGAGCGCTGGGACGCCCTGCCCGGGAGATCCTCGCCCTCTGGCCGGACCTGGCAACCCGTCTCCGAGAAGCGACCGAGACGCGGGAGGAGATGGTCCTGGGGGAAGGGGAAGCACGGCGTTTCTATGAGCTGCAGATTTCACCGGTGCGGGATCGACGGGGCCGGATGATCGGCTGGGCCCTCACCCTCCGGGACCTCACCCGCCGTCGGGAGATGGAGCTCATCCTGGAGGATCGGGAGCGGTTCCTGCGCTCCCTTTATGAGATCCTCGGGACTGCTCTGGAGTCGCCAGATCTTCCGTCCATGCTTCAGGTGCTGGCCGATCGCCTGGGAGCCATCATCGGGGCCGACGGTTGCTTCATCACGCAGTGGGACGAGCGGTCCGGCCAACCGATTCCCATGGCGGCCTATGGCCCCTTGCGGGAGATCTACCCCACCTTGCGGGCCCAGCCCGGGGAAGTCACCGCTACGGAATCCGCCTTACGGGCCGGCCGGCCCCTTCCCATCGAGGATGTGTTCAACACTCCTTACCTCAGCCCCCGCATCGCGGCGCAGTTCCCCACCCGATCCCTGCTGGCCCTCCCCCTCATCGCCGGGGGGAAGTGGCTGGGGGCCCTCCTGATCGCCTACAACACCCCTCATCGGTTCACCAGCGAGGAGATCGCCCGGGGGGAGATCATGGCGCGCATCGTTGCCCTGGCGATCGCCAAAGCGCGCTCCCTGGAGGAGGCCCAGGCCCGCTGGCGGGAAGCAGACACCCTCCGACGGGCGATCGCCGCGGTGGTGGAGGCCCCCACCCTGACCGTGATGCTCCGGCGCATCCTGGAACAACTCCGCACCCTCATCCCCTATGACAGCGCTTCGGTCCAGTGGCTTCGAGAGGGATATCTCGAGATCGTCGGGCAGAGCGGCCTTCCGGAGTCCGTCCTGGGCTTCCGATTCCCAATCCCCGGGGACAACCCGAACACGCGGGTCGTCCTTGAGCGAAAGCCCCTGATCCTTCCGGACGCGCCAGCGGAGTATCCGATCTTCCGGGAGCCTCCGCACGCTCCCATCCGATCGTGGATGGGGATCCCTCTCATCGCTCAGGACCGAGTGATCGGGATGCTGGCGCTGGACAGCTACCAGCCCGGCTTTTTCCATGAGGACCATCTCCGATTGGTCATGCCCTTTGTGAACTCGGTGGCCGTCGCGCTGGAGCGGGCGCGATGGCTGGAGGAGGAACGACGGCACCGGGAGGAGCTGAGCCGGCTGAACCAGGACCTGGAGGCCTTCGCCCATACGGTGGCTCATGACCTTAAACAGCCCCTGGGCGTGATCCTGGGAGCAACAGAGTTCCTGGAGAAGGATCTGGAGACGCTATCCGTGGAAGAGCTCCGGGAGCATCTGCGCTGGATCCGCCGGGTGGGTAAGAAAATGCATCGGATGATCGAAGAGCTCCTGCTGCTGGCCAGCGTCCGTTACACGGAGGTCCCTCGCGAGCCGGTGGCCATGGGGACGATTGTGGAGGCGGTCCTGGAGCGGCTGGCCCCCCTGATCACCGAGACCGGCGCCCACATCGATCTGCCGGAATCCTGGCCAACCGTCCTCGGGTATGGTCCATGGCTTGAAGAAGTGTGGGCGAATTACCTGAGCAATGCCCTGCGATACGGCGGGCGGTCTCCCCGGGTGGTTCTGGGGGCCGATCGCCTTCCGAACGGCGCGCTCCGGTTCTGGGTGAAAGATAACGGGCCGGGGATCCCGCCGGAGGAGCAGGCCCGGCTCTTCGCTCCCTTCGGGGTTCGGGATCGACGGCCCGGAAGCCATGGCCTGGGGCTCTCCATCGTGCGGATGATCGTCGAGAAACTGGGCGGGGAGGTGGGCGTGGAGAGCACACCCGGGCGTGGCAGCACCTTCTGGTTCACCCTGCCCGCGGCGGATTCCGCACAGCAGCCGGGACTCCCTCCTCTCCGGAGCGGAGAAGGGTCCTACGGATGAAACCCGCGCGGCTCGCATGGGTTCCTCTGGGGCTTGCGGGCCTGCTCCTCCTGAGCCTGTGCCGGAGCAGGTCCTCTCCCCTGTCATCGATCCCTACCCCCACCGCTCCACCCGCCGCGCCGACCGGGACGTGGCGGCTCTGGGAGGCGCCCTGGCCCCCCGGAGCCCGACCGGTCGACTGGCGCCCGTGAGCGCCCTTGCCCGATCTCGCAACGCTCGCCGGAGGAGAAGCCTATGGGAACCAACCTCTTCGCCCTTCATCCGGAAGAAGGGGACGAATGGAGCGGGTGGTGCTATGGGAGCTCGTGGCGGATGGCCCGGGAGCTGGAAGCGCTGCTGGCCAACGAAAGCCTCCCGGTTTTGATCCGCTGGGAAGACTTTGATGTCCTGGAGCGGAGCCGGAGCTCCCCGGAGCCCGTGCGGGTCCGGTTTTTGCGGCCGGAAGCGCGGGAGCGATTGCAACAGGAATGGGCGGATCGTCAGGAGAAGCTCCGAAGGCGCCTCCAGGAGGCGGAGCGCGAGCTGGAGGAAGAGCTAGAGGAGGAGATGAGCGCCGCGTCCCGGACGGATCGCCGGTTGTTGCGCTGGATCCGCTCCCTTCGGGATCGCATCGAGGAAGGGGCGATCCTGTTCCGGGAGGTGCGAGTCGCCCTTCCTCGGGGCGAACGCGAGCCCGGATAGGGGAGCCTTCATGGCTTCCGGACATCCATGCGCCGGCGAGAGCCGCTTCAGGGCGATCGCCCCTGCAGCGGGCGGGGGCGTTCATTCGAAAACGCCGAACCCTTCCCGAAGAGCGCGGAAGTCCATTTCCGGAAGGCTGGGAACACCCAAACCGTGAGGGCTCGATAAATCCCAAGCCCCAGCACACTCCACCCCGCCGTTTGATACATGACCCGAACGCCGGCCCTGGCCGTATCCGTGCCGCTCATCAGCCCGTGGACTGTGACCATCAGGAAGACCACAAAGCTCAGGTAATGGATCCGCCGCCACGTCGCATGACCGATGCGCCGCCGGACATAGAAAGAGAGCGCCACCAGCGCGAGCAAATACAGGCCCAGCTGCCCCCACCCCACCCAGAACGGCCGGTAGTCCACGCTAAGGCGAAAAGCTCCCTTTGGGCTTCCGGCTCCGATCGGGCTAATCCTTTCGCTCGATCTCCAGAGCGACGAGCGTTCCATCCGGCTGGCGCCGCGCCTTGACCTCCACGCGATCGCCGACCCGGGGACTGCCGCGGATCCGGGTATCGCTCGTGACCTGCACCGCGCGGCCGTCGATCACCCAGGTGGATCCGGCGATCGCCTGGAGGATCCCCTTCCATTCCACGGTATCTCCCTTGTCGTGATCCTCCGGCGTCGGCGTGGGCCGCGGCGTCTCGGTCGGCCGAGGCGTGGGGGTGGACGTCTCCGGCGCGGTCGGCGACGGGGTGGCCGTAGGAGCGGGCGCAGGGATCGGCGTCGCCGTCGGCCCGGGGGTCCGCGTCGGCGGACGGGTCCGCGTCGGGGTTGATGTGGGCGTGGAGGTCTCCTGGATCTCCTCCGGCGTCCGGGTGGGCTCTGGAGTCCACGTTGGGGCCTCCGGGATCGCCTGGATCCGCAGGGCGATCAACCGTCCTTCCGGCCCCAGAAAGGCGGCCACCATCGCCCGCTGGTCCAGGGCCACCGGCCCCACGATCTCCGTCTCGGGGAAGACCTCCACCGGGATCCCCCCGATGCGCCAGGTGGTCCCCTCGATCCCCTCAATCCGGCCCTCCCAGGTCACCGTCCCCGAGCCCCGGCGCTGCGCGAGGGCTCGGTATTCCTCCCAGCGGCGGGCGGCCAGGGTCTCCTCCACCAGACGCCGCTCCACCGGGTCCAGCGTCAGCGCCAGCCAGACCTGCTCCTCCGCCCGCTTCAACCCGTAGAGGGGATCCCCCGGAAGGCTCTGCTGGGCCAGCAGATGCAGCATCCCGGCGATCAGCAGGATGCCCGCGAGGACGGCGCCGGCCCGAGCATACCGGAGCCATCCGAACAGGATCCCGGCCCAGGGACGGCGAGCGGCCCGAAGCTCCTCCGCGCGCCGGAGGAAGGCGGCCCGGGAGGCCAGTTCCGCGCGCAGGGACGGCCCCGGGGGGCGCGCCCGCTCCAGGAGATAGGCGGCGCGCAGGGCCGGAGCCAGCTCCGGATAGCGGGCCGCCACCGCTTCGAGCGGAGCTCCTTCCCGGAGCAACCGCAGGGCTTCTTCCAGCTCCTCCTCACGCTGCGCCATGGTCGCTCCTGAGGTCCTGTAATCGTTTGGCGAGGGCGGCCAGGGCCCGATGCTGCAACAACTTCACCGCCCCCACGCTTTTCCCCAGCTCCCGGGCGATCTGCGCCAGGGGGAGATCCATCCAGAACCGCATCAGGATCACCGCCCGCTGATCGGGCGTGAGGTGCTCCAGAGCCTCTCGCACCCGCTCCTGGACCACCACATCGCTCCGCTCCTCCTCCCTCGCGGCTGCCCACGCCTCCTCCAGCGCGACCTCCGGGCGCCGGTAGCGGGCGCGGTGGTGATCGGCCACCAAGTGATCCGCGGTCCGAAACAGCCAGGCCGTCAGGTGCCGCTCCGGCCCCCGCCCCCGATGGAAAGCCTCCAGGAGGCGCGTGAAGACCTCGGCGGTGAGGTCCTCCGCCGCCATCCGTTCCCCGACCCGGCCGAGCACGTAGAAATACAGCATTCGGTAATACCGCTCGTGCAGCTCGGCCAGGGCCTCCGGATCCAGGGACCGCGCGCGGGCCAGCAGAGCCTGTTCGTCCGTCACCGTTCCGGATCGCTCAAGAAAAGTTTCCACCGTCGATCGACCCCATCGTATCCGCTCTGGGGGAAGGATGCCATCGGGTCCCCGGCTGAAAAAGGCTGGGCAGAGGACCATTGTGCGCGGCCGGTCCTCCGCCCCACCCTCTTCCCGGTCCCACGATTCGGGAGGGCCGCGCGTCCCCCGGATCGTGTCACCCCATTGTTGGGATCGCCCTCCGGATGCGAGCCGCCATCCTTAATCGTCATCATCCTTGTCCTTTCCGGACCGATCCTCCTGCTTGTCCTCGCCTTTCCCCTTATCGCCCTTCCCGGACTTCTCCCCCTTCCGTTCCTCGCCGCTTCCTTTACGGTCCTTCCCGGACGGATCACCGCCCTTCTTCCCTTCGTCACGTCCGGCCTGAAGGCTGCCGGAATCCTTCCCGGAGCGGTCCTCCCGATGGATCCGCGAGGCCAGGACCGTGCCGTCCGCCTGGAGGACCCCCTTCACCTCCACCAGGTCCCCCACCGCGATCGGGCCATCGATGCGGGTGGTCGCGGTTACCACCACCGTGCGCCCGCTCACCCGATAGCCGTTCGGGAGGATCTCCTCCACCACCCCCTTGAACTCGATCTCAGCGCCCTTTCGCTCGGGCTTCTCCACATGGATGCGGAAGGCCAGGACCGTGCCATCCGCCTGGAGGACCCCCTTCACCTCCACCAGGTCTCCCACCGCGATCGGGCCATCGATGCGGGTGGTCGCGGTCACCACCACCGTGATCCCGGCGATCCGGTAGCCGTTGGGAAGGACCTCTTCCACCACCCCCTTGAACTCCATCCGAACCGGCCCGGGAGCCTTCTTCACCTTGATCTCGCGGGCCAGGATGCGGCCATCGGCCTGAAGGAACCCCTTCACCTCCACCCAGTCTCCGATGGCGATGGGGCCCTTCACCTTCGTGAAGTCTGTCACCACGACGGTGCGGCCGCTGACCCGATAGCCGTCCGGGAGGATTTCCTCCACCAAGCCCGTGAACTTCACCTCCTCCCGCAGGCGGATGCGGGTCGCCAGGATCGTCCCATCCGGCTGGGGGATCCCCTCGACCTTGACGAAATCCCCCACGGCGATCGGACCCTCGATGCGCGTGGTGGTCGTCACGATCACCGTTTGCCCGGCGACCCGATAGCCGTTGGGAAGGATCTCCTCCACCATCCCCTCGAACTCAACCCGGGGTTGTCCCTCCTCCTCCCGATGGATCCGCGAGGCCAGGATCGTTCCATCGGGCTGGAGAGTCCCCTTCACCTCCACGAACGTCCCCACCGCGATGGGGCCGTCGATCCGTGTGGTGGCGGTCACGATGACGGTCCGCCCGGCGATCTGATAGCCGTCCGGCAGGATCGCCTCCACGACGCCCTTGAACTCCACCTCGGCGGGCGGGGCCTCCACCTCGATCTGAAGCGCGAGGACGGAGCCGTCGGCCTGCAGGATTCCCTTCACCTTCACGAAGACGCCCACCTCGACCGCGCCTTCAACTCGAGTGGTGGTCGTCACGATCACCGTTTGGCCGGCGACCCGGTAGCCGTTGGGAAGGATCTCCTCCACCACGCCTCGGAACTCCATGCGCGGGATCGGCGTGGGAAGCGGGGAGACGAAGGTCCCGGCGGCCCCGGAGCCCATCGCCGTCGACTCAGCGGAGGAGCGGACCCGGATCACCATCGCATTCAGCGCCCCGTCCGCCTGTGTCCCCTCGATCTCCACCAGCGAGCCCACCTGCACCGATCCCAGGATCCGCGTGTCGCCGGTCCGGCGGACCCGTTGGCCGGAGACCTGGAGGCCATCGGGGAGGACCGCCTCCACCGTCCCTTGCCAGCGGATCGTCTGCCCATCTCCGGCGGCGGGAGCGGTCGTGCAGGCGGTCAGCGCGAGGAGCGCCAGCCCAAGCCCGAGGATCCCCCAACGGAAGATCTTTTGCATGGAAGCACCTCCCTGACGGTTTGAACGGAGCGGATCGAGCGGCGCGCCGTGATCCGCCCATCATGTCGGCGGTGGACGGCAAAAGGTTACGGGGTTCCGGGGAGGACTGGCCGATCGCCGGATCCCGTGTTATACTGTGCAGCCGGTATCCCATCCCACACACCCTGGACCGGAGGGGCGTGCCGGGCGCGGCCCGGCTCCCGGCCGGGAGGAAGGGGTGGAGGAAAAAACGCATTCGGAGGAGCGCCTATGCCGCGTGTGACGATGAAGGAGCTGCTGGAAGCCGGGGTGCACTTCGGCCACAAGACCAACCGCTGGCACCCCAAGATGAAACCCTATATCTTCACGGAACGCAACGGCGTCCACATCATCGACCTCCAGCAAACCATCCGCGCCATCGACAGCACTTATGAGCTGGTCCGGGACAAGGTGGCCCAGGGCGGCGTGATCCTGTTCGTGGGGACCAAGCGGCAGGCCCAGGAGACCATCGCCGCGGAAGCCCAGCGCTGCCAGATGCCCTATGTGAACTACCGCTGGCTGGGCGGCACCCTCACCAACTGGCGGACCATCCGGGAGCGCATCCGCTACTACATCCAGCTGGACGAGATGATCCGCAACGGCGGGCTGGAGACGATGCCCAAGAAGGAGGCCATCCGGCTTCGCCGCAAATACGAGAAGATGCGCCTCAAGTTCGAGGGGCTCCGGCCCCTCAAGCGCCTCCCCGACATGCTGTTCGTGGTGGACACTATGCGGGAGGCCACGGCGATCCGCGAGGCGAACGCCCTGAACATCCCCGTCATCGCCATGGTCGACACCAACTGCGACCCCGATCCCATCGACTACATCATCCCGGCCAACGATGACGCCATCCGCTCCATCAAGCTCATCACCCGGTTGATGGCGGACGCCGTCCTGGAGGGCCTGCAGCTGCGGGAGAAGATCGGCGTGGCGGAGGTCCCGACTGAGGAGGAGGAAATCGAGGAGGCCGTGCCGGCTCTGGAGCCCCGCCGCGTCTTCGAGGCGGAGGAGGAAGAGGCCGAGGAAGAGATCGAGGAGGAGATCGGGGAGGAGCTGGAGGAGCTCCCCTGAGCCGGCCCCTGCCCGGGCCTTTTCGAACATCCTTCGATGGAGGGAAGACCCTTGAACATCACCGTCGATATGGTCAAGCGCCTGCGGGAGATGACCGGCGCCGGGATCCTGGATTGCCGGAAAGCCCTGGAGGAGACCGGTGGGGATTTCGAGAAGGCGATCGATTACCTGCGGGAGAAGGGACTGGCCCGGGCGGCCCGCAAGCTGGAGCGAACCGCCCGGGAGGGCCTGGTGGTGGCCTACGTGCACCCCGGCAATCGGGTGGGCGTGCTGCTGGAGCTGAACTGCGAGACGGATTTCGTCGCCCGCACCCCGGAGTTCCAGCAGCTGGCCCACGACCTGCTGCTCCAGATCGCCGCCACCAACCCTCGCTACATCCGCCGCGAGGACATCCCGGCTGAGGTCCTGGAGCACGAGCGGCAGATCTATCTAAAAGAAGCCCTCAACGAGGGCAAGCCCCCGCACATCGCCGAGAAGATCGCGGAGAACCGGCTGGCCCGCTTCATCCAGGAGGTCTGCCTGCTGGAGCAGCCCTTCATCCGGGATGAGAACCGCACGGTCAACGAGCGGATCATGGAGGTCATCGCCCGCGTCGGGGAGAACATCGTGGTCCGCCGGTTCGCACGATACGAACTGGGGGAGACGGTGGAATGATGAAGAGGGCCGGGCCCTGAAGCCCGGCCTTCTTGATGAAACCCAGCCCCTCCGATCAGGAGGCGCGTGGACCACCTGAGCCGAACGGGAAGGAGCACGCGATGTCCGGTCCGAAATACCGGCGGATCCTGTTGAAGCTGGGCGGGGAAGCGCTGGCCGGGCCCGGGGGATTCGGGATCAGCCCGGAACGGGCCACGGAGCTGGCCGCCCGCATCAAGGCGGTGAAGGAGATGGGGGTGGAGATCGCCATCGTCATCGGCGCCGGCAACCTGTGGCGGGGCCGGGATGGGATCGCGCATCGCATGGACCGGGCCACCGCCGATCAGATGGGGATGCTGGCCACCGTGATGAACTCCCTCGCGCTGCGGGATGCCCTGGAGCGCCTCGGGGTGCCCACCCGCGTCCAGACGGCCATCGAGATGCGCGCCATCGCCGAGCCCTACATCCGGCTCCGGGCCATCCGCCACCTGGAGAAGGGGCGCGTGGTCATCCTGGGGGCCGGGACCGGGAACCCTTACTTCACCACGGACACCGCCGCGGCCCTGCGGGCGATGGAGATCCACGCTGACGTCCTCATCAAGGCCACCAAGGTGGATGGGGTCTACGAGGAAGATCCCATGGTCAACCCCAACGCCCGCAAGTTTGATAAACTAACATATATAGAGGCCCTGAACCTGCGGGTGAAGGTGCTGGACAGCACGGCCCTTTCCCTGTGCATGGATCACAACCTGCCCATCATCGTCCTGGATCTCTGGCAGCCGGACAGCCTGGAACGGGCGGTGCGAGGGGAGCCGGTGGGCACGCTGATCGATGGCTGAGCCGCATCCGCCCGCCGCTTGAACCTGGCGGAGGTGAAAAGGCGCGATGATCCCGAAACAGGTCTTCCGCGACGCCGAAGAGCGCATGCGCAAGGCCATTCGGGTGTTCGAGGAGGAGCTCAAGGGCATCCGCACGGGGCGCGCTTCCCCCGCCCTGGTGGAGCGGATCCCGGTGGAATACTATGGGACCCAGGTCCCGCTGGAGCAGCTGGCCATCATCCGGGCTCCGGAGCCGAACCTGCTGACCATCCAGCCCTATGACCCGAAGGCCCTGCCGGAGATCGAACGGGCCATCCTCAAGTCCGACCTGGGGCTAACTCCCAGCAACGACGGCCGGATCATCCGACTGGTGCTGCCCCGGCTCACCGAACAGCGCCGTCAGGAGCTGGTGAAGCTGGTGCACAAGCGGCTCGAGGAGACCCGCGTCGCCATCCGCAACATCCGGCGGGATGCCCTGGAGGAGCTGCGAGCCCGCCACAAGAACAAAGAGATGTCCGACGATGAGCTGGAGGAGGCCAAGGAGGAGGTTCAGAAGCTCACCGACCGCTACATCGAGGAGGCGGAGAAGGTCGCCCAGGCCAAAGAGAAGGAGATCATGTCCTTCTGAATCATGGCCGGGAGGGGGAGAGATCCCCGCCCGGATTCGGAGAGGGCCCGGAAGGAGGAGTCCGTGAGGCAGCAGAACGGTCAGGTCGCAGAGATCGCGCTGAAAATCCCCACCCATATCGCCATCATCATGGACGGCAACGGCCGCTGGGCCAAGGCCCGCGGTCTCCCTCGCCTGGCCGGGCATCGGGCCGGCACGGAGAACCTGCGCCGGGTGATCGAGGCCTGCGCCGACCTCGGGGTCCGCATCCTCACCATCTATGCCTTCTCCACCGAGAACTGGCGCCGCCCCCCGGAGGAGGTCTACGGCCTCTTCGGGTTGCTGGAGCAGATGATCGATCGGGAGCTGGACAACCTGGACCGCAATGGGGTGCAGATCCGCCATCTGGGCAGCCTGGAGGGGGTGCCCGAACGGCTCCAGCGGAAGATCCGCATGGCCATCGAGCGGACGAAGGGGAACTCCCGGCTCATCCTCTGCGTCGCCTTCAACTACGGAGGCCGCCAGGAGATCGTGGAGGCCGTCCGCCGTATCATCGCCGACGGCGTCCCCCCGGAGGCGGTCAACGAGGAGCTGATCTCCCGCTACCTGTATACCGCCGGGCTGCCGGATCCGGATCTGATCATCCGCACCAGCGGGGAGATGCGACTGAGCAACTTCCTGCTCTGGCAGGCCGCCTATGCGGAGTTTTACGTAACGCCCGTCTACTGGCCCGACTTCGACCGGGAAGAGCTGCTGAAGGCCATCGAGGCCTACAGCCGCCGGGAGCGTCGGTTCGGACAGATCAGCGAGCAACTGGCTCCCCCCGGATAACCTTCCTGATCCCGCCGTGCTGCGCCAGCGCCTCCTCGTCGCCCTCATCGCCATCCCCCTGCTCGCGGCCCTCATCCACCAAGGCGGGTGGATCTGGGCGGCGACGGTGGCCCTCGCCCTGGGGCTGGCCGCCTGGGAATACACCGGCCTGATCCGGCGCATCGGCTTCTCCCCCTCCCCGGGCTGGGTCGGGTTGATGATCCTGGGCTTCCTGATAGACGGGATGTTCTCCGCAGCCAGCCCCCGGCTGGCGGAGCTCACCCTGACCCTCGCGCCGCCCTTCGCCCTCGTGTGGTTCTGGTGGATCCGGCGCACAGAGCATCCCCTGATCGACTGGGCCTTCACCGCCGCCGGCGGGCTGTATCTGGGCTGGCTGGGGCGCTCCTTCGTCTGGCTCCGGAACCTCCCGGAGCCCTACGGCCGCGGATGGGTGGTCTTCGTCCTCTTCGTCACCTGGGGGGCCGACACCGCCGCCTACTTCGTCGGCCAGCGGTGGGGGCGACATCGCCTGGCGCCTCGTCTGAGCCCGGGCAAAACCTGGGAGGGGTTCCTCGGCGGCTGTATAGCCGGCCTCGTGGTGGGCGCTCTCCTGGGCCTTCTGATCGGGATCGGAGCCGGGCCCGGCGCCCTCCTCGGCCTGCTGGCCGGCAGCCTGGGGACCCTGGGGGATCTCTCGATCTCAGTCCTGAAGCGCCGGGCCGGGGTGAAAGACTCCGGGAACCTCTTCCCCGGGCACGGGGGCGTGCTGGACCGGCTGGACAGCCTGCTCTGGAATGCGATGATCGCATACCTATATGCTCACTGGATCCAGGGGTTTTAAGATGCGCGGCCTCCTGATCACCTTTGAAGGGCCGGAGGGATGCGGGAAGACCACCATGGCCCGCTGGCTGGCCGGCGTCCTGCAGGAGAAAGGGCTTCGGGTGCTGCTCACCCGGGAGCCCGGCGGGACCCCCGTGGGGGAGGCGATCCGGGAGCTGCTCCACGCCCATGAGCAGGCGGATATGACCGCCCGGGCGGAGGCCTTGCTCTTCTGCGCCGCCCGGGCCCAGCTGGTGGAGCGGGTCATCCGCCCCTTCCTGATGGCGGGAGGCATCGTCATCAGCGATCGCTACGCGGATTCCACCCTGGCCTATCAGGGCTACGGCCGGGGACTGGATCTGGAGGAGCTGCGCCGCCTGAACCGGTTCGCCACCGGCGGCCTGCAGCCGGACCTCACCTTCCTGCTGGACGTAGAGGTGGAACAGGGCCTGGCCCGCCGCCGGGCCTCCGGCGAGGCCTGGACCCGCCTGGACGCCATGGACCTGGCCTTCCATCAACGGGTGCGGGAGGGCTATCTCGCCCTGGCCGCCGCCGAGCCCGCCCGATGGGTGGTGATCGACGCCTCCCAGCCCATGGAGGCGGTGCAGGCGGCGATCCGCGCCCACCTGGCCGACCGCCTGGGCCTCCGCATCGAGTAGAATGAAGGCGAATCCCTTTCCCCAGGAGGAAGCCGATGGGCGAGTTCGACCCCCGACGTCCTTCTCCCTTCACCGCGTGCGAGCGGCAGCCGGTGACCGATGCGGGCGCCCGGGGCGCCTCCATCCGGTGGATCATCGACACCCGACACGGCGCCCCGACCTACCGCCTGCGGGTCATCGAGCTGGAGCCGGGCGGCCACACCCCTCTCCATGCCCACTGGTTCGAGCACGAAAACTTCGTCCTCAGCGGGGAGGGGGAGGTGCAGATCGGCGATCAGGTGTATCCGATTCGGGCTGGGGATGTGGTGTTCGTGCCACCCCACGTAACGCATCAGTACCGCAACACCGGGCAGGAGCCCCTGCGGTTCCTGTGCGGCATCCCCGCCGAATGGGTCCGGGCAGCGCGGCCCGATGTGTATGGGGAGCCCGGGAAGGGGCCGCCCGAGGGCTGAGGAGAGCCCTGAGGAGGGCATCCCCTTCATCCCGGGATGTCCTTTGAAGCGCAACCCGAGGGCATAGGAGACCAAACCCTCAGGGGATTCGGAGCACCACCTTGCCGAAGACCCGCCGGTCCTCCAGGTCGCGATGGGCTTGCGCGGCCTCCTCCAGAGGGAACACGCGGTCGATGACCGGCTGGAAGATCCCCTGCTCCACCCGCTCCATCACCGCCTGGAAATCCGCCCGCGTGGCCCCGAAGGAGCCCAGGATCTCCGCCTCTTTATAAAACACCCCCCACAGATCCGTCTCGCCCCAGCGGCCGGTCGTGGAGCCGCAGAACACCAGGCGTCCTCGGAAGGCCAGGGAGGCCACGCTCTCCTTCCAGGTGTCCGAGCCCACGTGCTCGAAGACGATGTCCGCCCCGCGCCCGCCGGTGGCCTCCATCACCGCCAGGCTGAAGCGGGGCTGCTGGCGGTAGTTGATGAGCACGTCCGCCCCCAGGGCCCGCGCTTTCTCCAGCTTCTCCTCGCTGCTGGCGGTGGCGATCACCCGGCACCCGAAGTGCCGCGCGATCTGGATGGTGGCGGTGCCGATGCCGCTGCCGGCCGCCAGCACCAGCACCGTCTCCCCGGGCCGGATCCGCGCCCGGGACACCAGCATGTGCCAGGCGGTGCCGAAGGCCGCCTGGACCGCCGCCGCAGCTTCGTAGGAGATGTGGGGGGCCAGACGCATCAGGTTGGCGGCCGGGGCCACCACATACTCCGCGTAACCGCCCCAGCGATCCACCCCGATGATCTTGCGCTGCCGGCACAGGTTGTCCATGCCGGCCCGGCAGAACTCGCACGTCCCGCACACGATGAAGGCCCCTACCAGCACCCGATCCCCGACCCGCCATCCGGTCACCCCCTCCCCCAGGGCAACGATCTCCCCCGCCGGCTCCAGGCCCAATATATGGGGAAGCTTCGCCTTCCGCCCCTGGGCCCCGGCCCGGGTGTAAAGATCCAGATGGTTCAGACCGCACGCGTAAACCCGCACCAGCACCTCTCCCGGCCCCGGGACCGGGGTGGGCACTTCCTCCACCTGCAACACCTCCGGACCTCCCCGCCGTCGCATCACCACCGCTTTCATCGGACCTCCTCAGAACGAATAGATGCGATGCTGTGAGGTAAACCGAAATTCATTTCGGTCCACATCAACCCTCGAAAAACACCCGAAGGAACCAGCGGGGATCCGGCTCGGAGGAGCCTGCGGGACCCCGGCGCTCCAGCTCGTGGAGCAGGCGCTGGGCGTCCTCCCGCAGGCGGGCGATGTCGATCCCCTGGCAGCGATCCGGGGCCTGGCGCAGATGGGCCAGCCCCCGCCGCAGCATCTTCAGCGCCCCAGCGTAATTGCCCCGCTGGATCTGATAGCAGGCCACGCCGATCTGCAGGATGCCCTGATAGATCTCCCGCACCGGCCGGCGCTCCGCCCGCCACACATGCTCCAGGATCTCATGTTGTTCGAAGTATTCTCCGGCGTTAAACCGCTCCAGGCCATGCCGCACCATCTCCGGCAGCGGCTCCTCGCAGCACGGCCACTCCCCGCTCATCTTCCCCTCCTGCGCCGGAGTCTGGATCCTTGCCCTATCCATCGATCCGACGGGGGACGATCACCAAGCCGGTCTCCAGATCTCCGATCCGCTCATAGCCCGCCGGGCCGTGGAACCAGACGTAGCCCGCGATGTAGGCGCAGAAAGCCGCATCCAGCTGATCCTCCCACGCCTTCCACATCCGTCGGGTCCCCCCGCGGGGCGGCTCGCGCCAGGACTCCGGCCAGCGCACTGGAGGCCGGAAGGCCTCGAGGGTCAGCAGCCGCTGATGCCACCGTCGCAACGCCTGCGCCCATTGATCCCGGCCCAACCGTTTATACCGGAGGATCCGTCGCAGGCCAAACAGGACCACGGCGGCCGGATGGGGGAACACCTCCAGGACTGCGCGGACCGGGAGGCGGGGGGCTTCGGGAGGCTCCAGGACCAACCCCCGGGCGCATAAGGCTTGCCTCAGGGCCTCCCCCCGCAGCCCTCCGAAGGATCGCAGCCAGCGACGGTTGACCAGGTAGCCACCCGCGTGATGGCGGCCGAAGCGGGAGGCCAGGATCCGATCGCAGGGCCGGGAACCCGTCTCGTTGGGGACGATGAGGGGCGCGTCGATCCCGATCACACAGGGGGCGTCCAGATAAGGCTCCAGGAAGGCCAGGATCTCCGCATCGGCGCCCAGCTGCGCCTCCCAGGCCACCACCTCCCAGTGATCCTCCGCCCATCCCAACACCACCCCGGCGCTCGGGTTCCGGGGCGACCACGCTAAATCCAGCCCGATGGCCCACATCGCCGCGACCCTCCCGGGGGATCGCCACGCCCGCTGTCTGGACCTGCTCCTACTCTACCTTCACGGCCCGGGTAAAATGAACTCCATCGGAGCTTCGAATCCTGCGCCCGGGGAGGCGACCGATGACAACCCTGCTGGTGCGCCACGCGGAGGTGCTGGTGACCATGGACGACGCCCGGCGGCGGATCCCGGACGGGGGCCTCTTCGCCCGGGACGGCGTGATCGAACAGGTGGGGCGGACGGAGGAGCTGCCTCGGGAGGCGGACCTCGTCCTGGACGCCCGGGGGATGGTGGTGATCCCGGGCATGGTCAACACCCATCATCATCTCTATCAGACCCTCACCCGGGTCATCGCCCAGAACGCCAAGCTCTTCGACTGGCTGCGCACCCTGTATCCGATTTGGGCCCGCATGGACGCCGAGGCGGTCTACGTCAGCGCCCTGGTGGGGATGGCGGAGCTCCTCCGCTCCGGCTGCACCACCACCAGCGATCACCTGTATCTGTTCCCCAACGGGGCGAAGCTGGACGACGAGATCCGCGCGGCGCAGGAGATCGGGATCCGCTTCCATGCCACCCGTGGGGCCATGTCGCTGGGGGAATCCCGGGGCGGCCTCCCGCCGGACTCCGTGGTGGAGGATGAGGAGGCGATCCTGAAAGACATGCAACGGGTCATCGAGGCCTATCACGACCCGAAGCCCTACGCGATGTGCCGGGTAGCCCTGGCCCCGTGCTCCCCCTTCTCCGTCACCCCGGATCTCATGCGGGAGGCCGCGGCCATGGCCCGCCATTACGGGGTGATGCTCCACACGCACCTGGCGGAGACCCGGGACGAGGAGGAATACTGTCTGGCCCGGTTCGGCAAGCGCCCCGTGGCCTTCGCCGCCGATTTGGGCTGGGAAGGGCCCGATGTGTGGTTCGCCCACATGGTGCACGTGAATCGGGAGGAGATCGCCGCCCTGGCCCGCACGGGGGTGGGCGTCGCCCACTGCCCCACCTCCAACATGCGGCTGGCCTCCGGCGTCGCCCCAATCCGGGCGATGCTGGACCAGGGGGTGAAGGTCGGGCTGGGGGTGGACGGCAGCGCCAGCAACGATTCCTCTCATATGCTGGCGGAGGTCCGGCAGGCGATGCTCCTCCAGCGGGTGGCCCTGGAGCGGCCCGACGCCCTGACCGCGGAGGAGGCCCTGTGGCTGGCCACCCGGGGCGGCGCGGCGGTGCTGGGGCGGGATGACATCGGGCAGCTCGCGCCGGGGAAGGCCGCCGACTTCGCCGCGTGGCGGCTGGATCGTCTGGATTACGCGGGGGCCCTGCACGACCCGGTCGCCGCCCTGGTGTTCTGTCAGCCCCGCCCGGCCGATTGGGTGGTGGTCCAGGGCCGGGTGATCGTTCAGGAGGGACACCTGCTCCCCGTAGAAGAAGGCCGCCTGATCGAACAGCACAACCGCATCGCCCGGCGCATCGTGCGGGGAGAGTAGGGATGCCCGAGCAGCGTTCAACTTTTCTGAGGCCAGTGTGCCAGGAGATCCCTGAGCAAGCGTCCACAACGATCTACAACCGGGCGCAGCGGCCTTCCCCCCAGGGCTAGTGGCTGCTGAAGACGGCGCATATCCTCGTTCCGCACATGCCCGCTGTGAAGAATCCAGGCATGGACGTCAACACTGCGGAAGAGATGGGGCTCGTCTCCCGGCTGAGCGAGATATCCTTCCAGGGTCCGAAGGCCCTCCGCGATCTGATCCCGTTTATCGGGCTCCACCGCTCCCCGGGTGAGCTCCAGGATTAGGACGAGCACCCGATTCTTACGCTCCAGAAAGAGGAGGAAGTCTGGTCTCTTGCGACCCTGACTCTGTCCCTGCAGGAAGTCGGGGCAGCGATCACAATCTAGGATGTGAAAAGTGGGATCCTGCGGCCATTGAATCTGGCACTCAACAGCCCAGCGCTGGGGGACAGCGGTTAGACAGCGGTGGTCTCTGTGGTGCGTCAACAGCCAGTTCAGGAAGGGATGCATGCACGATGCTTCGCGCACTATTCCTCCCCCAGTTCCATCCTCAGGGGACCGGTCAGGCGATAGGTCTCCTCACCGATGGCCTCGGAGACCCGGACGAACTCATCCTCTGGAATGCCGAAACCAGGCTCGATGTGCAACGGTTGGATTTCACTTCCACGCCCATCCTCCCGCATCCGGAACAGGTAGGCCCCTACCTCCTCCTCGCGGAGCAGATCCTCTTCGGTGAACCCCAGCGCCTCCCGGCGCACGGGGTCCGCCCGGGAGGCCAGGATGTGGTTGCTGACTTGATGAAGGATCAGGGGGCTATGGGTGGTGCAGAGGACCGTCACGCCGGCCCGCACCAGCCGCACCAGGGCCCGGGCAACCCGACGCTGGTTCTCCGGGTGCAGATGAGCCTCGGGCTCCTCGATGACTAGCATCTCCCTTGGTCCAAGCAGATACTTGATCCAGAGGACCAGTGGAGCCAGCTCCCCCACCGCAGATGAAGCGCGTCGTATCGGGATCTCGATCTCCTCTTGTCCCACTCGGGTTCGATAAACGATCTCAGGGATGGGCTCTCCGTTTGGATAGGAGAAGTCCACTGTGCCCTTTAGAAGATCCTTCTCCAGCACCTCCAGGATGCTTCGGAAAGACGGAGAGCGTTTGCCAGCGCGAAATCGCGGCCTCAAGCCCGTGGATGCAAGGATAAGTTCCTCCAGAAACTCCCCGATCAGGCCGGGCAGCGCCGGCACGCGGATCTCCTCAATGCCGGCCCAACGGGAGACCCGGCGCACAGCCTCAGCGGTTAGAGCTCGCCATCCCTGCAACACCCCCGAACGCGCCGCCGGAAGGTAATAAGAATCCTCTGGCAGGCCCATCGTTTCAGTAATGTCCCTCCAAACTCGCCACAGCGCATCCAGGAGAACCCCCTTAGTCTCTTGTCGCCCCTCGAGATCGGGCAGCCTCGGGGCTTTCCCCCGAACTGACCAGCGGGAGCCTTTTCCTTCCAGGAAAATCCACCCATCTTCCGCATCGTGACTGTAGACACGCACGCGGACCCCATCTTTAGAAGCGAACCAGGAGATCAGGACCCCCAGATCCTCGCAACTGAAGTAGTTCTGAAGCCGACCGAGCACCTCCTTTTCCAGGTATTCGGTGGAAAACAACCAGTTTACCAGTTCCCGAATCGTGAGCGGGGCTTTCTCTTCCCTTCGGAATCGGAAGAAGAGAACCCCAGGGACGCCTCCAGCAGGCATCGCTTGAACGATGGAATGCGCCAGCGTGGCGGCGTAGGATTTCCCTGCGTTGTTGGGCCCGATGAAGAGCGTCAGAGGGCGCAGCTCGAAGGATCCCGAGGCGATCGGGCCGAAGTTCTCGATTTCAATGCGCAGCCACCCGCGATCGGACATCGCCCCACACTCCTTTCCGCCTACCGGCCATATGGCTATCTTGAGTATAGCGCTGGTCTCTAAGGAGGAACTCCGGTTTTCTACGCGCCAACCCGGAAGGGATCTACCGGGAGCCCTGTCCGGATGCGGCGCCCATGCGGGCTTTCACGAAAGCGATCTCGTCCTCCCGGGTTTGCACCTCCCCATCCAGGCGAGCAACCCGGAGGGCCCGCAGCATCTCCCCGATGGCTGGGCCCTCCGGCACGCCCAACCGGCGCAGGTCGTCCCCCCGCAGCAGCGGCCGGACTCCCCGCCAGATGTGCGCATACCGGAACAGGTTATCGCGGGCCCGGCCGGGCGGCGCGGCCACCCATACCACAAAGAGGGCGATCAGGGGATACGGATCCAGATGCTCGGCGACGGTGCTGGGCTTGAGAGGCTCCGCGAGGCGCTCGAGCTTCCCCCGAACCTCCAGCACGGCCCGCAACGCCTCGGCCTCCCGGCCCGGGAAGCGCAGGCGGCGGATCCCCTGCTCCAGCTGGGCCGGGGTCAGCCGATAGGCCATCAGCCCCCACCCGGCCAGAACCCGCCAGCGATCCAACGGAGTCCCCTCCCGGGCCTGCCACTCCCCATCCTCCAGGGCCGCGCGCATCGCGCGAAAGCGCTCCCGCAACCAATCATCCGCCCGGAGGCCCGGCATCACGAACGTCAGGGCCTTCCATTCCTCCAGCCGGGCCAGGATCCGCTCCGGCTCCGGCTCGGCCAGGATCAGCTCCATCTCGTGCCGGATCCGCTCGCCGCTCACCCGGGCCAGCAGATCCACCGCATGCTGGATGAGCTCCTCCGTCCGGGGTTCCACCCGGAAGCCCAGGCGGGCTTCCAGGCGGGCCGCCCGCAGGATCCGGGTAGGGTCCTCCACGAAGCTCAGGGAATGGAGGACGCGGATGAGGCCTCGTTGCAGGTCCTGCAGGCCCCCATAGAAATCGAGCAGCTCCCCGAAGCGATCGGGGTTCAGGCAGACCGCCAGGGTGTTGATGGTGAAATCGCGGCGGTGCAGGTCCTGCTTGATGGAGCTGGGCTCCACCTGGGGGAGCGCCGTCGGGTGGGCGTAGAACTCCCGGCGGGCGGTGACGAAGTCGATGGCCTTCAATCCCTCCACCGGTCCGGCCGGGGTGGTGATCACAGTCCCCTCCAGCAACCATTTGGCCGTCCCGAACCGCCGGTGGGCGACCACGCGTCCGCCGTAACGCGCCCGCATCGCGTCCGCCAGGGCGATGGCATCCCCCTCGACCACGATATCCACGTCCACGATGGGGTGGTTGAGGATGAGGTCGCGCACCAGCCCGCCGACGAAGTAAGCGGTGAAGCCCATGGCCTGGGCCGTGGCCCCGATCTCCCGCACCAGGGCCAGCCAGGGGGGCGGGAAGGCGGCCTCCATCGCCGAGGTCACGCTGAAGCGCGGGCGGACCTTCCGACGTTCCCCCCACAGCTGGATCAGGTCGGTGCGGGTGACGATGCCGACGACCTCGCCGTCCTCCACCACCGGGATCTGCCCCCAGCCGGTTTCGATCATCAGGCGCTGGACCTTCTCCACCGGGTCGGTGGGCAGGACGAACACCTCCCCTTTCTCCATCACCCGCTCCACCGGCTGGCCGCCCAGCCCGTGCTGCATGGCCCGATCCACCGCCCGCCGGGTCAGCAAGCCCACCACCCGCCCCTCGCGCACCACCGGGAAGCCCTCGTGGCCGGTGCGCTGCATCTCCTTCGCCGCCTCCCGGATGGGGAGATCCGGCGGGAACACCCGCACGCCGCGGGACATGATCTCAGCCACCGTGACCGCCGGCCGGATGTGTCGGGGCAGGATCCGCACCAGCTCCTCCCGGATCTCCTCCAGGGAGCGGCCCCGGATCACCGCGGCGGCCGCGCGGGCGTGGCCCCCGCCCCCGAAGTGGGCGGCGACGCCGCCGGCGTCGATGTCGTCGGTGGTGGTGCGGCATACCAGCTGGACGTGCCCGTCGAACTCCACCAGCACGAAGAGGGCGGAGGGCTCGAAGAGGTCGCGCAGGCGATGGGCCACGCTGGAGACTTCCTCCAGGAAACCATCCGCCCGCGCGGCGGCGATGATCACCGTGTGCCCCTCCAGCTCCAGGGTCTGCGCGGACTCCAGCAGGCGATCATACAGGCGGCGCTGGGCCTCGGAGAGAGGATGGTGCAGGAACTCGCTGACCACGGCGAGATCCGCCCCCCGCTCCATCAGCCAGGCCGCCGCCTGCAGATCCCGCGGCGTGGTGGAAGGATAGGTGAGGGATCCGGTGTCCTCGTAGATCCCTAACAGCAAAAAAGTGGCCTCCACCCAGCTCAGGGCGATCCCCCGTTCGGCCAGCCCCTCCACCAGGAGCGTGGTGGTCGCCCCCACCGGCTCCCCGTGATAGGTCCAGCCCGGAGGCAGATCCCGGGCCAGAGGATGGTGGTCGATGATCTGCACCCGGGTCTGCGGCCCCATCCCCCGCACCGTGGCCATCGTCTGGGTGTCCACCAGGATCACCATATCCACCGGGCGGCGGATCAGCTCATCCGGGAGCATGAACGGCAGCTGGTCCCCGTAGAGGTTCAGGAAAGCCCGCACGTTCCGGTTCACCCGTCGGGGGAGCACCGGGATGGCCCGCGGGTAAAGCCGGGCCGCCGCCAGCTGGGCGGCCACGGCGTCGAAATCCGCGTTCTCATGGGTGAGGACCAGCGTCAAGCCCGTTTCCATAACCGTTTATGCTCACCCGCAAGACGTTGTGCCGATCCCGGCGATGGGACCGCCTCATCCGGAGGGCGCATCCCGCGGGCTCCCCGCCTTCAGGAGGCCGCGGGCGGGGTTCCCTGACGTCGGAAATGTTCGGCCATCGTCCGGACGTGATCCTCGATGGCCAGGAGCAGCTCGATCAGCTCCCCGGCTCCGTAGAGGAGCAACGCGTAGAGGAGCCCCGCCCCCAGCAAGAAAACTCCTTCCAGCGGAGAGGGCATTCGGAAGAAGCCGAGGCCTCCGGGGATCAGCGCCGAGCAGAGGGCGAGCCCGACCCCGATCCCCATCAGCAGGCCCGCCGCCCGCAACGCCCATGCGATCACCCGCAGGCTCATGAAGCGTCCCATTATGCACCTCCTGCACGCCCGGCCCTGGAAAGATCGCGAGGCGATCCCGCTTTGCCTTGTGCCTTTGAGGCGGCCGGCTCATCCGGTTCCGAACTGGCGGTCGCCCGCGTCCCCCAGGCCCGGCACGATGAAGCCGTGGGGGTTCAGATGGCTGTCCACCGCCGCCACATAAACCGGGACGTCGGGATGCGCTCCGGCGAAGCGCTCCAGCCCCTCCGGGGCGGCGATCAGGCCGACGAAGACGATATGGGGAACCCCCCAGCGCTTGACCATGTCCACCGCCGCCACTGCCGAGCCGCCGGTGGCCAACATCGGATCCAGGATGAAGCACCAGGTCACGGTGGGCTGGGCGGGCAGCCGGTTGTAATAGGCCACCGGTTGCAGAGTGCGCTCATCCCGGTAGAGGCCCAGATGCCAGACCTGGGCCTCGGGGAAGACCTGGAGGGCGCCCTCCACCATCCCCAGCCCGGCCCGCAGGATGGGCACCAGGCCCACCGCGCCCCGCAGCCGCTGCCCCCGCCCCTCCCCCATCGGAGTGCGCACCGGAACCTCCTCTACCTCCAGATCCCAGGTGGCCTCATACAGGAGGAGTGGGGTGATCTCCCGGAGCAGCTCCCGAAACCGCGGCGGGGGCGTCTGGAGATCCCGCAGCTCCGTCAGCTTGTGCTGAACCACCGGATGACGGATGATCCGCACCTGATCCATGGACGCCGTGCCTCCGAGGAAGTGAACGAATCTTTACTGCGGTGGGGGCGCGACGCGGAGATGCGGCGAGGGATCCAGGATGTCCCCGTAGGGGCCGTTCCGCGCCCCCTCTTTCTTGAGCATAAAGTGCACGAACCCCTCCGGACCCACGCGGCCCAGCATCCGGCCGGCCTGAACGAACTCCCCAGCGCGGACCACCAGACTGCCGGGCATCAGGCGACCGTAGACCGTGACGTAAACGCCATCGGGCCTCCGGTGCTGGATCCGCACCTGGGTGCCATAAGGATGTTCAAGGCGATCCCCGGCCTGCAGGACCCAGCCGTCCGCCGCCGCATAAACCGGATCGCCCGGCCGGGCGGCGAAATCGATCCCCTCATGCCCGGGCAGACCCCACACGGCGAAGGCCGCCGGATCCGCCCCGAAGGGCCGCTGGATGAGGGGCGGCCGCACCGGAGGCTCCAGCCAACGGGAGGAGGCGTAGACCGGCAGGCCCTCCAGCGCCCCGGCCTCCACCTCCAGGTCCGCCCCGCGCACCCAGCCCGGATGGGCGGCGTCCGGGAAGGCGATCTGCACCCATTCCCCCTCTTCCGTCCGCCCCAGGGCCTCCCGCTCCGCCCCCGCCGCGAGCCATCCCACGACCGGCGATCCGGACTCTGGCGCCCGATGGACCGGGAGCACTCGGCGGGCGCGAACCCGCGGGGGAGCCCCGATCCAGATGGGGAGGGTCTCCGGGATCCCCCGCACGATGCGGGTGTAGGCGGCGGCAATCCATGCCCGGCCCCGCCCGCCGGGATCCCGGATCGCCCACCAGGCGCCGTCGGCGCTGCGTCCGATCACCTCCACCTCCACTCCGGCCTCCAGGCGGCCGACGATGGGGGCCGAACGGCTCGGACCGCTCCGGACGTTCAGCCGGTCCGTCGTGACCACCCGGAGCCCCCGGCCCAGCCGGTCCCCCTGGGCGGCCCGTGCGTCCAGGATCCGCTGCAGGTGCTCCGGGGTGGGGGCGAACAGGACGTCCAGGAGGATGGAAGGACGACGCTGGCGGAGCCAGGCCGCGGTGTGCCCGGGACGTCCGTCCGGCAGGACCAGGGAGAGAAGGAGGGGATCCCCGGGGAGCGCCACCGCCTGCTCCGGATCCCATGCCCAGAGGACGCGGAAGCGCTCCACATAGAGGCGGGCGGCTTCCACCCACCGCCAATCCGCATCCGCTGGGAGCAACAGGACATGCCATACCGGTTTCATCGGCGATCCGAGTCCGGGATCGGCCTGCAGGCGGATCCCTCTCTTCCGAACAAGGCGGCGTCCGCTCCGTGCCGGAGGGCGTCAGGCCCCCGTTCGTCCTTGAAGCGCTGCATCCATCGGTGGGCGTTGATGATGCCACGGGGTGGCCTGCTCATAGGCGTAGGCGACGCGCAGGATCTTCTCCTCCCCCAGGGCAGGTCCCAGGATCTGCAACCCGATGGGCAGGCCTTCCCCATCGAAACCGCACGGGACGCTGATGCCGCAGATGCCGGCCAGGTTCGCGGTGATGGTGAAGATATCCGCGAGATACATCTGCAACGGGTCGGCGGTGCGCTCGCCCAGCCGGAAGGCCGTCGTGGGCGAGGTGGGGCAGACGATCACGTCCACCCGCTCGAAGGCCCGTTCGAAATCCTGCCGGATCAGCGTGCGCACCTTCTGGGCCTTCAGGTAGTAGGCATCGTAATAACCGGCGGACAGCGCATAGGTCCCCAGCATGATGCGCCGCTTGACCTCGGGCCCGAACCCGATCCCCCGGGTGAGGCGGTAAGTGTCCCAGATGGTCTCCCCCTGGATCCGCAGGCCGTATTTGACGCCGTCGTAGCGGGCCAGGTTCGCCGAGGCCTCCGCCGGGGCGATCATATAGTAAGTCGGCAGGGCATAGCGGGTGTGGGGCAGGGAGACCTCGATCACCTCCGCTCCCAGCTCGGCCAGGACCTCAATGGCCTCCCGGACGGCCCGCTCCACCTCCGGCTGCATCCCGGGGATGAAATACTCCGGGGGAACCCCGACCCGCATCCCCCGAAGATCCGGGATCAGGGCCTGGGTGTAATCCGGGACGGGCGCCGGCCATGAGGTGGCATCCCGCGGGTCCGGCCCCGCGATGATCTGCAACAACAGCGCCGCATCCCGCACGTCCTTGGTGATGGGCCCGATTTGATCCAGGGAGGAGCCATAGGCCACCAGGCCGTAGCGGGAGACCCGGCCGTAGGTGGGCTTGAGGCCCACCACACCGCACAGCGCGGCCGGCTGGCGGACGGAGCCGCCGGTGTCGGTGCCCAGGGCCCCGGCGCAGAGGTCGGCCGCCACCGCCGCCGCACTGCCCCCGGAGGATCCCCCGGGCACCCGCTCGGGGTTCCAGGGGTTGCGGGTGGGCCCGAAGGCGGAGTTCTCCGTGGAGGAGCCCATGGCGAACTCATCGGTGTTGGTCTTCCCCAGGAAGACCGCCCCGGCCTCCCGCAGCCGGGCCACCGCGGTGGCCTCATAGGGTGGGATGAAGTTCTCCAGGATTCGGGAGCCGCAGGTGCAGCGCACCCCTCGCACGCAGATCACGTCCTTGATGGCCAGGGGGATCCCGTTGAGCAGCGGGAGCGGCGTCGAAGGATCCCGCCGCCAGGCCGCCCAGCGGGCGTCCGCCTCCCGGGCCTGGGCAAGGGCTTCCTCCGGCGTCACCGTGAGGTAGGCGTGCAGGAGGGGATCGAGGGCCTCGATGCGATCGAGATACGCCCGGGTGACCTCCACTGCGGAGATCTCGCCGCGCCGCAGATGCTCCAGGGTCTCGTGAATCGTCCACCGCCAGGGGGCCACGGCCTGCCTCCTCAGTCGAACTCCAGGATCGGCTGCACCTGAAAACATCCGTCCGCCTGGGCGGGGGCGTTCCGAAGCAGCTCCTCTCGGGGCATCGGCTCCCCCGGCTCATCGGGCCGGAAGACATTGCGGATCGGCAGGACGGTGGCCGTCGGCGGGATCCCCGAGGTGTCCACCTCCTGCAGCTGGCGGAAATACTCCAGGATGGCGGAGAGCTGTTCCGCGTAGAGGGTCTTTTCTTCTTCCGTCAGGGCCAGCTTGGCCAGCTCGGCGATGTGCTCCACTTCCTCCCGGGAGATCGACATGATCGCCTCCAGTGCCCATCGCAGATCACGGGCCTGATTCCGGATCAGCCAGCTGCCTTCACTGAATTATAGTGCAGCGCGATCCGTCGCTTCAGGCCGGAGGAGCGGTGAGGCTCGGGGTCAGGGCCGGGTATAGAGCTCCGGCTCCCGGACCAGCCCGCGCATGCCGAGGGTGGCCAGGCCGCCCACCGCCACCATCAGGAGGCCGGCCCCCAGGAGCACCGGGCGAGGCCCCCACAACTGCCCGAAGAGCCCGGCGCTCCCCTGGGCCAGGGCCAGGGCCCCGTTGACCGAGAGGTTGATCAGGCTGTCCACCCGCCCGCGCAGGCTATCCGGGGTCAACTGTTGCATCAGGGTGGCCAGCCCGGCCCGGGCGATCACCACGCACAACCCCATCGCCAGGGCGGCGATCAGGACGAAGGCGAAGGTCTGGGCCTGACTGAAGAGCACGGTGGCCAGGCCGGCGGCCGCCAGGGCCAACCCCACTGCCCGGTGCGGGGGAAGCCAGCGGCCCAGCAGCGGCATCCCGCCCAATCCCAGCGCCAGGCCCACGCCCATCATCGCCATCGTCCACCCGAAGCCTCCCGCTCGCACGTTCAGGACCTCCGCCAGGAAGGCCAGGCCGAGGACCTGGACCGTCCCGATCCCCACGGTGGCGAAGGGAGTGATGGCCGTCACCCGGCGGAGCGCCCGTTGCTCCCAGACGAAGCGAAGGCCCTCTAACAGATCCCGGCCGGGGGAGTTCTGCAGGGCAGGCTGGGGGCGATTGACGGCCGGCGGCAGGCGGATAAAGGCCAGGCTGAGGGCGGAGATCAGGAAGGTGAGGCTGTCCAGAACGAAGGCTGCGTAGGGGCCGAAGCGATCCACGAAGAAGCCGGCTGAGATCCCTCCCACGATCAGGGCCAGGATGTAGCTGGCCTGGAGCACCGCGTTGGCCTGAAGCAGGTGGGCCGACGGGACCAGGGCGGGAAGCACGGCGTTGCGGGCGGGGTAGAAGAAAAGCCCGGCGATGGCCAGGGCCGAGGCCAGCGGATACATCCGCCACAGATCGGCGTTCGTCTGCACCGTCAGCGCGCCCAGGACGATCAGGGCGCGGGCGATGTCCGAGCCGATCAGCACGAAGCGGCGGGGCCATCGATCCACGAAGACCCCGCCCCACAGCCCGAAGAGGATCTGAGGGACGGTGATGGCCAGGGCCAGCCCCCCGAAGGCCGCGCGGGAGTCCGTCAGGCGGTTCAGGAGGCTCAGGCCGGCGATAAACAGGAACTGATCGCCCACCTGCGAGAGGAACTGGCCCAGCCAGAGCAGGGTGAACGATCCCCCGAAGGGCCAGAGCGCCCGCCCCTTCCGCCAGAGCGTCCGGGCCGACATCACAGCGGCAGCTCATACATGCGGTAGATCTTATACAGCCGCCCGCCCATCGTCCGGATGTCCCGGTTCATCATCAGGTTGTTCTCCAGGATCCAGGACATCTCCGCGCGCCGGTAGCCCTTGGGCAGAGCCGCCTTCGCTGTCTCGTAGTAAAACAGGGCGCTCACCCCCTGGGCGCGCCAGCTCTCCACCACCCCCATGGCCAGCACGCGGATGGTGTCCACCACCCGGCGCACTTTCCAGTAGTAAAGAAGCTTGATCAACGTCCACCACTCCGGCACCCCGGGCCGCGGGTAGGCTTTGCGCAGGGCCTGGTTCAGATCCGGCAGGGTCAAGGAGAAGCCGATGGGCTCGTCATCGACCTCGGCGATGAACACCAAATCCGGGTCCACGAAGCGGATCAGCTGGGCCGCCATGTGCTCGATCTCCGCGTCCGTCAGCGGCACGAAACCCCAGTTCCGCTCCCAGGCGGAGTTGTAGACTTTCTTGATGCGATCCAGCTCCTCCCGGAAGCGCCGGATGTTCCCCGGGCGAACCCGGAACTTCGCCCGGCTCTTCAGCTTCTCCACCACCCGGACCAGCTTCTCCGGCCAGTTGAAGACCTCCACCGTGAGCTCATAGGCATAGAGGTCCATCGCCTTCTGAAAGCCGAAGCGCTCGATGAAGTCCCGATAATAGGGAGGGTTGTAAGCCATCAGGATGCGCGGGGGATCGTCGAAGCCCTCGATGAGGAGGCCGCACTCCTCGTTGGTGCTGAAGGTGGCCGGGCCCCGCAGGGCCGTCATCCCCCGCTCCCGGACCCAGTCCCGGGCGGTGGCCAGCAACGCATGGGCGGCCTCCCTGTCCGGCAGCACCTCGAAGGCCCCGAAGAACCCCACCTGCTCGTTGTGGAAAGCGTTGTGCTGGTGATTGATGAGGGCGGCGATGGTGCCCACCGGCTCTCCATCCCGCCGGGCCATGAAAAGGGCCACCTCCGCGTGCTGATAGAAGGGGTTCCGCTGCGGGTCGAAGAAGGCCATCCGCTCGCTGATCAGCGGAGGCACCCAGTGAGGATCGTTCCGGTAAACCCGCCAGGGGAAAGTCACGAAAGCCCGGCGCTCCGCCGTTGTCCGGCATTCCTGGATGGTCAGCATACCGGCTCGGCTCCTCCACAGGATGCAAGGCGCGGAGGCGGACGTTGCCCTCAGGCCAGGAAGGGCAAGGCCCGGGGGAGGAGGCGGAAGGCCGCGGGAGCCTCCCCGATGAGCTCCCCCTCCGCCTGCAGGAACATCCGCTCCTGGGCTTCCACATGGACCTCCCGGGCGCGCCGCCAGGTGATCTTCGGATGCGTCAGATGGGTTCCCCGATACACCCGGGGGAGGTTCCAGACGATCTCCCCCTTCCCGAGATCTCCCAGCACGATGACGTCGAACCAGCCATCGTCGACAGCGGCCTGAGGGGCGATGAACATCCCGCCCCCGAAGTAACGACCGTTGCAGACCAGCACCGAGTTCATCCGTCCGGCGCGCTCCTCTCCGTCCAGGCGGAGGCGGACGGTTTTGTTCTGATACAGGAGGAGCGTGAGGAAGAGATAGACCAGATAGGTGCCGGTGGCGCCGAAAGCCTTGATCCCCCGGTTGGTGCGATCGGCCACCTCCCCATCGAAGCCCAGGCCGGCGGCGTTGACGAAATAACGGGTGACGGTCTCCCCGGCCCGCCGGCAGGTCACCTGCCCCACATCCACCCAGTGCACCCGCCCCTCCCGCAACCGGAGGGCCGCCGCCACCGGGTCCCGGGGCAGCCCGAAGGTGCGGACGAAGTCGGAGCCGGTGCCCAAGGGGAGCATGCCCAGGCGGATCCGCTGCATCCGCTCGGGATCCTCCAACGGAAGGCCGTTGAGGATCTCGTGGAGGGTTCCATCGCCGCCCACCCCCACCACGGTGGTGAACCCGGCTTCGATCCCCTGACGAGCCAGGACTGTGGCGTGGCCCGGCTCCTGGGTGAAGACGACCTCCATCCGGATCCCCTCCACGCGCAGGCGGGCCTCCAGCCCGCCCCACCGGCGCCCGGTGCGGCCGTTGCCAGCCACCGGGTTCACGATCACCCACCAGCGCTCCTCCACTGCCCCTCGCTCCGATGATGATTTGGCTCACCGATTGAAATCGGCCCCTCAAGGCGCTCCGCGCCAGGCGCCGGCCTCCGCCGACGCAGGACCTCCTTTCGGTCGGCGCAGGCCGACCGTTGGCCGGAGGCCTCTCGAGGCCGAATTCATTCGGCGCCCAGGCCGACCATCGGCCGAAGGCCTCTCAGGTCGAACCCATTTGGCGCGCTCCATCCCGGGCGTTGACGGCCTGGGGAGGCCATGGTATGCTCAGAGCGGTAAATCCTCAAGCCGTGGAGCGACTCCGATGGCCAGGTCCCGCACCGAGCTGATCGTGCAACGACTGAAGGACCTCCAGGCCAGCACGCCGGACATCGAGGCCTCGGCCCTGGTTTCCGTGGATGGGTTGATCATCGCCTCCGCGCTCCCCCGGGATGTGGAGGAAGATCGGGTCTCCGCCATGTCCGCGGCCATGCTCTCCCTGGGGGAGCGGATCGCCAGCGAGCTGGGGCGAGGGACCCTGGACCAGGTTTATGTGCACGGCTCCAACGGCTACGTGATCCTGATGGCCGTGGGCCAGGAGGCCGTGCTCACCGTCCTGGCCCGGGAGAACGCCAAGCTGGGCCTGGTGTTCCTGGACATGCGCCGGGCAGCCCAGGATCTGGCCAAACTGATGGGGTGAACCGGCGATGGGATCCGGAAGCTCACGTCGATGGGGAGCGGCCCAACAGCCCTCCCCATCGACGTTTATAGGGGCCTGGGAGGAGGAAGCGATGACCAAATACATCTTCTGCACCGGCGGCGTGGTGAGCAGCGTGGGCAAGGGCGTGGCGGCGGCGGCCCTGGGCCGGGTGCTCAAGGCCCGGGGGCTCCGGGTGACCATGCAGAAGCTGGACCCTTACATCAACGTGGACCCAGGGACCATGAACCCCTTCCAGCACGGGGAGGTCTTCGTCACCGAGGACGGCGCGGAGACGGACCTGGACCTGGGGCATTACGAGCGGTTCATCGATGAGAACCTGACCCGGGCGAGCAACGTCACCACCGGCCAGATCTATGCGGAGGTGATCGCCAAGGAGCGCCGGGGCGACTACCTGGGCGGCACCGTCCAGGTCATCCCTCACATCACCAACGAGATCAAGCGGCGCATCGGGCTGGTGGCCAAAGCCCACCAAAACCCCGACGTGGTGATCGTGGAGGTGGGCGGCACGGTGGGCGACATCGAGGGCCTCCCCTTCCTGGAGGCCATCCGGCAGATGCGACGCGATGTCGGCCGGGACAACGTCCTTTACATCCACGTGACCTGGCTCCCCTACATCGGCGCCACCGGCGAGTTGAAGACCAAGCCCACCCAGCACAGCGTCAACACCCTGCGCAGCGTGGGCATCCAGCCCGACGCCATCATCGCCCGGGCCGATCACCCCGTCCCGGATAGCCTGCGGGAGAAGATCGCCCTGTTCTGCGACGTGGACCTGCGGGCGGTGATCCCGCTGCCCACGGCGAAGATCCTCTATGAGGTCCCCCTGATGTTGGAGGAAGCCGGGCTGGGGGATTTCGTGGTGGAACGCCTGAGCCTGCCGGCCCGCGAGCCGGACTGGACGGAGTGGTCCCGCATGGTCAGCGAGATGCGCCGCCCCAAGGAGAAGCTGCCCATCGCCCTGGTCGGCAAATACGTGGACCTCCACGATGCCTACATCAGTGTGCGCGAGGCCCTCATCCACGCGGGGGTGGCCCATGGGGTGGACGTGCAGATCGAGTGGATCGCGGCGGAGGATCTGGAGCACGGCCGTGGCTGGGACCGCCTGCAGCGCGTCCACGGGATCGTCGTGCCGGGCGGGTTCGGCTATCGGGGGGTGGAGGGGAAGATCCTGGCGGCCCGCTACGCCCGAGAGAACCGGATCCCCTACCTGGGTCTGTGCCTGGGGATGCAGGTGATGGTGATCGAGCTGGCCCGCTACGCCCTGGGCTCCGACGAGCCCAACAGCACGGAATTCAACCCCCACACCCGCTACCCGGTGATCGACCTGCTGCCCGAGCAGCGGGACATCACGGACCTGGGGGGGACGATGCGGCTGGGAGCCTATCCCTGCGTGCTGGTGCCGGGGACCCGGGCGGCCCAGGCCTACGGGGTGGATCTGGTCTACGAGCGGCACCGGCACCGCTTCGAGTTCAACAACGCCTATCGGGATCTCCTGCAGCGGGCAGGGCTGGTGCTGAGCGGCCTCTCCCCTGACGGCCGGCTGGTGGAGATCGTGGAGCTGGCCGATCACCCGTTCATGCTGGGGACCCAGTTCCACCCGGAGTTCAAGAGCCGGCCCAACCGCCCGCACCCGCTGTTCAAAGCCTTCATCGCCGCCGCGGCCGCCCGCCTGGATTAACGGGGCCGGCCGCCGGGATCCGTCCTTTCCTCCTCACACGCCCGAAGGCGTGCTCGCAGATCCGCGTTGGCGTCCCGCAACGTCCGAAGCTCGGCCTCCAGACCGCTGAGCCGCAGCTCCAGGGCTTGCACCGTCTTCAGGAGCGTGAAAGCGCGATAGCGCATGACGGCAAGCTCCGCTTGAAGCCGCAGCGGATCCCTTCGCGGATCCTCCGAGGCCTCAAGGAGCTCACGATTCGCGCGTTCGCGGAGCACCCCCATCCCTTCGATCAAGGCGATGCGGGCGATCTCCTCCGGGCTCCGCCCATAAGAGTCCGCCAGGGCATGCAACTCCTCGACGGTCTCGGAGAGCAGAGGGATCGAAAGCGTGACGATGCGAGCGTCCGGGAAAAACGTCCTCTCAAAATCCTCCAACATCCCTGCCTTCCCTCCTCAATGGGCTCAGTTCCGGGCCCCGGAAGCGAATCCTCCGGCGATCATCCCGCCGCGGCCTCCACCGGTTGGGGTCCTTCACCCCCCTTCGCGCGCCGCGTAAAGCCGGACGGCGTGAAGGATCCGCTCCCTGGCCCGATCCGCGTTCTCCCACCCCAGCGTCCGCACCCGCCCGCCCTCCAGATCCTTGTAGACCGCGAAGAAATGCGCAACCTCTCGGAGGAAATGCTGGGGGATGTCCGAGATATCGTGGTAATCCTGGAACAGCGGGTCCATGGCAGGGACCGCCAGGATCTTATCATCCGGCACCTCCCGATCCATCATCCGAAACAATCCGATGGGCCGCGCCACGATGATGCACCCCGGGAACGTCGGCTCCGTGACCATCACCAGAACATCCAGAGGATCTCCGTCCTCATAAAGGGTTCGAGGAATCAGGCCGTAATCCCCCGGATAGTGAATGGGGGAATAAAGAACCCGATCGAGGCGGAGCAGGCCCGTCGATTTGTCGAACTCATATTTATTTCGAGATCCCTTGGGGATCTCCACCACCACATGGATCATATGGGGCACATCCGGTCCGGGCAGAAGATCCTTCCACAGATTCATCGCTTTCTCACCTCCGGATGGAGAGGATTCCTTTTGAAGCCCAAGGCGTTTTCTCATCTCAGATTGAAGTCTTCAACTGTTTGCTCGAGGGCAAGCACCCCGATGGCGCCGATTTGCAACCCTGCGGAGACACCGGCCATGACCGGAACGGATCGGTCGTAGAGCCATCCCAGCAAAACGCTTCCCAGCATCCAGGCCGTTCCGTAAGCCAGGTAGAAGAGACCATAAGCGGTTCCCCGGCGGCTCTGGGGGATCTGCGCCGCGATGATCGCTCGTAGGATCGATTCCTGGGCGCCTGTGCCGATCCCCCACAAAACCACCCCGGCGATGACCAGGAACGGATCTCCCAGAAAGATCAGAGGGGCCGCCATGGCCGAAAGCATTATCGCATCCCTCAGCACCCGTACTCCCCGACGTTCATAGGCCCATCCCAGGACGAGGGCCGCCAGCGCATCCACACCCATCGCCAGCGCGTAAGCGATAGGGATCCAGGGTCGAGCCACCCGAGCGCCTCGCTCCAGGTGGAAGGCGATGAGGGCGAAATCCACATACCCTGCAGCCAGCAAGGCCACTCCGGCCAGATAAAGCCAGAAAGCACGCGAAAAGGCCTGCGAAGGCTTCCTGGGCCCTATCGGCTCCATCCGCTGAGGATGCGAATAAGCCAAATGCGCGCGAAGGAGGACGAGGAGAGCTATTCCGGCAGGGATCGCCAGGATGCCGAAAGCAGATGGGTAAGACGACGTTCGCAGGAGCATCGCTGCCACGATCACGGGCCCCAGAACCGCTCCGATTTGATCCAGCGCCTCATGGAGGCCGAAAGCCCATCCACGTCCCACAACGCCGGAGGCGTAAGAGAGCATCACATCCCGAACAGGGGTGCGGATCCCTTTGCCGATCCGCTCTAAGATCAGAAGCGCTGCCGCGATCTCCCAACGGCCGGCCAGAGCCAGCAAGGGGATCGCCACAAGGTTGACGAAATAACCTATCCACATGAACAGCCACAGCCGTTGAAGCCGATCGCTCAAAACTCCGGAAAGCAGGCGGCTTCCATACCCTGCCAGCTCCCCCATCCCAGCGATCAGGCCCACCACGGTGCCGGTGGCCCCCAGGACGGCCAGATAGGAACCCGCGATGCTCCGTCCTCCCTCATAGGTCACATCTGCCAGGAGGCTGAGGACTCCGATCCAGATCACAAAGCGAAGCGCGGGACGAGCGGAGAACCAGGCCGCGATGGTCCTCATCTCATCCCTCCTCCTGGCTCACCAGGTGGGAACCGGCTTTCCACGCTTCCCGGGCCGCCTGCCGCACTACCCCGGAGGGGTCGTTCAGCGCGCCCCGCAGGGCTTCCCGGGCTCGAGGATCGTCAAAGGCCGCCAGGGCCTCCACCGCCGCCAGGCGCACAGGGAGGGGGCTCTCCATCCGCAACAGCAACGCCAGGGCGGGGATCGCCCGCGGATCCCGCAGACGCCCCAGGCTGCGCACCGCAGCCTCCTGGACGCCGAAATCCCGGGCGTGGAGCGCCACCTCAATCAAAGGCGGCACCGCCCGCGGATCCCCCAGCTGCCCCAGGATGGCCGCCGCGGTCGCCGCCCGGGTCCGCTCCGGATGCCAGAGGGCACGGAGCAGCTTCTCAAAGAAATCGCGCTCCTCCGTCAGGGAAGCCCCACAGGCCGGGCAAACCGCCTGCTCCGCCGCGGGCAGCTCCGCCCAGCACTCCGGACAGAACCGGGTGATTCGTTCCATCTCGCGCCCCCCGCCGGACGTTCAGGCTCCACCCGCTCCGCCTCCGGGATCCATCGCCCCGGCCGCCGAGTCCCCCTGCAGACGGCGCAAGGCCTCGCGAAGCTGGGCGTTCTCCTCCCGGAGGCGGCGGACCACCTCCTGTAGCCCGGTGCTCATGGTCTCAATGGCCCCATGGCTGAGCTCCCAGCGCTGGAGGGCCTGCTCGCACTGGAAGAGCCGGAACCTCACCACCGCGTGGCGTCCTTCGAGCTCCACCAGGCGCCGGATCAGGCGCTCCACCTCCTCCGCGGAATGGGTCCCGGCGGCCACCCCGGAGAGGACCGCCTGACCCTCCGCATACGCGGCTCCCAGCCCCAGGAAGAAGAGCAAACCCTCCGTGGGGCTCAGGCCCCGGGACGCCCAAAGGGCCTGCCAGCGCTGCGCGGTCTCCTCATCCACCTCGATCGTCCAGCGAACCATCCCCTTCTCCCTCCCCGACGAAGAAGGCGACCGCCCGGATCCACGAACGGCGCTCCTCCGGGCTCATCGGCTCATGGCGATAGTTCCAGTCGTGCTTGCGGATGTATTCCCGCAGCGCTCCGAGCAGACGTTGAAGGCGTCGGGCGGCGTCGCCGGCCAGATCCGCCAGAGCGTGGGGGGCACGCGCGCGGGCGCAGATCAGGGCCATCCGCAGGTGAGGCAGGCACAGCCCATCCGAAGCCGCGTAGCGCGCCCGAACCTCAGCGTCCCCCAGCCCTTCGACCAGCCATTCCGCATACGCCCGCGCGGTCTCCTCCCCCAGTCGGCACACCCGACAGCGCGCCCGCCCCTCCAAGCCGGGGATCCCTTCGGGATCCCCTGAGCGGGGAAGACGGAGGGCGTGAGCCAGCCGCCGGTGGAGGGGGAGCGGATCCATGGCTGGCTCCCGGGCCATCGCCTCCAGGACGGGGATCACCCGCTGCAGAAGATCCTCATACAGGATGGCGTTCCCCAACCCATCCCCGTAGCGGCGGGCCTCCAGGCGCTGCAGCTGCCAGGCGTGCCGCGCACAGAACCCCAGGCCGGCCGCCCACTGCTCCCGCGTGGCCGGATCGTTCACGTTCTCCCAGAGCAGGTTCTCCAGGTAACGCGCCTCCGCCTCCCGCTGCAGACGACACAGCGGGCAGCCCGGCTGTCGCATCGCATGCTGCAAAACCGCCAGCCCCCAGCTCATCCGTTGACCCTCCAACAAAAAAGCCTCTATCCCGCTTTCGGGATAGAGGCTATCAGCCATGCTTCGCATGGCAGTTCGCGGGGATCCCCGCCCGGCGAGCCTCATCGCCGGATTCGTTCCTGCGTTTTATTTTATACCCAATCTTCCTGCACTGTCCAATCGGTCCCCGGGCCACTGCCCCATCTGAACATCTTCCGAACACCCTCTGTGCTAAACTCAAAACCGCGCTCCAGCGCTGCATGGATCCCGTCCGCGGGAGGGAGTCGCGATGCCCGAGCGGATCAACCTCTGGAACATGCCCGCATGGGCCCAGCCAGCCGTCTACGCCTTCCACGCCCTCTGTCTGGCTATCTTCCTTCTTTCCTTTTATCGACGCATTCGGATCTGGTGGGCCGTCGGCCGGCCGGAGATGCGCTTCGATCGCCTTCCAGAGCGCCTGAAACGGGTCCTGATCTACGTCCTGGGGCAGCGCCGGGTGATTCGGGACCCCGTTGGGGGCCTCTCCCACGCCTCGCTGTTCTGGGGGTTCGTGATCTTCTTCATCGGGACCACCCTGGCCTTCATCGACGCGGACCTGTTCAAGTTCCTGCGGGGGGAGATCTATCTGGTCTATGAGTTCGTGCTGGATCTCTTCACCCTGCTCGCCCTGATTGGGATGGGGGTCCTCGCGTGGCATCGATACGCTGCCCGCCCGCCTAAGCTGAGCTACGGCCGCCGCTTCGACCTGGCCCTGGCCTGGCTGACCGTCCTCATCGTCACCGGCTGGCTCCTGGAATCCTTCCGCATGGCTGTGCAGCGCCCCCCCTGGGGGCCCGCTTCCTTTATGGGATGGGGGTTGGGCCAGCTCTGGATCGCCATGGGCCTGGGGGAAGAATTCCTGCGGCCCCTCCATCAGGCGACCTGGACCTTCCACGCTGCCCTGGCCGGCCTCACCTACGTCTTCATCCCGGTGGGCTTCCTGGTCCACATCGTCTCCTCCACCCTCAACGTGTTCTTCTCCCGCCTGGACCGGCCCAACGGGGCCCTGACGCCGATCCCGGACCTGGAGACAGCAGAACGGCTGGGCATCGAGACGTTGCGGGATCTGACCTGGGTGCAGCTGCTCAACGGGGAGGCCTGCACGGAGTGCGGCCGGTGTCAGGCGGCATGCCCGGCGTATGCGGCCGGGACGCCCCTCAACCCCAAGCAGGTGGTGCTGGACGTGCGGAACACCCTCCACGCCCTGCTGCCGCCCACCTTGAACCCCTTCGCCCCCATCCGGGTGGATGAGGAACGCATCGTCCTAACTGGGGCGGTGACCCCGCGCGAGGCCCTGTGGGCCTGCACCACCTGCTACGCCTGTGTTCACGAATGCCCGGTGCTGATCGAGCATGTGGACCTCATTGTGGGCATGCGGCGCTACCTGACCCTGATGGAAGGGAATGTCCCGGCCTCCCTCTCCAACACGTTCCGCAACACGGAGCGGACGGGCAATCCGTGGGGGCAACGGACCTCCCGCCTGGAATGGGCGAAGGGCCTGGACGTCCCGGTGATGGCGGAGAAGGGGGAGGCGGAGGTCCTCTTCTGGGTGGGCTGCGCGGGGGCTTTCGATCCCGGCGGCCAGCGCACCGCCCGGGCCATCGCCCGCCTGCTCCAGGCCGCAGGGGTAGACTTCGCTGTGCTGGGGGATGAAGAAACCTGCACGGCCGAGTGGGCCCGCCGCGCAGGCCACGAGGCGATGTATGTGGCGGCCACCGAGGCCATCCTGGAGACCCTGCGCGCGTATCAGTTCCGTATCCTGTTGACCATGTGCCCGCACTGCTATAACACCTTCCGCAACGAATACCCACAGTTCGGCGGGCGCTTCGAGGTGGTCCACCACACGGAGTTCCTGGCCCGCTTGCTGGAGGAAGGCCGCCTCCAGCCCCGGCGCCCCGTCTCCCGGCGGCTCACCTTCCACGATTCCTGCTATCTGGGCCGTTACAACGGGATCTTCGATGCGCCGCGGCACCTGCTACAGAGGAGCGGGACCGAGCTGGTGGAGATGGCCCGGAGCCGGGAGCGGGGGTTCTGCTGCGGCGCCGGCGGGGCCCAGGTCTGGATGGACACCCCCCAGGCCCGTCCGATCCACCTCCAGCGCCTCGATGAGGCGTTGGGGACGAGCCCGGAGGCGGTGGCGGTGGCCTGCCCCTTCTGCCAGCTGATGTTGACCTCCGCCGCCCAAACCCGGGGCGTCGCCGAGCGGCTCCCGGTGCGGGATGTGGCGGAGATCCTGGCCGAAGCCGTGATCGAGCCCTAATCCTAAGGAACCCGAGCGCTGCTTACGGCGTCGCGATGGAAGCGCTGCTCCGACGCCTGGACTCCACGCTGGAGGACCTGCGCTGGGCCCTCGCCCAGGTCCCCCCGGAGCGGGAGGCGCGCCGCCCTCCCCCCGCCCTGGGCGAGTGGTCCGTGCGTCGCCATCTCTACCACCTCTGGTTCTATGAGCACCACATCGCCCTGCCCCAGATGCGCTACGCCTTAGGCCTGCAAGGCCCCCTCCTTCCCGGTGAGGTCCCGGATGAAGATCTCGCCTGGCCCCGGGAGATCCCCGCCGCCCGCTGGCTGGAGCGGCTGGAGGCCGTCCGCCGGGAGACCATCGCCCTGGCCCGTCCCCTCCCGCCTGAGGTCTGGACCCGGCCGGTGTCGGGGACGGTCTGGGGGACGCGGACGCTGGCCTGGATCGTTACCAAGACCCTCCAGCACACCTATGAGCACATGACCACGATCCTCCAGATCGCCCTCTTCTGGGAGATGGCAGCCGCCTTCGAGCCGCGGTGGATGGCAGAGTGAGCCCCGGAGTCGATGAGGACGACGATCCGCACAACGGATCTCACGCCCGTCTTCGAACCCTTATTTTGTGTTACAATATCGTGTTGAAGGAGGCGCGCGATGGCGCTGACGGCGGAAGACCTGCGGGATCTGGTCGCCCTCTTGCAGGCCCACCCCGAATGGCGGAAGGTCCTCTGGGCCCTCCTGGCCTCGGAGGAGGTCCTCCGCATGCCCACCGGGCTGGCGGATCTTCGGGACGAGCTGGCCCGGCTTCAGGCGGAGACCGAGCGCCGCTTCATGGAGCTGGCAGAAGCCGTTCGCCGTCTGAGCGAGGCCTTTGTGAACCATCGTCAGGAGTTCCTGGCCCACCAGGCCCAGGTCAACGCCCGCTTCGCAGAGCTCAGCGCAGAGGTCCGCGCCCTGGCCGAGGCCCAGCGCCGCACGGAGGAGTCTCTCCAGCGCCTGGCCGAGGCCTTCGTCGCTCACCGTCAGGAGTTCATCGCCCATCGCCAGGAATTCCTGGCCCATCGAGAGGAGACCAACCGCCGCTTCGCCGAGCTGGCCGAGGCTCAGCGCCGCACGGAGGAATCCCTCCAGCGCCTGGTCGAGGCCCAGCACCGCACAGAGGAGTCCCTCCAGCGCCTGGCCGAGGCCTTCGCCGCTCACCGTCAGGAGTTCATCGCCCATCGCCAGGAGTTCGTGGAGTTCCGCGCCGAAACCAACCGCCGCTTTGCCGAGCTGGCCGAGGCCCAGCGCCGCATGGAGGAATTCCTCCAGCGCCTGGTCGAGGCCCAGCGTCGCACTGAGGAGAATCTCCAGCGTCTGGCGGAGGCCTTCACCGTCCATCGTCAGGAGTTCCTGGCCCACCAGGCCCAGACCCAAGCGCAGCTTACCGAGCTCAACGCGGCCGTCCGCAACCTGACCGAAGTCGTCCGCAGCCTGGCCGAGACCCAGCTTGGGTTGGCCGAGGCCCAGCGCCGCACTGAGGAGAATCTCCAGCGTCTGGCGGAGGCCTTCATCGCCCATCGTCAGGAGTTCCTGGCCCACCAGGCCCAGACCCAAGCGCAGCTTACCGAGCTCAACGCAGCCGTCCGCAACCTGACCGAAGTCGTCCGCAGCCTGGCCGAGACCCAGCTTGGGTTGGCCGAGGCCCAGCGCCGCACGGAGGAGTCCCTCCAGCGCCTGGCCGAGGCCTTCGCCGCTCACCGTCAGGAGTTCATCGCCCATCGCCAGGAGTTCGTGGAGTTCCGCGCCGAAACCAACCGCCGCTTCGCCGAGCTGGCCGAGGCTCAGCGCCGCACGGAGGAGTCCCTCCAGCGCCTGGCCGAGGCCTTCGCCGCCCACCGCCAGGAGTTCCTGGAGTTCCGCGCCGAGACCGACCGCCGCTTCGCCGAGCTGGCCGAAGCCCTCCGGATCCTGACCGAGCGGGTGGACCGGGTGGAGGCCCGCCTGGATCGAGTGGAGGTTCGCCTGGACCGGGTGGAGCGCCGCCAGGAGGACCACAGCCGGGACCTGGGAGAGCTCAAGTCGATGCGCCTGGAGGCC
>CACRXA010000019.1_pt1 | contig 50515 bp, 39 predicted proteins | sample 5377051 | NCBI WGS metagenome assembly CACRXA01 (sample SAMEA6061847, study PRJEB28556) | metagenome | reverse complement strand
GGAGGATCAGAAGTGGCTTCAGGCCCGGTTTCGGGAGGGGGTGGTGATCGTGGTGCTGGGGGTGGATCAGGATGAAGTGGCGCCGGTGCTGGGGTTGAACCGCCTGCGGCTCCCGGAGGAGGGGGTGATTCCCATGGGATCTCTGGAGTATGTCATAGTCTATGAGGTGATGGAGGGGGATCCCCGGGACATCGCGATCGTGCGGGAGGCAGGACGCTTCTGGGAATCGCGGGAATTCCAGGCGCCCGCCGGCATAGCTCGTCCGCTGTATCACGGAGGCGGGAAGGCGATCGGCCGCCTGGACTCGGAGGGGGAGCTGCGGCTGCTGTTCCATCGGCTTCAGATGGCGATTCAAGGCGTTTACGAGATCCGGGCCCAGTATCAGGAAGCCCTCCGGACTTTCGAAGAGAGGTAGAGGATGCGATCCGCAAGCCTTCGACGGTTGACAGGGTGGGAAGCGAGGGTGCAGAGGTTGAACCGGCTCCCCAAGGGGGGCAGCGAGGGCCTGAGCCAGAGGGGGACCTCGGGTCGGATCCTCGATCAGGAAGAGGGGTCGATCCATCCCGCCCGACCGCAGCATCCCATCCCTCCGCTCGTGTTGATCGCCTCCTGCTCATCATAGCTGACCGGGGAAGCGCAAAACGGTGGGGGGCGGGATACGCAACGGTTTCGCCGCCCCCCCATGGGTTAACGGATCACCCCCAGCTCCCGCCCCACTTTGGCGAAGGCCTCGAGCCCGCGATCCAGGTCCTCCCGGCTGTGGGCGGCGGAGATCATCACCCGGATGCGGGCCTTGCCCCGGGGAACGGTGGGATAGCCGATGGCCTGGGCGAAGACCCCCTCCTCGAAGAGCCGGCGACTGAAGGTCTGCGCCAGATGGGCATCCCCCAGCATGACCGGGGTGATAGGGGTCACGCTTTGACCCAGGTCGAAGCCCAGGCGGCGCATCTCCTCTTTGAAGTAGCGGGTGTTCTCCCAGAGCCGGTCCACCAGCTCCGTGGACTCCTCCAGGATCTCCACGGCGGCGATGCAGGCGGCGGTGTCGGCGGCGGTCATGGCGCTGGAGAACAGGAAGGGGCGGCCGCGCTGGCGCAGCCACTCCACGATCTCCCGGCGCCCGGCCACGTAGCCGCCCACCACCCCGAAGGCCTTCGAGAGGGTCCCCACCTCGATGTCCACCCGGCCGTGGAGCCCGAAGTGGTCCACGATCCCCCGGCCGCCTCGGCCCAGCACCCCCTCGCCGTGGGCGTCGTCCACCATCAGCATCAGGTGGTAACGCTCGGCGATCTCCACGATCTCCGGCAGGGGGGCGATGTCGCCGTCCATGGAGAAGACGCCGTCGGTGACGATTAGGCCCCGCCGGAAGCTCCCCAGGTGCTCCCGGATCTTTGCCTCGAGGTCGCTGGGGTCGTTGTGGGCGTAGCGGACGATGCGGGCGCGGGAGAGGCGGCAGCCATCGATGATGCTGGCGTGGTTGAGCTCATCGGAGAAGATGGCGTCGCCCTCCCCCACCAGGGCGGGGATGGTAGCCAGGTTGGCGTTGAAGCCCGACTGGAAGGAGATGGCCGCCTCCACCCCCTTGAAGCGGGCCAGCTTCTCCTCCAGGATCAGGTGGAGGTCCAGGGTGCCGGCGATGGTGCGCACGGCGGCCGGCCCCACGCCGTATTTCTCAACGGCCTGGCGGGCGGCTTCCCGCATGCGCGGATGGTTGGCCAGCCCCAGGTAATTGTTGGAGCAGAAGTTCAGCACCCGCCGGCCGTCCACGATCAGCCATGGCCCCTGGGCCGACTGGATGGTGCGGATGTGGATGTAGAGGCCCTGCTCCTGAAGGGCCTGCAGCTCCTCCCGGATCCACGCCAGTTTGTCGACGGTGGCAGGCTGTGCGGACATGACGCTCCCTCCCCGCGGATCATTTTTATGGGATCAGCATCACTTTCCCGCTGCGGCCGCTGGCCATGGTCGCGAAAGCCTGGTCGAACTCCTCCAGGCGGAAGCGGTGGGTGACCACCGGGCGCAGATCGACGGCCCCCGAGTTGAGCAGCCCCCGGATCTCATACCAGGTCTCCCACAGGCGGCGCCCGACGATGCCGTGGACCGTCACGCCTTTGAAGATCACCATGTTGGCCAGGTCGAACTCGATGGGGCCCGGAGGGAGCCCCAGCAAGGCCGCCTGGCCGCCCGGCTTGAGAACCGCGAAGCCTTCGCGGATGGCCGAGGGGGCACCGGACATCTCCAGCAGCACGTCCACCTCCCCGCCGGCCAGATCCCGGATCGCCTCCACGACGTTGACCTCCTGCGGGTTGAGGACGTGGTCCGCCCCCATCCGTCGGGCCAGGTCCAGGCGGTAGGGGCTGATGTCGGTGGCGATGATCATGCGGGCGCCGATGGCCCGGGCCACGGCGATGGTCATCAGGCCCACCGGCCCGCAGCCGGTCACCAGCACCTTGCGCGCCCGCAGGTCCACAGCGAAGGCGGTGTGCACCGCGTTGCCGAAGTTCTCCAGGAGGACCGCCACCTCGAGGGGGAGATCGGGGGGATTCACCCAGGCGTTCTCGGCGGGGATGACGATGAAATCGGCGAAGGCGCCGTCGCGGTCCACCCCTAAAATGCGGGTGTTGCGGCAGAGGTGTCCTTTCCCGGTGCGGCACATATCGCAGCGGCCGCAGATCACGTGGCTTTCGGCGGAGATGAAATCGCCTACCCGGATCCCATCCACCTCCGGCCCGGTCTCGACCACCTCCCCGCAGAACTCATGGCCGATGATCAGGGGCGGGCGGATCCGCCCCTGCGCCCACGGGTCCCAGCGGTAAATGTGGAGATCCGTTCCGCAGATGGAGGCGGCCTTCACTTTCACCAGGATCTCCCCCGGACCGGGGGTGGGGATCGGACGCTGGGCCATCACCAGGCCCGGCCCCGGCGCCGCTTTGACCACGGCCCGCATGGTCTCCGTCATTCTTCCGCCTCCCGATCCCGGAATCGGGACCCATCCTCCCGGGTGGAAGGGCGGGTTCCCTTTCTATTATCGGACTGTTCGCGGGGAAAGGGGCGGTGGCTCCCGGCCGGGAAGCGGGCCGCGCCAATCCGGCACCGTCTGAAACAGCGGGCCGGATGCATGGGGGGATCGCGCTCCCGATGCGCCCCAAGCCCCTGCCCAGAGATCCGCACAGGCAGGAGCGGCTTCCGCCGCGACCCTTGCGTTATCGAGGACGGGGGTTCGGGGCGAAAGCCCCCCTCCGTAAGCCGAAATTCATTTCGGCCTTCTTACCGCAGGCGCGGCTTTCGCCGCGACCCTTCGCGTCATCGAAGACAGAGGTTCGGGGCTGTAGGAGCGGCTTTAGCCGCGACCCTTGCGTCATCGAAGACGGATGTTCGGGGCTAAAGCCCCTCCTACAGAGGCCCATTTCTGTAGGAGCGGCTTTAGCCGCGACCCTTTGCGTCATCGAGAACCAGGGGTTCGAGGTTGCCGGGGCAGCTCCCGTCGCGACCCTTGTGTCATCGAAGACGGGTGTTCGGGGCGAAAGCCCCTCCTACACAAATGATTTTCCCGTAGGAGCGGCTTTCGCCGCGACCTTCTGCGCCATCGAAAATCCAGCGGTTCGAAGTTATCAGAGCCGCTTCAGCTGCGACCCTTGCGTCGTCGAAGACGGGAGGTTCGGGGCGAAAGCCCCTCCTACAGAGGCCCATTTTTGTAGGAGCAGCTTCAGCCGCGACCTTTGCGTCATCGAAAACCAGAGATTGGGAGTTGCCGGAGCGGCTTCCGCCGCAACCCTTGCATCTTCGAAGACAGAGGTGCGGGGCGAAAACCCGTCCTGCAAAAGGATGGATTTCGGCCCGCGGCGGCTGCCGGGAGAGGCGCGGCCTCGCGTAATCAAAGGGGCGGGGCATCCGAATGCCCCGCCCCGGGATGAAGGGGAACGATTTCAGGAAGCGGGGACCGGCGCCCCGTGGCGTTCGCGGAGGCGGCGGGCGGCCGCCACCATGTGGCGCAGGGAGGGGATCACCTCCTCCCAGCGTCGGGTCTTGAGCCCGCAGTCCGGGTTCACCCAGATGCGCTCCGGAGGGATCACCCGGATGGCCCGCTCGATGATGGCTTCCATCGACTCGGGGGTGGGGATGGCCGGGGAGTGCACATCGTAGACCCCGGGTCCGATCTGGCGCGGATACCGATGGCGCTCGAAGGCCTGAATGACCTCCCCCCGGCTCCGCGTGGCCTCGATGCTGATCACATCGGCGTCCAGGGCGTCGATGTATTCGATGATCTCGTTGAACTCCGAGTAGCACATGTGGGTGTGGATCTGGGTCTCCGGGCGGGCTCGGGAGGCCAGGCGGAAGGCCTTCACCGCCCAGTCGAAGTAGGCCGGCCAATCCCGACGCTTGAGGGGCGCCCGCTCCCGGAAGGCCGGCTCATCGATCTGGATCACCCGGATGCCCGCCGCCTCCAGATCCCGCACCTCGTCCTGGATGGCCAGGGCCAGCTGGAAGGCGACCTCATGGACCGGGATGTCCTCCCGGATGTAGCTCCAGGCCAGCATCGTCACCGGGCCGGTGAGCATCCCCTTGACCGGCTTCTCCGTCAGGGACTGGGCGTAGGTGATCTCCCGCAAGGTCATGGGGACCGGACGGCGCACGTCCCCATACAGGATGGGCGGCCGGTAGACCCGCGTGCCGTAAGAGAGGATCCAGCCGTGCTGGGTGATGGCGAAGCCCTCCAGCCGCTCGGCGAAGAACTCCACCATGTCCGAGCGCTCGAACTCCCCGTGCACCAGGACGTCCAGCCCCAGCTCCTCCTGCAGCTGGATCACGTAGCGGATGCGCTCCCGGATCAGCGCCTCATACTCCTCAGCCGGGAGCTTGCCGGCGCGGAAGGCCGTGCGCGCCCGGCGCAGGTCCTCCGTCTGCGGGAAGCTCCCGATGGTGGTGGTGGGGAAGAGGGGAAGGTTCAGCCGCGCCCGCTGCCGCCGGCTCCGCTCCTCGTAAGGGGCCTCGCGGGAGAAGTCCGCCGGGCCCAGCCGGCGCACCCGCTCCTGCACCTCCGGATGCTGCCAGCGATCCACCGGATGGGTGTAGGCATTCCAGCGCCGGGCTTCCTCATCCGGCTCCCCGGTCAGCAGGGCCTTCAGGAGGCGCAGCTCCTTCAGCCGCTCCGTGGCGAAGGCGATGCGCTCCTGCAGGGCGGGGTCCAGTTTCGCCTCCGCCTCCGTTGTCACCGGCAGATGATAGAGCGGCCCGGCGTTGGAGATCCAGATCTCCGCCCCCGTGTGCCGACGCAGGTCCTCGACCTGGGCCGCGGCCCTGCTCAGGTCAGTCTTCCAGATGTTGCGACCGTCCACCAGGCCGGCGATGAGGATCTTGTCCGATGGGAAGCCGGCCCGACGGAGGGCCTCCCAGTTCCCGGGCCCGTGGAGGAGGTCCAGGCCGATGCCCCGGAGGGGGAGATCGTAGAGCGCCGGCAGGAAGTCCACTGCCTCGTAGTAGGTGAAGACCAGCAGCGCCGCCTCCTCGCCCAGGGCCGTGTAAGCCTCCCGGATGAGGGCCACGTGTTCCGGGGGCACGTCCAGCGCCCAGGCGGGCTCATCGACGTGGATGGCTTCGGCGCCGGCCGCCCGCAGGGATCGCAATAGCTCCCCATAGACCGGCAGCAGCGCCCGCAGGATCTCCCCGAAGGCCTCGGGAGGATATCCTTTGCTCAGGCGGACGAAGGTGTAGGGCCCGATGACATAAGGCAACCCCTCCGGGTGCTTCCGGAAGGCCTCGAGGGGCTTGTTCCAGGCCAGGCGGAAAGGTAGCGGGGCGCCGGCGTCCATCCGGATCTCGGGGACCAGATAGTGATAGTTCGTGTTGAACCACTTGGTGAGCTCGAGGGCCCCTTCGCCCCGGGCCAGGGCGAAGTAATCCTCCAGCCGGCCGCCGTTCGGGTAAAGGCCCAGCATCAGGGCCGTGTCCAGCATCGGGTCGTAGAGGGACATCTCGCCGACGGGGAAGCGATCGACGAACCGGCGGTAGGCGGCGAGGCGCTCCTCCTCTAAGGCTTCCAGGCCGGCCGTCAGCTCCGCCTCGGAGACCTTCCCCTGCCAGAAACCTTCGATCAGGGTCTTGTATTCCCGCTTGCGCCCCAGACGCGGATACCCATATGCATAGGTCTGCATCGGCCTTCCCCTCCGGATCTCAGGATTCGTCTTCGGGTGAGAGCTCCCGGATCATATTGAAGTCGGCGCCTGAAGATAAAGTAAGCCGCAACCATCCCTCCTCTGCGGCTTCGATCCGATCACCAGTCCTCCCGGTAGCGTTCCTCCCGCCACGGATCCCCGCGCATGTGATAGCCCGCCTGCTCCCAGAACCCGGGGCGGTCCTCAGCCATGAACTCCAGGGCCCGGAGCCACTTGGCGCTCTTCCAGAAGTAAAGGCGGGGGACGATGAGGCGGAGCGGGTAGCCGTGCTCGGGGGTCAGGGGCTCCCCGTTGTAATGGGTGGCCAGGAGGGCATCCTCCATGTATTCCATCGGGATGTTGGCCGTGAAGCCGTATTCACAGTGGGCCATCACGTAACGGGCCTCGGGCTTCACCCGGACGAACCGCAACAGATCCCGGAAGGCCACCCCGGTCCAGGTGGTGTCCAGCTTGCTCCATCCGGTGACGCAGTGGATGTCCACGGTGATGGTGGTGCGGGGCAGCTGCTGGAACTCCTCCCAGGTCCACCGCCGCTCTTCCTCCACCAGTCCGAAGACGCGGAAATCCCATGTGGCCGGGTCGAACTTCGGGACCGGCCCGTAGTGAAGGACGGGGAACCTGTCCGTGAGCACCTGTCCGGGCGGCAGGCGTCGCGCCGCGCGGGCGGCCTCCTCCTGGATCTTGCGTTCGAACCGCATCATCCCTTCTCCTTTCGCGACCCCATTGTTTCATCGGCCGATGAGGGGGATCGCACCATGCCGGCTTACGGGGTGGATCTGCGCGCAATCTCTACTATCTTAGCGTCCCTTCCCGGGCGCTGCCACATCCGGGCGGTCGGAGGCCTGCGGCGCAAACGGGTAAGGAACGAGGCGACGGCCCCCGCCCTCCGTCCGCGCTCCCCATGGCGGGGATGGGGATCCGGCTTACACTGGCATGAGGGGATGGAGAGCGCGGAACGAGGGAGGGAAGCGTGGGGGAGGTTCCCCTGCGGCTGGCCCTGGGCCTGGTGCTGAGCTTCGGGATCGGCGGGGTGGCCTATCGGCTGGAAGCCCTGGATCGCAGCGGATGGCTGGGCGCCGTCCTGGTGGGCACAGCGGTGTTCGGCTTCGGGGGCTGGCCGTGGGCCTTCCTGGTGCTCGCCTTTTTCATCTCTTCCTCCGCCCTCACCCATTATCGAGCAGGCCGGAAGGCGGGGGTGGCGCAGGAGTTCGCCAAAGGGGGGCGCCGGGATCTGGGCCAGGCCCTGGCCAACGGCGGCGTCGGCGCCCTCCTCGCGCTGCTCTGGGCGCTTTCCCCTCACCCGGCCCTCTGGTGGGCCTTCGCCGGGAGCCTCGCCGCGGTCACCGCGGACACCTGGGCCACCGAAATCGGGCTGCTCAGCCCCCGGCCGCCCCGACGGATCCGGGACGGTCGGCCGGTTCCACCCGGCACCTCCGGGGCGATCTCTCCGGAAGGGACGGCCGCGGCGGGGATCGGGGCGCTGGGGATCGGGCTCCTCGCCCTGCTGGGAAGCCCGGTTGGGGGATCCATAGGGGATGCGCTCCTCGTGGGCATGGCCGGTCTCCTCGCCGCTCTGTTCGACAGCCTGCTGGGGGCCACGGTCCAGGGGATCTACTGGTGCGATCGCTGCGGCAAGGAGACCGAGCGCCCGGTGCACGGCTGCGGTCAGCGAACCCGATGGTTGCGGGGGTGGCCGTGGCTGACCAACGATGGGGTGAACGCCCTGGCCGCCCTGGCCGGCGCCCTCCTGGCCGGGATCGGGGCGGCGTGGATCGGCTGAGGCGGCCCGGATCGCTCGCTCGGCCCGCTCTTCTATCATATATTGCAAGGGAATGGTTCCGCACGCGGGGGAGCGATCTCCGCGTGGGAGGCGGGAGATGTCGGAGGGGGAGACGCTGTTCTGCGCCTTTCATCCGAACGTTCCCACGACCCTGCGGTGCAACCGCTGCGGGCGGCCGATCTGCGTCCGTTGCGCGGTGCAGACGCCGGTGGGCTATCGTTGCCGGGAGTGCGTGGCCGGTCAGCAGGCTCTCTTCTTCAACGCCCGCCCGCTGGATTACGGGATCGCGGCCGCGGCCGCCCTGGTCCTCGGCCTGATCGCCGCCCCGCTGGTCGCCGCCCTGGGCTTCTGGGTCATCTTCATCGGGCCGCTGGTCGGCAGCCTGACGGCGGAGGCGGTGCACCGCCTGATCGGACGGCGCCGCGGGCGCTGGATCTGGCTGGTGGCCAGCGGCGGGCTGGCCGCCGGCCTGCTCCTGTGGCGCCTGCCTCTCTGGCTGGCCTCTCCGTTTCTCCTCACACGCGCCCTCTGGGATGGCGTGTATCTGGCCATGGCCATCAGCACGGTGATCGGTTACCTGCGGTTCTGGCGGTAAGGCTTCGGGGCGGAGGATGGGATGCTGGTGGAGCTTCACGTGCGGGATTTCGCCATCATCGATGAGGTGGTGTTGCGGCTGGAGCCGGGCCTGAACGTCCTCACCGGGGAGACGGGGGCGGGCAAGTCCCTCCTGGTCGACGCGGTGGCGGTGCTGGTGGGGGGCCGGGCGGACGTGGAGATGATCCGCGCCGGGGCGGAGCGAGCCCTCATCGAGGGCCTCTTCCAGGTCAATGAGGCGACCGCCGCGCTGCTGGCCCCCATCCTGGACGAATACGGGTTGCGGGAGGAGGAAGCAACTTCGGAGCTGGTCCTGAGCCGGGAGATCCGGCAGGGCGGGCGCCACGTGGCTCGGGTGAACGGGCGGCTGGTGCCCCTGCATGTGCTGAAGGAGATCGGCCAGGTCCTAGTGGACATCCACGGACAGACGGAGCACCTCTCGCTGCTGCGGGCCCGGGAGCAGCTGGAGCTCCTGGATCGCTACGCGGGGGTGGGCGAGCTGCGGGCCGCCCTGGCGGAGCGGGTGGCCCGCTGGCGCGCGGTGCGCCGGGAGATCGAACAGCTGCGTCAGGATGAGCGGGAGAAGGCGCGGCGCATGGACCTGCTGCGGTTCCAGATCGAGGAGATCGAGGCCGCGCGGCTGCGGGAGGGGGAGGAGGAGGCGCTGCTCCAGGAGCGCAACCGCCTGGCCAACGCCGAGCAGCTGGCCCATCTGGCCGACGCCGTCTACCGGGCCCTCTACGAGGGAGAGGACGAAGCCCCCTCCGCCCTGGACCGCCTGAGCGAGGCCGCGCGGGCCCTGCAAGCCCTCGCCCGCATCGATCCCCTTTTCCAGCCCTATCTCGAGGCGATGGAGGGCCTGAGCGCTCAGGTGGAAGATCTCGCCCGCACGGTCCGGGATTATCGGGAGCGGATCGAGTTCAACCCGCGGCGGCTGGTTCAGATCGAGGAGCGCCTGGATCTGATCCGGCGCCTGCAGCGCAAATACGGGGACACCGTGGCGGAGATCCTGGCCTACGCCCGGCGGGCCCGGCAGGAGCTGGAGACCCTGACCCACGCGGAGGAGCGGCTGGCCGCCCTGGAGGAGGAGGCGGAGCGGTTGCTGCGGGAGATCGGCGAGCTGGGGGAGGCGCTCTCCCGGCGGCGTCAGGAGGCCGCGGACCGGCTGGCCCGGGAGGTGGAGGCCCAGCTGGCGGATCTCCGGATGGCCGGGGCGCGGTTCGCCGTGGCCCTGGAGCGGACGCCGGACGAGGAGGGGGCTTATGCGAACGGCGCGCGCTGGGCCTTCGACGCCACCGGACTGGACCGGGTGACCTTTCTCATCGCCCCCAACGTCGGCGAGGGGCTGCGGCCCCTGGCCCGCATCGCCTCGGGCGGGGAGACCTCCCGCCTGATGCTGGCCCTCAAAGTGGCCCTGGCCCGGGCGGACCCGGTGCCCACGCTGATCTTCGATGAGATCGACCAGGGGATCGGCGGCCGGGTGGGGGCCGTGGTGGGAGAGAAGCTGTGGCGCCTGGCGCGCCATCACCAGGTGCTGTGCGTGACCCATCTGCCCCAGCTGGCCGGCTTCGGGGACGCCCATTTCAAGGTCGAGAAACAGGTGGCCGGGGAGCGGACCGTCGCCCGGGTTCAGCGCCTGGAAGGGGAGGCCCGGGTGGCGGAGCTGGCCCAGATGCTGGGCGGGACCGGTCGGGCGGCGGTGCAGAGCGCCCGAGAGATCCTGGAATACGTAGCCCGGGTGAAGGCCGGGGAGGAGGCCCGGGTGCCCTCCCGACGCCGGTAGCGATCGCTTCGCAATACTCCAGAACGGGATCGTCCGATGGGTGTGTCCCGATTTTGTCGGGCCTGGCCGCCTTGTAGGACAACTGCGAGCAGTTGTCCTACGATCTTGGGACACACCCCGTCCGATTCGTTTTTGATCTCCCTCCGCTTGCATGATATGCTCATCTCAAAGGGTCTATGGATCAACAATCGGAAGGCGCCCCCAAATGCGTGCCTCAGGGTTCGCTGATCCCGGCCTCAAGCGGGAGACGCTTCCGCTACGCTGGCCCTCGTGATCCGGCGCCCGCCTTCAGAGTTGGTCCGGAAACCTATTGCAGAGGGGATGCTCGCATGCGGAACCGGCGACTGGCCACGGTGTTCCTGATCGCCTTCATCGATCTGCTGGGCTTCAGCCTGATCTTGCCGCTGTTGCCTTACTACGCAGCCCAGTATGGTGCCAGCGAGGCGGTGATCGGCTTGCTGGTGGCTTCCTACGCCGTCATGCAGATGATCGGCGGACCCTTTCTGGGCCGTCTGTCCGACCGATATGGACGCCGTCGGGTGCTCATGGTCTGCGTGGCCGGCACGCTGGTCGGCTTTCTCCTACTCGCCCTGGCGGATCCCCTGGGCCGATGGCTGAGTTCTCTGGTTGCCCCTCAGACTCCCGGCGCCTCGGTAATTGCCGTGCTCTTCTTCAGCCGAATGTTGGCCGGGCTGACGGGCGGGAACCTGAGTGTGGTGCAGGCCTACATCACCGATGTGACCGACGAGCGGGGACGGGCCCGGGGCCTGGGGCTGATCGGCGCTGCCTTCGGGCTGGGGTTCATCATCGGCCCGGCTGTGGGGGGGCTGCTCAGCCGGTGGGGCTACGGGGTGCCGGCCTTCGCCGCCGCCGGATTGGCGTCGCTGAACCTGGCCCTGATCTACGCGTGGTTGCCGGAGTCCCTGACCGATGCCCAGGGAGCCCAGCCTCAGGCCGCGCGCCGGGCGCCTTTTAGCCTGACGGCGCTGGTGGATACCTTGCGCCGTCCTTACACCGGAGCGCTGCTGATCACGCGCTTTCTCTTCAGCGTGGCTTTCTCGATGTTTCAAACGATCTTCGCCCTTTACGCTCTCCGACGGTTCGGCCTCACCGCCCAGAGCACCGGCTTTGTGCTCACATATGTGGGCGTGCTCGTTGTGCTGGTCCAGGGATACCTGGTGGGACAGTTGACCGATCGCTTCCGCGATGACTTGCTCATCGCCCTGGCGGTCCCGGTGATGGCGGTGGCTCTGCTGGGGTGGGCGTGGGCGCCTTCGGTGGCCTGGTTGCTGGTCATCCTGATCCCCATCGCCGCCTCCGGGGGCTTGCTGAACACCCTGATCGCCTCGACGCTGACCCGGGCCGCGCGGCCCGATGAGGTAGGAGGCCTCCTCGGCCTGGTGACCGCGCTGGACAGCGCCGCCCGCATCGTGGCCCCCAGCCTCGGGGGTGTGCTGATCCAGCAGCTGGGGACGGCGGGGCCCGGCCTGTTCGGCACGGCGGTTATGGCCGGGGTGAGCGTGTTCGTCTGGCGGACAATCCGGAACCATCCCCTTGCGCTCCGGATGGCCCGGGAGGCGAAGATGCCCGGCCGGCCATATGGCGCCTCGGTGGAATAGGCGGCGCGGGATGGATGCCCCAGATGGTGGGCGGTCCTGCAAAGGGCGCCCTTTGCGATCGGGACGGCCCGGAATCGGGCCGATGGCTGCAGATCGTTTGCAAAACGCTTAAACGGACGGAGAGACCATGTCGGCTCGTAAGCGCATCGCCTGGGGGCTTCTGGCCTCATTGGGGCTGGCCGTGGGAATCGGGCCGCTCCTTGTCCCAATCCCTCCTCTCGCGGACACCGTGCCGCCTCAGGAGCTGGCGGATCCGGATAGCCGCTTCGTCACCGTCAACGGCCTGAAGGTGCACTACAAGATGGCCGGGCGAGGCGAGCCGGTGTTCGTGCTGTTGCACGGCTTCGGGGCCAGCGTGTTCTCCTGGCGCAAGGTGATGCCGGAGCTGGTGGAACTGGGCACGGTGGTGGCCTACGATCGCCCCGCCTTCGGCCTGACCGAGCGCCCGCTTCGATGGCAGGGCCCTAACCCCTATGCCTTCGAGACCCAAGTCGACCTGTTGATCGGTCTGATGGATGCCTTGGGCGTGCGGCGGGCGATCCTGGTGGGCCACTCGGCCGGCGCCCCGGTGGCCTTTCAGGCCGCCCTGGCCCATCCAGAACGGGTCCAGGCTCTGGTGGTCGTGGGCCCGGCGATTTACGCGGACAGGGGTCCGCCGGCGTGGCTGCGGCCCTTGTTGCGTCTCCCCCAGGCGCAGCGTCTGGGTCTCCTGATCGTGCGCGAGCTCCTCATCCGGCGAGGGGATGCGCTGATCCGTTCCGCCTGGCACGATCCTCAGCGCGTGGACGCGGAGACGCTGGCGGGCTATCGCAAGCCCCTGCGGGCCGAGAACTGGGATCGAGCGCTGTGGGAGCTGGTGGTCGCCAGCCGCCCCAGCCGTCTGCGCGACCGGCTGGGGGAGATCTCCGTGCCTGTCCTGGTGATCACCGGCGACGATGACCGCCTGGTTCCCCCGGATCAATCCCGGCGCCTGGCCCAAGCCCTGCCTTACGCCCGCCTCGTCCTCCTGCCCGCCTGTGGCCATGTGCCCCAGGAGGAATGCCCCGAGGCCTTCATGCAGGCGGTGCGCCAGCACCTCGATTTCCTCGCCCCTTGATCCCCGGAGGCTCGGCGATGTCCCTGGATCGCTTCGGGGGCCACCGCTACCTCAACCTGGAGACCTTCCGCAGGAACGGGGAGGGGGTGAAGACCCCGGTTTGGTTCGTGCGGGAGGGCAACACGCTGTATGTGTGGACGCTGGCGGATTCCGGTAAGGCGCGGCGCATCCGTCGGAATGGCCGAGTGCGCATTGCCCCATGCACCGCCTCCGGCGACTTGCTGGGGGATTGGCTCGTCGCTCGCGCCGAGGTCGATGGCTCGCCGGAGGCCCTGCGCCATGTGGCTCGCCTGATGCGCAGCAAGTATGGGATCGCCTTCCTGCTCTTTGAATGGATCGGTCGGTTGTGGCGGGCCCGCTACACCACCTTGCGCATCCGCGTGGAAGAGGGCACGGAGGAATGAGGCGGAAACACCTTTTGCTGGTCCTGCTCCTGGTGTCGTTGCTTCTCCTTTTGGGCTTCTTGGGCTTTGTGGTGTGGGCCGAGACACCCCTGGGCCCCATGCCGGAGGCCCTGGCGGCTCTTTCGAGCGATGCCCGGGTCCTCGTGCGGACTGACCCCTGGCTGAGCTTCCGCCCCGCCGCCGCGACGCCTGAGGTCGGCTTCATTCTTTATCCGGGCGGCCGCGTGGACCCGCGCAGCTACGCACCCCTCGCCCGCGAGATCGCCGCGGCCGGCTACCTGGTGGTCATCCCCCCGATGCCTCTTAACCTGGCGGTTCTGGCGCCTCAGCGCGCTGCCGACATCATGGCGGCCTATCCGGAGATCCGACGGTGGGTGGTGGGCGGCCATTCCCTGGGCGGGGCCATGGCGGCCCAGTTCGCCCACGATCATCCTCAGCGCGTGGCCGGCTTGGTGCTGTGGGCGGCCTACCCGGCCGGCAACCTCTCCCTGGCCGATGCCGCCTTACCCGTTCTCTCCATCTACGGCACTGAGGATATGGGCCGGGAGGCCATCGAGGCCAGCCGAAGCCGCTTGCCTCCCCACACTGAATGGGTGATCCTTCCGGGGGGCAACCACGCCCAGTTCGGCTGGTATGGTCCCCAGCCCGGTGATGGCCTCGCCCGCATCTCCCGCGAAGCGCAACAGGCCTGGGTCGTGCAGGCCACCCTCGGCTTTCTGCGCCGTCTCCCGTAAGGAAACCACGCGATGCCTTCCTCAGACAGGAAGGCGCCGGATCTTCGAGGCCTCCCGGATGCCCCTCTATGGAACGGCCCGGATTTGACAGCCTGCCAGAAGCAGGCTAAATTTTTTTCTGAAAAAATTTTTCAATAGCGGGGAAACCCATGGGCTGGGAGGAGCAGCTGAGCCGGGCCGGATGGCGGATCACGATGCCCCGGCGGGTGGTGATGCGGGTCCTGGAGCGGGCCGCGCGCCCCCTCTCCCCGCAGGAGATCCATGCCCGGGGGCGCCGGCTCCACCGCTCCCTGGGGCTGGTGAGCGTGTATCGGGCCCTCATGGTCCTCGAGCGGGCCGGGCTGGTGCGCCGCGTCCATCGGGAGGATCGGTGCGACGGCTACGTCCTGGCCTCGCCGGGCCACCACCATCTCCTGGTTTGCCGTCGCTGCGGCCGCGCCGTGGAGTTCCCCGGCGCGGAGGACCTGAGCGGCCTGATCGCCCAGGTGGAGCAACGGACCGGCTTCCGGGTGGAGGATCACCTGCTCCAGCTCGTTGGCCTCTGTGGGCCATGTCGGGATCTTTGATCTCAGAAGGAAAAGCGATGGCGCTTCGAGGATGGCGGGTTTTCCTGCCTGTGATGGTGTGGCTGGCGGCCTGCGCCCCGGGCGGAAGGGCGCCTTTCGCGGCTCCCGGTGCCCGTCCCCTTGCAGTGGTGGCCACCACCTCCATCGTGGGGGATGTGGTGCGCCAGATCGGCGGCGAGGGGGTTCAGGTGACGGTCCTGTTGCCCGTGGGGGCGGACCCCCACGCCTTTGAGCCCAGCCCGCAGGATGTCGCCCGGGTGGCGGAGGCCGACGTGATCTTCGCCGTCGGGGCCGGCCTGGAGGTCTTTCTGGAGCCTCTCCTGAAGAACGCGGGGGGGAAGGCCCTGCATGTGGAGCTGGCGGAAGGGATCCCGTTGCGGCCCTTCGAGGCGATCGCCGGCTCTCACCAGGAAGAGGGAGAGGGATCCGATCACGGCCACGCGCATGAAGGGCCGTGGGATCCGCACGTCTGGCTGGATCCCCTCAACGTGATCACCTGGACCCACACCATTGAGGCGACGCTGAGCCGGCTGGATCCGGCGCGGTCGGATCGATATCGCCGCAACGCGGAGGCCTATCGGGCGCAGCTGCGGGAGCTGGACGCATGGATCCGGGAGCAGGTGGCGCAGATCCCGCTGGAGAACCGCAAGCTGGTCACGGAGCACCAGGTCTTCGGATACTTCGCCTACCGCTACGGCTTCGAGCAGGTGGGGACGATCCTCCCGGGGGTCACCACCACCGCCCAGCCCTCCCCCCAGGAGCTGGCCGCCCTGGAGGAGGCCATCCGGGCCCTGGGCGTGAAGGCCATCTTCGTCAGCAGCACGGTGGACCCCATCCTGGCCCGGCGGGTGGCGGAGGACACCGGGACGCGCCTGGTGCGGCTCTATGTGGACTCCCTGGGCGAGCCGGGGAGCGAGGCGGATTCTTACATCGGGATGATGCGCACCAACGTCCGTCGCATCGTCGAGGCGTTGCGCTGAGCCGGCTGGCATTCCCCGGATGGAGGGAGCGATGGCGCTGGCGAACCTGTGGCGGAAGGTCACCCGGCCGGGATGGGAGGCGTGGCATTCCCCCGGCCTGCCCATCCTGGAGGTCTCCGGGGTTTCCATGCGCTATGATGGCGTGGTGGCTCTGGAGGACGTCTCCTTCACGGTGGAGGCGGGCGAGCGGATCGCCATCGTAGGTCCCAACGGCGCGGGCAAGAGCACGCTGCTGAAGATCATCGCCGGAGTGCTGACCCCCACCGCCGGATCCGTGCGGATCTACGGCCACGGCCCCCGCGGCCATCTGTGCATCGCCTACATCCCACAGCGGAACCAGGTGGATTGGAACTTCCCCCTCACCGTGGCCGACGTGGTGATGATGGGGCGGGTAGGGAAGATGGGGTTGTTCCGCCATCCCGGGCCGCGGGATTGGGAGATCGTCCGCCGCGCGCTGGAGGAGGTGGGCATCGCGGAGCTGGCCGACCGTCCCATCCGGGCCCTCTCCGGGGGCCAGCAGCAGCGCATGTTCCTCGCCCGGGCCCTGGCCCAGGAGGCCGAGCTGCTGCTGATGGATGAGCCCTTCACCGGGCTGGACCTGCCCGCCCAGCAGGGGATCCTGGAGATCCTGGAGCGCCTGCGCCGGCAGGGGGTCACCGTCCTGCTCACCACCCACGATCTCGACCAGGCGGCGTCTTATTTCGATCGCGTGCTGTTGCTGAACCGACGGCGGATCGCCTTCGGCCCCCCTGAGGAGGTGTTCACCCCGCAGGCCCTGCAGGCCGCCTACGGCGGCCACCTGCGCCTGATCCGCGTGGGGGACGAGCTGATCGCGGTCGGGGATACCTGTTGCGAAGGAGGCGGAGGCGGTGGGTGAGATCCTGGGGATCCTCCTGGATCCGTTGCGCTATGCGTTCATGGTGCGGGGCCTGATCGCGGCGGTGGTGGCGGGCGGGCTCTGCGCGCTGGTGGGCACCTATGTGGTGCTCCGCGGGATGGCCTTCTTCGGGGACGCCCTGGCCCATTCCATCCTGCCCGGCCTGGCCCTCGGCTATCTGCTCAGCGGCAGCTCCCGCGCCCACCTGTTCTGGTGGGGGCTGGGGACCGCCCTCCTGGCCGCCCTGGTCATCGGCGCCCTCAGCCGAGGAGGGCGGCTCAAAGAGGACACCGCCATCGGGATCCTGTTCGCCGGCGCCATGGCCCTGGGGGTGGTCCTGATCTCCACCTCCCGCAGCTACGCCGTGGACCTCACCCACCTCCTGTTCGGGGATGTGCTGGGGGTGGGGGAAGGGGATCTCATCCGCCTGGCGATCTTCGCCGCCCTCGTGGTCGCCCTGATCTTTTTCTTCTACAAAGAATTCCTGGTTGTCTCTTTTGATCCCGTCCTGGCGGTCACCCTTCGGCTGCCGGCTGCTTTCTTCGACCACCTGCTGCGGGTTCTGATCGCCGTCACGGTGGTGGTGGCGCTGCAGACGGTGGGCGTGGCCCTGATGGTGGCGATGCTGGTGACCCCGGCGGCGACGGCGTATCTGATGACCCGGCGGTTGCCGGCCATGATGGCCCTTGCCGTCCTTTTGGCCGTGCTGTCGGCGGTGGTGGGGCTATATGCCTCGTATTACGCCGGCGTCGCCTCGGGGGCGGCCATCGTCCTCACCGCCACCGCGCTGTTCCTCATCGTCCGCCTGGCCCACAACGGACGGGGAGCCTCCGGATGAACCCGGGGAGGATTCGGATGGCCGGGGAGCGGATCCTGATCGTGGAAGATGAGCCCGCCGTGGCCCGCGGGCTGGAATACGCCCTGAAGAAGGAGGGCTATGAGGTCCTGTGGGCGGACACCGGGGAGAAGGCCCTGACGCTGGCCCGCCAGCGCGATCCCCATCTGATCATCCTGGACATCCGGCTCCCGGATCTCAACGGATTCGAGGTCTGCCGGCGGATGCGCGGCGAGGGCCTGCGGCAGCCCATCCTCATGCTCACGGCCCTGGACGAGGAGGTGGATCGCGTGGTGGGCCTGGAGGTGGGGGCGGACGACTATGTGGTGAAACCCTATCGGCTGCGGGAGCTGATCGCCCGGGTGCGGGCCCTGCTGCGCCGGGCCTACGGGGAGCTGGCCATGGCCGCCCCGGGGGAGCGGATCCGCTTCGGGGACATCGAGGTGGATCTGGAGCGGCTCCAGGTGACCCGGGGAGGCCGGCCTGTCCCCCTCACCCCTACCGAGTTCCGCCTCCTCCGATTCCTGGTCACCCACCCGAACCGCCCCTTCTCCCGCGAGGAGCTCCTGGAGGCCGTCTGGGGCTACGACCGCGAGGTCCTGGATGACCGCACGGTGGATGTCCACATCCGGCATCTGCGAGAGAAGCTGGAGGAGAACCCCTCCGCCCCCCGCTGGATCGTCACGGTGCGCGGGGTGGGCTATAAATTCCAGCCGTAGAAGAGGGCAGTCTCCCGGTAAGGGGGTGCGGGCGGTCGGTGTGCTTACAGGATGGGGCTTCCAGGACAGGGGAAGCAAGGGCGATATCGATGGTTGCGGCTGACGTCGGTGGTGCGCAGGGCGCTGGCGGCCTGACTGGGGCGTAGTCTGAGGAGGACTCTATTCGGACGAGGCGTGTGCAGCGGAGATGATGAGTGGGGATTGTGAGGCTTGAGCATCCGTGGTAAAAACTATCATGCGGGCTTGATGAGGGAAACGTCGAAATCAGAAAACTATGTAGGCGGAAACGGGCCGGGAGGTGATTCCCATGACGGAGCGGGAGATGACGGTGGAGGCGGAAGGGGCGCTTATATTGCCTCGAGAGTTGCTGGACGAAGCCCTCCTGGGCAAACGGGTACGTCTTGTTGTGCGGAAGGGGGAGATCTCCATCCTTCCAGAAGAGCCGACTGATCCTTATCGGACGCTGGATGAACTGGCTGGATGCCTGGGGGAGGAACCTTTTGAGTTTTATGACTTCGACCTGGAAGTTGGAGGCTTTTATGAGGCTCGATGAGGTCCCTCCCGGCCCTGTCTATGTGGACACCAATGTGTGGTACATGTATCTCCGTTCCGACCGACAATATCTGACGGTTGTTCGTTCTTTCCTGGAGCGCGTCGTTAAGGGAGAGATTGTCGCCCTGGTAGGAGTTCCTGTCCTGGATGAACTGTTTTACCGCTTGCTGTTAGCACGCATTCGCGAACAGGAAGGCCAGCATCCTCTCACAGGGTTACGCCAGGATCCTGCAGGGCTGGTAAGACGTCACGCGCCGCCAATTCGCAAGGCTATTGAGATGCTACTTCGTTTGCCTAACGTGCATCTGGTCGGTGTGGAAACGGAGGATGCATATCGTTTCCTGCACCACGCCTCCCGATACGGACTGTTGCCTCGAGACGCTCTCCACGTCGCCATCATGGAGCGCCTGAACGTCCCCGCGATTGCCTCTGACGACCGGGATTTCGATCGTGTGCCGGGCATACAGCGCCACTGGATCGCCAATGCCCCTCTGCCTTAGAGGCATACGCTTCGCCTGGAGAGCCAGCATCCCCGGTTCTTCGTTATCCGCCGCCTGCGGGAGAAGCTAAGGAAAAACCCCTCCGCAAGCCCCGTCCAGGCTTCCCCCCATGGTTCAAGGCCCCATGGCAAATCCAGCCATCCTGTTAAGGAGCCTTAACGGAGGGACAACAGGGGCGCAATGCTCCGGGCGTAGCATAGTCATTACGGACAGGCCTTGTGGAGAGGGAGGCGAATCGATGCGCCGGTGGGTATGGATCAGTCCGGGGGTTTTGGGAATGGCAGGGCTGATCGGCGTCGTCGTGGGGGCGCTGTTCCTGCTCGCCCGCGGAGGTGTGCTCTCCCGAGTCATGGCCGCTCCGGCTCCCGCCGCCTCTCCGATGCCGGTCCCCACTGAGTAGGGCAACTGCTTGCAGTTGCCCTACGTCTGGTCTTTGAGGAGGCACCATGCGGACGTTCGGGCGGATCCGCTCCATTCGCGGGTGGCTGATCGGAAGCTATCTGCTCCTCAGCATCGTGGCGGTGGGGATCACCGGGGTGCTGACGGTGAGCCTGCTGCGGGCGTATGGGATCCGGCAGGAGCAGGCGGTGCTGCGGGCGAACGCGGAGGCTGTGGCCCGGCAGGCCCGGATGTTCATGGAGCCGGAGCCCTGGCCGGAGGGGTTGACCCGCCTGGCCTACGCCACCGCCTTCCTGGGGAACGCCCGGGTGCGCATCCTGGACGCCCAGGGCCGGGTGCTGGCCGATTCGGGCTTCCCCACCGGCCCTGCGGGGGAGGCTTTCTGGGCCGCCCCTGCGCCCACTCCCGGCGCGGGGGGAACGGAGGTCCCTCCGTGGAGCTCCCTCTATCTGCGGGGCCGGGAGGGCTGGCCCGCCTATAGCCCCCCCGGGATGCGCTGGATGCGGATCCGCCAGTTCCGCAGCCCGTGGGGCAGCCGCTTCCACTTTGAGACGCTCCCCGGGTCCGCGGAGGCGGGAGAGGAGGTCACCGCGCCCTCGCTCCCGCTAATGGCGCGGGCGCCCATCGGGGATCCCCAGGCACCCATCGGGTATGTGGAGCTGCAGGCCGGGGTGGAGCCCAGCCTGGAGGTGATCGCCGCCACCACCCGCGCCTTCGCCCTGGCCGGCCTCGTCGCCGCCCTGCTGGCCGGGCTGCTGGGCCTGGGGGTGAGCGAGGCGCTGAGCCGCCCCATCCGGCGGCTGGCCCACGCGGCGGTGCAGATGGGCGAGGGAAACCTCCACGTCCGCGCGCCGGAGGCCGGGCCGGTGGAGCTGCGGCATCTCGCTGCCGAGCTCAACCGGATGGCCGAGCGCCTGCAGGCCAGCTTCACAGCCCTCGCCCGGGAGCGGGACGCCCTGCGTCACTTCATCGCCGACGCCTCCCATCAGCTCCGCACGCCGCTGACTGCCCTCCGCACCTTCCTGGAGCTCCTGCAGGGGCCGGCGGCGGAGGATCCGGAGGCCCGGGCCGCCTTCCTCGCCGAGAGTCAGGCTCAGGTGGATCGACTGGCCTGGATCACCCACAACCTCCTGGATCTCTCCCGTCTGGAGGCCGGCCTGATCTCCCTGGACCTCGCCCCCCATGCCCTGGAGGATGTCCTCCGGGCCGCGCTCTCCCTGTTCCGGGAAGGAGCAGCCCGGAAGGGGATCGCCCTCTCCCTCGAGCTCCCGCCGGAGCCCATCGAGGGGATCTGGGATCGGTGGCGCCTGGAGATGGCCCTGGCCAACCTGCTGGACAACGCGGTCAAGTTCACGCCGCCCGGGGGGCGGATCACGGTGGGCACCCGGCGGGAAGGGGAGCGCGTCCGCATCTGGGTGGAGGACACCGGGTCGGGGATCGATCCGGAGGACCTTCCCCATATCTTCGAGCGCTTCTATCGGGGGCGGAACGCCCCGGCGGAGGGAAGCGGCCTGGGCCTGGCCATCGTGCGCTGGATCGTGGAGGCCCATGGCGGACAGGTGGAGGTGCACAGCCAACCGGGTCAGGGCAGTCGCTTTGAGCTGATCCTCCCGCTGCGCGGCGAGAGGACGGCCTTCTGACATCCTCTACATCCGGAGGAACCCATGGGTCGACGAGGGCTTGGCTTCCTGATCCCGCTCTGGGGGATCGCGCTGGGAACCCTGCTTTACGGCGCCCTGATGGTCCTGGGGGCCCGCTTCGGCTTCCTTTATCGGAACGTGACCGGGTTCACGGCCCTGCAGCAAATCTCCCGGTGGGCCATCGGGGTGAGCGTCTTATCGGCTCTGGGGGTCGCCGCCCTCGTGGCCGGGATCGCCGCCCTCCGGCCCGCCCCGTGGCCCCGGAAGATTCTGCTGGTCCTGCCCGCCTGGTTGCTGTTCCTGACGCTCCTGGGGCTCCTGATGTTCCTCCTTCAGATCGGCACGGTGGGGCCGTTCGCTGCCCTCTGGACTGTGGGTAGCGCGGTGCTGTCGCTCATCGCGGTCACCGTCGCGGGCCTGCGGATGGATCTCCCGTCTCGGATCCGCGGGTGGGTTCAGGCCCTGCTGGGGCTGGGAGGGATCAGCGGGCTGGTCGCAGGCCTCTCGCTCCTTCTGGCCTTCCTGCTGGCGATGGCCCGGGGGCCGGCTCCGGCCTTTGCAGGGCCTCGGGGGAGCTTCGGGCCCGGTGGGGCACCGGGCTTCCTGGGCCCTCCAGAGACCATGGGCGAAGGCGCCCGCGCCGTGCCGCCTTTCGGCGCGCCGGGGGAGCGATTCCGTGGAGAGCCGTTCGCAGGGCCCTTCCCGGGGAGGCCGCCGGAGGGGCTGGCACGGGTGCGGGTGGCTCCGTCCACGATGGCCGTCGGAGCCGGCATCCTGAGCGCCCTGGCGCTCCTCGCGCTGGGGGCGGTGGGCTGGAGCCGACGCCGATGGGGCGCCGAGGCCGCCCCCGCTGTGGAGATCGAAGGGGATCGGCCACGAGAGGGCCTTCGGGCCCTGGGCGCCGGGGCCATGCTGAGCCTGGCCGCCTTGCTGATCGCCCAGCTGATCCCGGTCCCGCGCGCCAACCCGCCGGTTCGGACGACTATCTCATGGGACTCTCCCCAGACCCAGGCCCTCTGGCAGCGGGCGTGCGCGGACTGCCACAGCAACGAGACGCGCTGGCCCTGGTATACCGCGGTCGCGCCGGCCTCCTGGCTGACCGTTCTGCACGTGAGCGAGGGCCGGCAGGCCCTCAACCTCTCCGAGCTGGATCCGGCGGCGCTGTCGCCGGCCCGCAAAGCCCGCTTGGTGGAGGAGATCGCTCAGGTGATCCGTAACGGAAGCATGCCGCCGGCGGATTACCTGCTCACCCATCCGGAGGCGCGCCTCACGGATCTGGAGAAGGAGCTGCTCATTCAGGGCTTGCAGGAAACCCTCTCCCGTTAGCTCTTGGAAACGGAGGAACCGATGCGGAAAGGACGATGGGGGATCCTCGTCTCGCTGATCCTGACCCTGGCCGTCGCCTGCGCGGGGGCTTCGACAGCCCGGTCCCCGCAGGGTCAGAACACGGTGGTCCGGGTGCGCCGGGGCACCCTGGAGGTCACCGTCAGCGGGTCCGGCAATCTTCAGCCCCACACCCTGGTGAACCTGGCCTTCCCCCAATCCGGCATCGTGCGCAAGGTTTACGTCGGGGTGGGGGACACGGTGAAAGCCGGCCAGGTGCTGGCGGAGCTGGACACGCGGGATCTGGAGCTCCAGCTGCAGAACGCCCGCATCAACCTGGAGATCGCCCGCATCCGGCTGGCCCAGGCCCAGGCGACCGCCCGGGCCCGCCCGGCCGACCTGGCGGCGGCGCAGGCGGCCCTGGCCAACGCCCAGGCCAGCCTGGAGGCCCTGAAGTCCGGCCCGGATCCCCGCGATCGGGAGATCGCCCGGCTGAACTATGAGGTGGCCAAGAACGCGGTGTGGCAGGCCCAGCTCAGCCGGGATAAGACGGCCGGCTCGCCCGGCGCTTCCTCAGTGGATCTGGAGCTGGCCCAGGCGCGGGTGGGGCAGGCGGAGCTGCAGGCCGAGGTCTCCCGCCTGCAATACGAGAAGGCCCAATCCGGACCCACGGAGCAGCAACTGAAAGCGGCCGAGGCCGCTCTGGCTCAGGCCCGGGCGAATCTGACCCGCCTGCAGGTGCAGGACCCCAGCCTGGACGTGCAGCTGGCGCAGTATCAGGTGCAGCAGGCGGAGATCGCGGTGCGCCAGCTGGAGCTGCGCCTGGAGCAGGCCCGGCTGGTGGCTCCCATCGACGGAGTGGTGACGGCGGTGAACCTGGTGGAAGGAAGCCCTGCCCCCACCGGAATGCCAGCCATCACCCTCGGGGATCTGAACCACCTGGAGGTGGTGGTGAACCTCCCTGAGGTGGACGTCGCCCAGGTGGCTCCGGGGCAGGAGGCGGTCATCATCCCCGAGGCCACGCCCGACACCCGCCTCAAGGGGAAGGTCGTCTCGGTGGCGCCGATGGGCTCCCAGATCCAGGGGGTGGTGAACTTCCCGGTGACCATTGCCCTGGAGGAGAACGCGCCGTCCGTGCGGGCGGGGATGACCGTGCAGGTCCAGATCGCCGTCGCCCGCCGGGAGAACGCGCTGCTCGTCCCGCGGCGGGCGCTGATCGCTCGGGGCGGGCAGACCTTCGTCACCGTCATGCGCGGCGACCAGACGGAGACCGTCCCGGTGCGGATCGGGATGCGTGGGGACACGATGGCGGAGGTCCTGGAGGGGCTGCAGGAGGGGGATGTCGTGGTGGTGCCGGCCGCCCAGGCGGGGGCCTCCGGCACCCGCGTCCCGGGACCCGGCTTCTTCGGCCCCGGGATCTTCCGGTGAGCCCGTCGGCCCCTATCGACGAGGCGACTTGGCGCCCGCTTCATCCGCCGGGATGACGAAGGGGAGGTAGGGATGAGCCTTCTGGAGGGATTTCGAACGGCGATGGCGAGCCTGATGGCCAACAAGATGCGTTCCTTCCTGACGATGCTGGGGGTGATCATCGGGGTGGCCTCGGTGATCGCCCTGATGAGCATCGGCCGGGGAACTCAGGAGGCGGTCCGCGCCCAGATCGAGCGGGTTGGGACCAACCTGATCTTCGTGACGCCGGGCAGCCTGCGGGTGGGCGGGATCGCCCAGGCGTCCGGCTCCGCCTCCACGCTGACCGCGGCCGACGCCCGGGCCCTGGCGGAGCTGCCCGGGGTGACGGCGGTGGCCCCGGTCTTCCAGACGAACGCCCAGGTGATCCTCGGGCGGAGCAATCTGAGGGTCTCCGTCCAGGGCGTGACGCCGGAGTTCTTCGCCGTCCGCAACCTCCAGGTGGCCAGCGGCGACCTCCTCGCCCCCGCCCATGTGGAGACCGGGGCCCCCGTGGCGGTCCTGGGGGCGAACGTGGCCGCCCAGCTCTTCCCCGACGGGGATCCCATCGGGGGGTTCGTCCGGCTCAACAACATCCCCTTCCGCGTGATCGGCGTCCTCGCCCCGGTGGGTGGAACCGGGTTCGGCAGCCCCGACAACCAGATCTTCGTCCCGCTGTCCACCGCCCTGCAGCGGCTGGCCCGGGGCGGCCAGTTCCGGGGCAGCGAGGTGGTCTCCCAGATCCTGATCCAGGCGGAGAGCACGGCCGCGATGCCGGCGGTGATGGAGGCCGCCCGCTCCACCCTGCGGGAGCGCCACCGCCTCCTGGATGGCGACGACGACGATTTCACCCTCATCAGCCAGCAGGACCTGATCCAGACCTCGGCCCAGATCACGGGGACCCTTACGGTCTTCCTGGGGGCCATCGCCGCCATCTCCCTGATCGTGGGGGGCATCGGGATCATGAACATCATGCTGGTCTCGGTGACGGAGCGGACGCGGGAGATCGGCCTGCGCAAAGCCGTGGGGGCGCGGCGGCGGGACATCCTGCTCCAGTTCCTCACCGAGGCCATCACCCTGAGCGGCCTGGGCGGGCTGATCGGGGTGGGGCTGGGGATCGGCGTAGCCAACCTCATCCGCGGCATCCCGGTCGGGACCGGGACGCTGCGCCCGGTGGTGAGCGGGGATGTGATCGCCCTGGCCCTGACCTTCGCCGTGGCCGTGGGCGTGTTCTTCGGCATCTACCCGGCCGCCCGGGCCGCCGCCCTGAATCCCATCGAAGCCCTTCGATATGAATGAGGCAGGCGGGATCCCGTCTTGTGGCGCTCCGGGCCGGCCGAAGGCAGAATGAACGGAGGTCCGAAACCCTCGCACACGCCATGGGAGGAGGAGGGATGGGCGATCCGGTGATGGTGATGGAAAAGGTGGAGAAGATCTACCGGCTGGGGAAGGTGGAGGTCCCGGCCCTGCGCGGGGTCGACCTGGTGATCCGGCGCGGGGAGTTCGTGGCCATCATGGGGCCCTCGGGCTCCGGGAAGTCCACCCTGATGAACCTGCTGGGCTGTCTGGACACGCCCACTCGCGGCCGCTACATCCTGGAGGGCCAGGAGGTCTCCCGGCTCTCCGACGACCAGCTGGCGGAGATCCGCAACCGCAAGATCGGCTTCGTGTTCCAGCAGTTCAACCTGCTCCCCCGGGCGACGGCCCTTCAGAACGTGGAGCTGCCGCTGATCTACCGGGGCGCCCGGGACCGGCGGGCCCGGGCTCGGCAGATGCTGGAGCTGGTCGGCCTGGGGGATCGCCTGCACCACCGGCCCAACGAGCTCTCCGGCGGCCAGCAGCAGCGGGTGGCCATCGCCCGCGCCCTGGTGACGGAGCCGGCGGTGATCCTGGCCGACGAGCCCACCGGCAACCTGGACTCGAAGACCGGTCGGGAGATCCTGGCCCTCTTCCAGCGTCTGAACCGGGAGCGCGGCATCACCCTGGTGGTGGTGACCCACGATCCCTTCGTCGCCCGCCACGCCGAGCGCATCGTCCGCATCCAGGACGGCCTCATCGTCGGCGACGAGCCCGTTCCGCCGGAGGAGCGCATCCTCGAGGACGGCGCGTAGGGAGGCCGCCATGGCTGCTCACGAACGGCGCTTTGATCCCCGAAAGCGGGCGCTGTTGCTGGATCCGGCCCGCTGGGCGAAGTGGGATCCGCCCCGCTTGCTCGCCGTCCTCCACCTGCAGCCCGGCGAGACGGTGGTGGATCTGGGGTGTGGGCCCGGGTTCTGGACCCTCCCCCTGGCGGAGCTCGTGGGCCCGGATGGGATCGTCTGGGCCCTGGATGCGAGCCCGGAGATGCTGGAGGCCCTGGCCGATCGACAGCCCCCGCCCTGGGTGCGCCTCTTGCGCTCGGAGCTCCCGCGCATCGAGCTGCCGGACGCCTCCGTGGACGCTGCGTGGGGAGCTTTCATCGTCCACGAGGTGGAGCCCCTCGACGCGCTGATGCGGGAGCTCCATCGGGTCCTGCGGCCCGGCGGGCGGGTCGGGTTGCTGGACTGGCGGCCGGACGCGGCTCACGAAGAGGGTCCGCCGCGGGATCACCGGCTGCCTCCGGAGATCGTCCGTCAGGCCCTGGAGGCTGCCGGCTTCCATATCCTCCCCACGGGCTGGCAGCATGAGGACGCCTATCTGATCCGGGCTCTCCGGCCCCTTCAGGCTTGAGCCCCTCGGCCGTTCGAACCTCTCATCCGGGAGGTGAGAAAAGATGGCTCCCGCACGTCTCCTGCCGAGCGCGCTTCTGCTGCTCCTGATCGGCGGCCTGATGGCCGCCTGCGCGGCCCCGGCCCCGCCCGGGGCGCCTCCGACGACCCCCGCCATCCCCACGCCCGCTCCGGGCGGGGAGGGAACGCCTCCGGCTGCGCCCGCGCCCACCCCCACCGCAGCCCCCTCCGATGCGGCCGCAGGGGCTCGCATCGCCTATGAGGTCGTCCCGGCGGAAAGCGAGGCCCGCTACCGGGTGCGGGAACAGCTGGTAGGGGTGGATCTGCCCAGCGATGCCGTGGGGACCACGCGGGCCATCACCGGAGTGCTGGTCATGGAGGGGGACCGTATCGTCCCCGAGGCCTCGCGCTTCCAGGTGGACCTGCGCACGCTGACCAGCGATCAGGCGCGGCGGGACAACTTCATCCGGCGCAACACCTTGCAGGCCGACCGCTATCCGTATGCCGTCTTCGTCCCTCGCGAGATCCAGGGGCTGCCCTCGCCCCTTCCCACCTCGGGTGAGCACACCTTCCGGCTGATCGGGGATCTGACGATCCGGGAAGCCACCCGTCCGGTGACCTGGGAGGTGACGGCGCGGGTGGAGGGGGATCGCATCATCGCCCGGGCGCGCACCCAGTTCACCTTCGCTGACTTCGGGCTGGAGCCGCCTCGCGTGCCCGTGGTGCTGAGCGTGGATGAGACCATCCGGCTCGAGGTAGACGCGGTGCTTCAGCGGCAGCCGTGATCCGGAGGGCATAGAGTCGACAACCGTGGAGGATTGGATTCGCGCGCGCTGCGGGGAGGGCCGGACCGAGCCGGGGAAAACCCGGTCGGCCTGCGGCCCTCCCTGCCTTTACGGGGAAGTCCCCTGATCCCTCCGCTTGAAACCCGTGCGCGGGTCGCCCGCCCAGGCCCAGCCGCAAGTCCCCCGGAGGAGCCGAACAACCCGCCGGATCGTCCCTCCCGCTCGCGATCCGCTGCGGAATTCTAACCCATCGGGGCCCGGTTTTGTCACGCTCTTGTCACGATCGGCATGGAGAATCCGAAGAAAGACCCCCCCACCATAAGACGGCTCACCGGGTATTTCACATGGGAAGCAACAGCGAGGAGGATCGGATGGTCATCGGGATCGCGGAGCCCAATCCGGGATCGGCGCCGTATTCCAAAGCTTATCCATCTGCCATGGATCCCTCAGCAAGGCCTATTCCCGGGCGTTCAAGCCGAATCCGAATCCGATCCTCCCGGTCCACCCCTTGATCCGAATGTGTGAGAATCCTAAGATAGAGATAGAATTCGGGCGGAGGGAACGCCATGGCGATCGGCGTGGTGAGCGGATGCCCCCTCCGGGCCCTCGGCCTCCAGGCCCTGGCCGAAGCGGAGGGATTCCCCGTGGCCTGGATCGCCCCCACCGCGGCGGAGGCCCTTTGCCGCGTCCGCCGCCAGCCCCCCGCCGCCCTCCTCATCGACTTCGCCCTCCCCGATGGCTCCGGCCCGCGCCTCCTCCACGCCCTCCGCCAGGAGGGAATCGCCCTCGACGGCTTCCTCCTCCTCGCGGATCCCCATCCGGCCGGCCTCGCTCTCGCCTGGAAGGCCGGCGCCTGCGCCGTCCTCTTCACCACCCTGCCCCTCCCTCTCCTCCGCGTTCGCCTCCGTGCCGCCCTCCAGGGCACCCTCTCCTGGCACCCCGCCGACCGGCGCCGGGCCCAGGCCTGGTGGGTCCGCTTCGGGGAGCCCTGGGCGGCCCTCTCCCCCCGCCAGCGGGCCGTGGCCCTGGGGGTCGCCCGTGGCTGGAGCGACAAGGAGATCGCCCAGGCCCTCCGCCGGCGCCCCACCTCCATCCGCACCCACCTCCGCTGGCTCCTGCACCGCCTGGGGCTCCCCGACCGCGTCGCCCTCCGCCAGTGGGTCCGCAGCGGCCGCCTCGATGATCCCTACATCGCCCCCCTCCTGGACCTCGAAGACCCCCCCTGGCTCGGGGAGGATCGCATCGAGGCGGGGTTCCTCCAAAAATGAGGAAGGCCAGGCCGCTCTTTCCTCCAAAAATGAGGAAGCGTGCCGAGGGCGGAGAGGATAAGATGAGAAGGGGAATCCCTCCCGGGGCGGCGAGGCCATGAGCGAGCGGTATCTTCTCTTTGACGGTGGGTGTTCCGTATGTGCCGCCCTGGCGCGGGAGGTGGAGGCCCTCAGCGGCGGGCGGCTGGGGGTGCGGAATTTGCGGGATCCCGAGATCCAGGTCCTGCTGAACCGGGCCCGCCCCGGCTGGCGCTGGGAGCCGATGCTCCTGGAAATCGAGGGGGAGCGCGTCCGGGTCTTCACGGGCCTGGCAATGCGCTGGCGCCTGGTGCAGCTCCTGGGCCCGGTGCGGGCGTTGCGGCTGGCCCAGGTCGTGGCTCGGCACGGCGGGCCGGTGCTGGGCGTGGATTGGGGGAGGCGCGATTTCCTGCGCCGGGCCGGAGGAGCCCTCGCGGGATGGTTCGTCCTCCGAAGTTGGAAAGTCGATCAAATCCCATCGGCTCAAACTAAAACCAACGGGGATCCCCGAATCACCCCAGCTCGAGCCCCCCAACCTGCTGCCCTATGCTGGTATTCCTGGAACGGTCGTGGTTCCTATCAAAGCGCCTGCACCGGCTGTGGGAAATGCGGGACCTGGAACAACGGCGCTTACCAGGCCACCTGGCCGATCGTGACCACCTATTCTTTATGTGACTACAGCGGCTGTGGGCAAAGCTTACTGGCCCGCCAGTGCGGTTCCACGATGTATATCACGAATCGATGCAATGGGGCCAGTATCGGTGTCACCGTAGCCGATTGTGGGCCGAATATGCGCAGTTATTGCTCCACGCCCGAGCGTTGTCCCCCCGGAGGTATAGTAGGCTATGAGCCGGCGATCACCGATCTCACCCCCGCGGCGTTTTCCGCCATCGCGGATCTGGCTCTCGGAACCATCCCGGTCACGGTTCGCTTCCAGGCTGAATGCGCCAGCGGGGTTCGTTCGTCCACGGAAGCTCCCCTCATCGAACCTCTCGCTCCTGCAGATCTGTTCGTCCAGGGATATGTGCGAGAGCGGACCCAGGAAGGGTGGCGCATTGAGAACGGAAAAACTTCTTGGATTCTGCATATAGATTCGAGCACATCTGTGTGGAAAGGAGTGGAGGGGGGTGAAGAGCTGCTGGAGCCCGGGGACTTCCTGTTCGGTCGCGGATGGCGGATCTCCGAGCATCGGCTGCGCGCCACTCGGATATGGCTGAACATCGTCAACCTTTACGGCTTGGTGCTTTCCTGCACCCCGTGGACCATCCAGTTGCAGTCCGCGGACGGTCATCGCTTGCTCGTTACAATGGATGAGAAGACGCTTCTTGATGAGGAACCTCTTCGCATGCCTCGATGCCTTCCACCCGGTTCATGGATTCAGGTCGTGGGGGTACAGCGAGGCTCTCAGCACATCCAGGCTACACGCCTTTGGAGCCTTCAACTTCCGCAGAAGGAGGGATGATCATGAAGCGCATCCGGGGGCTTTGGAAATGGATGGTCCTGGTGGGGCTCTTGGGGAGCTTGGCCAGCTGCGGACAGCCGGAGGGGGCACCGATGGGGCCCACCGGGACGCCCGTTCCACCTTCTCGCCTCCCTTCTCCTCCCGCTTCGCCTACCTCCACTCCTGCTCCCACTCTTCCTTCCACGCCCATCGCGCCCTGTGCGACCGCTCCCATGGGACGGCTCGCCTTCCTGCGAGATGGAGCAGTGGGCTGGAAAGATCTGCCGGGCGGGGAGGAGCGGTGGCGAACGCCTGCGGAAGGCTATACCCGTCTCGCGCTTTCTCCAGACGGCGCGTGGGTTCTGGCCTGGAAAGGGGAATCCGCGGCGGTCGTGCTGGAGATGACAGGAACCGCCACCCTTTCCCTTCCGGAAGGAATCCAAGCGGCCGTGTGGGCGCCTTCCGGGGCGACCCTCGCCTACGCGGATGCCCAAGGGATCTGGATCCTGGAGCCCGCCTCGGGATCCCGGCGGCCGATGTGGACCTGGGAGAAGGGGATGCATCTGGACCCCGGTGCCCCGGTGGGGCTGGCGTGGTCGCCAGATGGAACCCGCCTCGCCTTTTCCTATGAGCGGATCGGATCTTCCCCGGGCCAGATCGTCGAGCAAGGCCTGGCCTGGGTGGATCGCTCGGGGAATCTGCGCCGGGTTTGGTCTTTTCCAAACGGGGCGCAGGAACAGGCGTGGCTGGCCGGATGGTCCGGGGACGGGCGGTGGCTGCTGTTCTGGCACGGCCTCCACCGTTCGATGTCTCTGGCCGCAGACGGCCTGGAGTTGCTGGCCATATCTGCGACGGGAGGCACCTCGCCCCAGGAGGTTGCGAATCCCGTTCTACCCTGGCCGGGGGCGGTGGCCCCACAGCCTGGCACCTCCGTGGTGGTCGTGATGGCGGGTGGCGGTCGGGAGATGTGGCACAATAAAACCTTAATTAAGGTGGATCTGGCGACAGGTGAACAGCATGCCCTTCTCCCCTCCGGCTGGGTGGGATTCGCTCCCCGGTGGTCTCCCGACGGCCACCGCCTGGCGTTCGTAGCCGCGCCGGACGCGGGGGAGGCGGGGGATCCTGGTGCTTTGGCCCAACGCCGCATCGCGATCCTGGACCCGGAGGATGAGTCGCCGCGGATTCTGTCGGCCCCGTATGAGATGCGCATGGAGGGGCCAGTCTGGGCGGATTCGGGACGGTTCGTGCTGGGCATAGGCCTCCAGGGGGAGCAAGTCGCCCTCTGGCTGCTGGCGGCCGATGGCTCCTGTAGGATGCCGGTGGTGGAACGGTTGACGCCTCCCCAGATGGTGGCCGGGGCTCCCGCCCTGTTGGGCTTTTATGGCCGTATTGATTGGGATTGGATCTTTGATTTCCGCTTTAGGGATTGACAACCTGATTTTCAGGCCCTACCATGCAGCGGTTCACGACGGATCCGGGATCGCCGGACCGAATGCAGGAGGTGGGACCATGACCGAACGATGGCTGCCGTAGGATTCGGGCTCATCCCGGCTGGCGCTGGGGGCCGATGCTCGTCGAGATCGAGGGGGAGCGCGTGCGGGTCTTCAAAGGCCTGGCGATGCGCTGGCGCCTGGTGCAGGTTCTGGGCCCGGTGCGGGCGTTGCGGCTGGCCCAGGCGGTGGCCCGGATGGGAGGCCCGGTGCTCGGTGTGGATTGGGGGAGGCGGCGGTTGCTGCAGCAGGGCGGCGCCCTGGCTGCCCTGGCCCTCCTCCGTCGCCTCCCCGGAGGCTCCCCAATGGCCAGGCCCGAGAAGGACCCGCCCACCCCGCCCGCCACCGGAGCGGGCGAGCTCTGGGAGGGCTTCGTGCTGCTTCCGGAAGGCGCCCCGATTCCTCCCTTTGTTCGCCAGGTTCCCACCCCGATTCTGTGCCAGACCGATGGCCGCCCGGAGGCCGAGGCCCTGCGCGGGGAGACCCTCACATTTACGGAACTGGCGCCGTTGCGTTCCCTCATCCGGTTCCCCTTGTATGGGCCCTCCCGGCTGCCGCCGGGGATCGTGTGGCAGGGCGTGGCCGTCACCCGATTTGCGCGTTCGGGGGAGGTGTTTTCGGTGTCCTTGAACTTTGGGGATGGGGAGGGGGTGCCGCGGCTCCGGGTGATCGCCCAGCCGATGTATCCGTCCCCCTATCCGGTGTGGCCGGTGTATGCGCCGGATCGGCCCGAGGAGCCGATCTTTCCGGAGAAGGTCTTCTTCACCCCCAAGCCGGGGCTGCTGCTGCCCAGCGCCCAGGGGCATCTGGCGCTCTGGATCGAACAAAACACCCTCTATGTGCTTATTGCCGAACATGATCCGCGTCTTGAATCCAATATATTATAAAAAGCTTAAACCACCTCATACTTTGATTAGGAAGATGCTACGCCTACCGTCTATGTTTGTGCTCCATTCACCGGACGGATTGCTGGTTTGGATAACTATTGCAGTGGAGGTGCCTATGCACCGTGTCGAAATGCTCAACCCACACAAGTCTCTCCCATCGATATTGCAACTTCAGGCGTCGTGTTAAAAATATATTTCTATGCCAGTCGATCATCAAAAGTGTATATTTCTACTGAAAATCGCTGCTGCTGCTCTAACACCGGTTCTTATGGTCGAACAAGGATCGTTGACATTTTCTCAATTGAAGGTTGTTATGTGGGTTCTGCTTCGTTTGGACATGTAGATTATATTCCTTACAATGATCCGGATAAATCTAAAGAGGCTCCCGATGGATGGCATGTCGTGAGTGGCCCGTTACTCCTCGGTCAAACACCTCAAGGATCATGTTGTGCTCCTTGTGGTTGCTCGTCCGGTTGCTGCTATACAGGCCCTCACACGCACATGGAAAGGACGGGAGGAACTCGTGTTTCTCTATACTGCGGGCAAATAGTTACTGGAGGCACGACACCTATTTATCGATTTGATTATTCTATACCATGTCCCACAAAAACCGCCCCATAAATATAATGGAGAGATATAGAAATGAGCTGGAAAATCCTTTTGATTCTTTTCTGGATCTGTTTAAGCGGAATGCTTGCCTGCGTATCTTCAGCCTCACCTTCTGCTCCTCCTTCTGAAAGTTTCCAATCTCCTGGGCGCGAGGAGAGCCCCGCAGCTCCGTCTTCTCCTCCGCCAACCCGGGAGCCCCTGCGAGCCTTTCCGGGGTTCCAGCTGGAGCGGGTGATCGGCAAGGGCATCCTGCAGGAGATCGCCTGGAGCCCGGAGGGGCCCCGGCTGATTGTTGGGACTGCGAAGGGCCTGGAGGGCCTCGCGCCGAAGACCGGCGAAGGGGTGTGGCAGCAACCTCTTCCGGCCCGGCTGAAAGCCCTGGCCCTCTCCTCGGATGGCCGCTGGCTGGCCGCCCTGGTGGGCCGGGACCTGTGGCTGTGGGCCCATAGGGGTCAGGGAATCGAGCGAATTCGGGTCCTCCCCGACGCCATCGATCCCGCTTTGGAATCCCCCACCCTGACTTTCTCCCCGGATGGCCGTCAGCTGGCCCGGACCGTTCCGAACGCCGTGCGCCGGATCCGCGTCCCCGAAGGTGACGAGCTGGGGAAAATCTTTGCGCCCGGGGCCGGATGGGTCGCCTTCGCCCCCGATGGGGAGACGCTGATTCTGGCAGGTCCATCGGAGGGGGAATGGCGACGGATCGCGGACGGAGTGGGGATCCGCCGGGTGGCATGGGCCCTCCCACCGGGGGAGGGGGCCAGGACCTTCGCCCTCTCCCCGGATGGCGTGTGGCTGGCGATCGGGATCGGAGGGGAGGTGCATCTGTATTCCGGGCGCGATGGACAACTCCGCAGGAAGCTTCTCATCGGCGGCCGGGGGATTATCCGTCGTCTGGCCTTCTCGCCGGATGGGCGATGGTTGGCAGCCGGCACCGAAGGAGGGACGGTGGCCGTCTGGGAAGGAGCCGGGGAGCGCCTCCGATGGAGGCACGAGATGGGAGAGGGCGCCGTGGTGGGACTGGCCTTTGCCCCCAAGGACTTGCAGCTGGCCATTGCCCACGCCGGCGGCATCCTGGAGATCCGGCGTCTCCCGGAAGGGACGCAGGAAGGCCGCTGGGAGGGATATCTGGAGCCGGTGCTGGACCTGGCCTTCGGAGAAGATCGCCTGTGGATCGCGACCTACAGCCAGCGACCCCTCAACGCCCCTCAGTGGATCGTGTCGCTCTGGGAGGCCATCGGCCCCACGGCCCGGCGGGTGCAGCGCCTGACCCTGCCGGCGGAGCCGCTGGGAGCCCTCGCGCTTTCCCCCGATGGACGCTGGCTGCTGGCTCCCGATCCTGGTGAGCTCGGAGAGGGCGGGTGGGGGATCTGGCGGACGATGGATGGAGAGCGCGTGCTCCGGATGCCGGGAGGTGGCACGGCTGTTTTCTCCCCCGATGGTGAAGCCCTTGCTCTGAGCGATCCGACAGGCGGTCTTCGGATCCTCCGCCGCGCGGATGGGCAAGCCCTGCGCCGGCTGGATGGACTTTCCGGGAAGATCCTCCCGCTGGTGACCTTCTCGCCGGATGGCAACTGGGTGGCCGCCTCCGACGGCCGGGAAATCGGGGTATGGCAGGTCCCGGATGGCGCCCTGAGGCAGCGCGTGAAGCCGGGAACCGGAAAGCCGATCGAAGCGCTGGCCCTCTCGGAGGCGGGCGAGTGGCTGGCCGTCGCGGAGGGCGGCCTCGACAGCCCCTGGATCGCCCTGTATTCCGTGGCTACCGGACGGCTCCTCGCGCGCTGGGCGGCGGACACCGCGGCGGTGCTCCGCCTGGCCTTCGGGTCGGGAGGAGCCTGGCTGGCCTCAGGCGGTGGAGAGGGAACCGTGAAAATCTGGCGGGTGCCCGATGGGGCGCTGCTCCAGATCCTGGAAGGCCACACGGACGCCATCCTCGCCCTCAAGACCTCCCCCGATGGCCGAACGCTGGCCTCTGGATCTCTAGATGGAACCGTGCGCCTCTGGTCCCTGCACTGAACCCACCCCAATGGAGACGTTGTGCGGATGGCGAGCGAAAAGGCGGATAGGGAGGTCGTCGGGTTCCCAGCCCAGGGCGGCTGGGAACCCGGATGGCCACTCTGTGTCCTCCTTTGGAGGACCACGGCTCCTGCCGGCTGGATCGAATGAAAACCGAAGGCTGATCCGAGCGGAGGGGAAGCGAGGACCGAACGATGGCTGCTGTAGGATGCGGGACGTTCCATATGCGTCGCCCTGACCTGGGAGGTGGAAACGCTCAGCGGCGGGCGGCTGGGCGTGCGGTCGCTACGGGAGCCCGAGGTCCAGGCGCTGCTGGACCGCGCCCGTCCCGGCTGGCAGTGGGAGCTGCCTCAGCGCAGGCACTTCCCTTGTAGGAGGAACATTATGTTGAAAAAGCGATCCGAATGCATGGCCTTGCTGTTTATCGCGCTCGCGTCGGGCTGTATCTCTGCGCCGCCTCAGCGCCCGCCGATCGCCACGCCGCCGGCCGGCGAGGGCTTGCGGCCCACACCGTCCACCCCCTCCGCCGCCCGCCTGTTGCCGCACAGCTGGTCCCCCACCGGGGAGATCCTGGCCTTCTGGACCTGGACGCCCCAGGAGATCCAGGTGGACTTCCTGTATCCGCCGGGCCATCTCTTTTTCTACGATAGGACAACCGGCCGGGTGTGCCCTTCCCCGGTCCCCGTGACCTATCCCTACTTCGCCAGCACCCTGGCCTGGATGCCCGACGGAACAGCCCTCCTGCTCTCGGCGGAGAACCAGCTCGTCGAGTTCACGCCATGTCGTGACCGATCCCCCGAAGCCGTTCGGGATCTGCCGGAGCCCATTTGGAGCATTCAGCGGGCGCCCCACCACCGTCTCCTCCTCCGAACCGCCGCCGGGACGTTGACCGGGGTCGAAGTGTCAACCCCTGAAACCACCCTGATCCTGAGCGGGGAAAGGAGCGATTATCTTTACGACCGGGAGACGCATGCCCTGCGCCGGCTGGATGGCCGCCTGGTGGCCGGCAGCTTCTCCCCGGATGGCACATACCTGGCCGTTTCCGACGACACGGGCACCCGAGTCATCCACCTGACGACCGGAAAGGTGAAGGCGGAAGCCACGTGGCAGGCTCAGCCGGCCGAGGGCGCGCCCGGCCCCGACCTCTGGTTGAGCAACCGGGAAGTGCTCATCACGGCTCCCGTGATCGGAGGGCCTTTGATCCTGATGCCCGGGAAAGGAGTGGTGCGCGGGGCGCCGGAATATCTCGGCATGGACTGTTCCAACCGGGTCTGCAGGGCCCTGGGCGCCCGTTCCGCCGACACCTATCATCTCCTCGTGCAGGCCCTGGGGAGGGAGGGGCGCGACGTCTGGTATCTCTACCACGCCGAGTCGGGTCAGGCCGAGAACCTGGGGCCGCTGACCGATCCCCATTTCTCTCCGAACGGCGAGTGGCTCGCCGCCCTTCAGGATCTCAACGGTCGGGAAGCCTCCGCCGCCTGGGTGCGTTCCACCGATCCGCCGGGCCGCGAACCCCTGGTCTTCGCCCCGGTGCGCCCGCACGGCTTCCTGGCCTGGTCCCCGGACTCCGGGAGGCTGGCCCTTCACCTGGAGGACGGGGTGGCGGTTCTGCAGCGGGCCGGGGAATGGCGGCGGGTGGGGCGCTGGCGCACGGCCGAATACGAATCCATTGGGGCGCTTTGGTCGCCCGACGCTCGCCATCTGGCGATCCAGGGGGTATCTCCACAGGCAGGAGGAGACAACGCGTTGTTTGTTGTGGCGGTTCCATGAAGATCTCCGCTGCCTCCCGACTGGGATCGCGCCCCCGGGATGAGGCCCATCGCCAGCCCCTCTGGATCATCGGGCCACCGCCGGGCCCGCTGGCACGAAGGCCCATTCCCGGGCGTTCAAGCCGAATCCGATCCTCCTGGTCCACCCTTGATCCGAATGTATGAGAATCCTAAAGTAGAATCCGGGCGGAGGGAACGCCATGGCGATCGGCGTGGTGAGCGGATGCCCCCTCCGGGCCCTCGGCCTCCAGGCCCTGGCCGAAGCGGAGGGATTCCCCGTGGCCTGGATCGCCCCCACCGCGGCGGAGGCCCTTTGCCGCGTCCGTCGCCAGCCCCCCGCCGCCCTCCTCATCGACTTCGCCCTCCCCGATGGCTCCGGCCCGCGCCTCCTCCACGCTCTCCGCCAGGAAGAGACCGCCCTCGACGGCTTCCTCCTCCTCGCGGAGCCCCACCCGGCCGGCCTCGCCCTCGCGCGGGAGATCCGGCGGCGCGGGTGGCCGATCCGCATCCTGCTGCTCAGCGCCTACGATGACGAGGCGCTGATCCGGGAGGCCATGGCCGTTGGGGTGGAGGGTTATCTTCTCAAAAGCGAAGGCCTGGAGGCCATCGCCGCGGCGGTCCAGAGCGTGGCCCGGGGCCTGACCGCCTTCAGCCCGGAGATCCTGGCCAGGGCGCGGGGGCTTCCGGAGCGGGGCGGGGAAGGCCTGACGGAGCGGGAGCGGGAGATCCTGGAACTGGTGGCCGAGGGGCTGACCAACCGGGCCATCGCGCAGCGCCTGAGGCTCTCCCCGCGGACCGTGGAATATCACCTGGGCCAGATTTTCCAGCGGCTGGGGGTGAGCAGCCGGGCCGCGGCCGTGAAGGAAGCGATGCGACGGGGATGGCTTCAGGGGATGAGGCACCCCAGTGAGGGCGAATAGGCCCCGCAGGCCCTCCGGGAATCGTCTTGCTGGATAGGGAGGGGCCCCTCAATGCCCCTCCGGCAGGGGCCACCCGTGCGCGTTCTACAGCAGGTAAGTAAATCCGGAGCGCTCAGGTTCCCCATTGGCTCCTCGCTGGATCCTCGACAGAGGAAGCCTCGTAATCCCCCGGAACAGGACCTGTGGAAATCCACAGGGGAACTCCTGAGGAAAATACGGTTGCGAAGCGACCTCTGGCTGCTTACTATAAGATTGCGTGAGGAAAGTAGAAGCTTTGAGCGGAGGACGGCTGGGGGTGCGGTCGCTACGGGAGCCCGAGGTGCAGGCCCGACGGAACCCGGCCCGCCCCGGCTGGCGCTGGGAGCCGATGCTCCTGGAGATCGAGGGGGAGCACGTCCGGGTCTTCACGGGCCTGGCGATGCGCTGGCGCCTGGTGCAGATCCTGGGCCCCGAAGACCCGCCCCCACTCGGAAGGATCAGGATAGACGGGGATTCCTCCAAAAATGAGGAAGGCCAGAGGGCTTTTTCCTCCAAAAATGAGGAAGCGCGAGGCGGACGAAGGAGATAAGATGAAGAGGGAAGTCTTTCGTCTTTGGAGGTGAGGCCATGACCGAGCGCTATCTCTTATTCGACAGTGGATGCTCGGTGTGCGCCGCCCTGGCCCGGGAGGTGGAGGCCCGGAGCGGCGGGCGGCTGGGCGTGCGGTCGCTGCGGGAGCCCGAGGTGCAGGCCCTGCTGGACCGCGCCCGTCCCGGCTGGCGCTGGGAGCCGATGCTCGTCGAGATCGAAGGGGAGCGGGTGCGGGTCTTGGCGGGCCTTGGGATGCGGGCGCGTCTCGTGCAGGTCCTGGGCCCGGTGCGGGCGTTGCGGGTGGCCCAGGCCGTGGCTCGGCACGGCGGGCCGGTGCTGGGCGTGGATTGGGGAAGGCGCGATTTCCTTCGCCGCACCACAGGCGCCCTGGCCGGATGGATCGCCCTGCGGAGCCTGGGCCGGCCCGTCCCAGCGGCCGCGGCTCCCCCCACACCCCCCACGGATAGCGAGGGGGAGCTGTGGGAAGGCTTCCTGCTGCTGCCCGCGGGGGCACCCCTTCCCGCCTGGGTCCGGAGCAGTCCCACCCCCTTCTTGTGCCAGAGTGATTCCGATGAAGCGACAGTCGCACCACTTCGTGGTGCGATCTTGAGATTCGATCGGTTCGAGGAAATAGCTCCTCAGTTGAGTTTCCCGTTTTATTTTCCTGATATTTTGCCATCTGAATTTACTTTCTATGGAATTTATGTAACGATTTTTCAGCAATCAAGGAAGATTTTTTCTGTTTCAGCGACGTGGGTAGATTCCACATGGGAACCTTTAATCCGTGTTGTTGCACAACCAACGCCTCCTTCGCCTTATCCGGTATGGCCAGTGTTTTCACCAGAGACTCCTGATGTTCTGATACCCCCGGAGAAAGTATTCTTCCTTCCACAACCAGGTCTGCTTCTCCCGAGCGCACGAGGATATTTAGCGCTTTGGTTAGAGCAAAGCGTGCTCTATATACTGATTGCTGAGCATGATCGCCGTCGAGAATCCTTCATCAACATCGCTCAATCGCTACGGAAAGTGAGCAAAAGATGATATATTTAGGAGGCGAACATGCCAGTTGTCAATGTTTATTCTCCATTTTCTGGGACCATCACTAATATTGACTCTCTTTGTGCACCTCATAAAGCTTGCAATGGTGAAGGGTATTTAATCGATATCGCAGCCCCTCCAGGAACGAATGTTTATTTATATACCACTTATCCTATAAAGGTTTATATTTCAACGCTATATCAATGTTGTTATAGCATCAGCCCTGACTATTATCGACGTATTAGGCATGTCGATTTATACGATTACTCTACAAATTGCTATGTTGGATCGGTATTTTATGGCCATTTAGATCAAACAGCGGGACAACAGCCTGATGGATGGACAACTCTTCTCACATCTAATAGGCTTTTACTAGGAAAAATACCTGGATGCACTAAATGCACTTCAACGTGTTGTTGTGGTGCTATTAAGGACCCAGAATGTTGCTTCTCGGGACCTCATGTGCATATAGGCATGATCAATGGTCAGAGAGCCCCTCTGGCATGCTGGCAAACTGTTAGTGAGGGAACCACACTGCTTTACTCATTTCAAGTTTATCCATGCTGAGGAGGGGCACCGATGCAAGCCGGGACGGTCCTTCGCTGGATCATTATTTGGGGGGTGCTGGCCGTAGGGGTCTGGGGGGCTTGCCAACCCTTGCGGCCACCCGCCCCTTCACCGGCTCCCACGCCAGCCACCCCTCTATCAGTTCCCACGCGCCCCTCGGGAGGGACCACCCCTACCCGGGCCGCCGCAAGGACCCCATCCCTCACCCCTCCGGCCTGTGTGTTTCAGGAGGTCTCGGATCCGGAGAACCCCACGCCGGCCGATCGTGCCTTGCTGCCGGATCCTTCCCGCTGGCGGTGGGAGCCGGCATCGGTGGGCGGGCAACCCCTACGCAGGATCCGTGGTCTGATCCAACCGCCTCTGCCTTGGCGGGTTTCGTCGGGAGGGGCGGCGCTGGAAGTGCGGTTGTTGCTGAACCGGAACGCCCGGGCCGTTCAGGTGGCAGTGGACCTGCGGAGGGAGGCCCATCGGCGGTTGCATCCGGAGGAAGCCTGGGATGTCTTTCTGAGCCCGGAGCTGATCTTCCAGCCCCACGTGCGGGGAGCGGCCTGGGAGCTCTGGTTGCCGCGGGCCGCGGCCCAGCTGCGGGCGCGGCAGGAGGCCTTCCCCTCGGACCGGATAGGATCCCAGCAGCTGCGGGTGACGCCGGATGGGCGGGTGAGGCTGGAGGATCCGGCTCGCGGCGTTTCTCGGGATCTGGGGGCGCCGGCGCCGATGGGGGAGGCGTTGGTGATGACCGGGACCATCGTGCTGGCGCGGGAACGGAATCGGTCGATGTGGTGGCGGGGGGACGCCGCCACGGGACAGTGGGAGCGGTTGGGGGAGATCCCAGAGGACCATCCCGGGGACTGGGTTTTTCGGAGCTGGGCGTGGGATCGCTCCGAGTGGATGTGGCTGGCGATTGGCGGCGTCAACGGCCTTGAGCCGGCCCACAGGCCCTCCTGGCGCATCCCGGCTCATCCTGGAGCTCCGCTTCAGGCCTTTCCGCCTCTCCCCATCTCCCGGATTCCAGGTGATGGCCCCGAGTCCGTGTGTGACCTGTTCCCTGTGGGGACCTCGGGCCGGTGGCTGCTGTGGTGCCGGGTGGCGATCCTGCGGCCCGAGGGCAAGCCGGTTGTGCAATTTGGGGTGACCATCGATGGGGCTACCGGGCGGGTGGAGGGCCCGGAGGATCTGGGGTTGAAGGATCCGCTGGTGGATCTGCCAAAGGGCGGGGTGATGGGGCCGAGCTTTTACCTTTCCCCTGATGGACGGTGGCTGGCGGTGGAGTTCGCGGAGGTGGGACCGGAGGGCGGCTGGCGGGGAGCGCGGAGCCTGTATTTGCTGGATGGGGCGCAGCCGGGATGGGTGCGCCGGTGGCCGGGTCGGACCTGGGTAGCCTGGGATCCGGCAGGGGGTGGGGTGGTGCTGTGGGACGTGGGGGAGGATCAGCTGGAGTGGCTGCGGCTGCCTCCGGATCCCAACGGGGAGCCAGTGTCCTTAGCGGAGGCGGCGACCGCCGGACCTCTGGCGTTTCTGGAAGGGGGATTGGTGACCCTATCCCGGATGAACCCGGCGGCGCTGCAGCTCTGGGATAAGGCCGGGCACCTGCAAGGGGAGTGGGACCTCTCCGCGGTGGTGGAGCGGATCTATGGCCTGCTGGGGGAGGGGGAACGGGTGTGGATCGGGGCCTTCGAGCGGGTGGCATCGGGGACGCCCTGTCGCTTCGCGCTCCTGGAGCTGCCGCTGGCAGGATCCCTCGTCGATACCCCGTGAGGGGCCCACTGGGCCTTTCGGCATTTGAGGTGGGGATGGAGGGCGATGGATCGAGGCCGGAGCGGGGGATCCCGTCATCGCGCAGCGTGCTTCCCATCCGGTCCTTCCGGCGCTCGATCAAACCCGCCGATCCGGGAGGTGGTGATGCGACGGATAGGGCGTTGGGTCATCGGGATCGGATGGATGCTGATCCTGGGGTGTAGGGCGGGAGCCCCTATGCCGATCCCATCGGGTCCCCCCACCCTTCGTGCTCCCCTCCCGCCTTCCCCGACGTGGACTCCCTGGCCCTCCCCGACGCCAACCTGTCCGAGCGGGGCCGAGGCGTCCGCCGCGCCCTCATTCCCTGATCCGGCCGGCTGGTCTTGGCAGACGGAGAGGCGGGCCGGAGGGGTCCTGCGCCGGCTGACGCCGGGGGCCCCGGCGCCTCTTTACCTGCTTCCCTTTGACCGCTCCCCGGACGGCCGCTTCCTGGACGTCTGGGCTGTCCGCTGGATCGGCCAGGGGTGCGCATCGATGCGGATGATCCTGGATCGGAAGGGAGATGCCCATCGGCGCAGCCCCGCGGTTTTCCCCTTCTGCTTCATCCCGGACGTCCGATGGATCGGGCCGCGCGATCGGCCCACGCGGGCTCCGGATGGGCGGTGGGTGGCGGCGACGGCGGAGGGATCGGTGGTGACGTGGCGCGCAGGCGAGGACCTGATGAACCTGAACGCGCCGGCGTCGATGGTCTGGGCCGGCTACGCCGGTGGCGGGGTGGTGGTGGCCCTGGATGCCGATGGCGGGGTATGGCGGGGATCGCTGGGAGGAGGACGATGGGAGCCGGTGAGGGACCCGCAGGGGACGCCTCTCCGGGCGGGGTGGCTGGCGGTGGGGGCGGAGAGCCCGTGGGCGGTGGCCTTGCAAGCGGAGACGGTGGTGCGGCTTCCCACGCCCACGCCCCGACCGCCCCGGGCCGAGCCCTCGCCGCCTCCCCGGAGGCAGCCTCCCACCCCGGTTCCCGAGGTGCCGGAGGCTTTTGACGAGGTGCGGATCTGGCGGATCCCGCTGGAATGGGGGACGCCGGCGGCAGGGCCAGTTCACTACCGACGGGTGGTGGTCGGGACGGACGCGTTGCTGCCGTATGGGGCGATGGTGGTGGGGAAGGGACGCTGGGTGCTGGAGGGCGCGCCGGTCATTTTGGAGCAGGGGCCGGACGGCAGCATCCGTCTGGCCTCCCTGGGGCAGGTGGTGGAGATCCGCAGCGGGCGGGTTCTGGATGGGACGGCCCTGGGGTGGGGGCCGGAGGAGGTCCCGGTGAATTGGGAGGTGTCTTGGGATGGACAGTGGATCGGGGCGGCGATCTTCGACCGGACCGCGGGGCGGATCACCGGGGTGTGGGTGGCCCCGGCCGCGGAGTTGGATTCGGGGAAAGGATGGCGGTTCCCGGGCTGGACCGAACTCTGGCGGCCAGGCTGGGCGCCGGGGGGAAACGGGTTTGTTGTGGTGGCGCGGGAAGGACCAGCCGTCTGGGAGGTGGGCTGGCTGCCGCTGCCGCCGGATGCCGAAGGAGTGCGACCCCTGTCCGGCCTGATCCCTGGCTCGATTGGGATCCGAGGAGCGGAGGTGTGGGGGGCCAGGGAGGTCAACCCGGCGCAGGTGATGGCGGTGGATCGGACGGGACGGGCGCGCGAAGTGGTGACGCTTTCCGGATCCGCCCGCGTGTGGGGAGGCTGGGATGCGGGGGAGGCGATGGTCCTGGTGGTGGAGGAGCGAGGAGGGGAGGGTTGTCGTAACACCCTGATGGAATGGCTTCCTACCCCCTGATCGGAAGGGGGAGCCCTCCGCCTCCGCTCCCTGCAACGGTGGCGGCGCTCCCACCCAGCTGGGCCTCGATGGCCGCACCGGCGGGGCCGGATCTTCGATCTCCGCTCGGGGATCCGGTTCCCAGCCGAGATCGGGATGGACGAGAGCCGGAGGATCCGAGCCCGCGGCTTCTTCAACGGCCTCCGGCGGCTTCGGGCAGCCCGGCCCAGCGTCGGAGGGCTCGTTCCAGATCCTGGGGCCAGGTGGGGCGGCGGGGGATGCGGAGGGCGCCGTCGGCGATCCAGCCGCCCAGCTCCCGCGCGATCCCATCGGCCCCGGCCGGGGCCGGCCGCAGGACCAGGGTTCGCCCCTCCACGTGGATCCGCTCGATCCCCGCCCGGGCGGCCAGGATCTTGAAGCGCAGCTGCTGGAGCAGGTTGCGGGCCTCCTCCGGGAGCGGGCCGAACCGATCCTCCAGCTCCCGGGCCATCTCCGCCACGCCTTCCAGGGTCTGGATCGCCGCCATGCGGCGGTAGAGCTGCAGCCGCAGGGCGGGGTCAGGGATGTAATCCTCCGGCAGGCCGATGGGCCAGGGGAGGTTGAGGGTCACGCCCTCCGGAGCCGGCGGCGGCGGCTCGCCCTCCCGCTCCGCCCGCAGCTCGGCGATGGCCCGGTTCAGCATCTTCATGTAGAGATCGAAGCCGACGGCGGCGATGTGGCCGTGCTGACGGGTGCCCAGGATCTCCCCTGCGCCCCGCACCTCCAGGTCCCGCATGGCCAGCTGGAACCCGCCGCCCAGCCCGAGGATCTCGTAGATGGCCATCAGGCGCTCCCGAGCCTCCGCGGTGAGGGGGACCTTCGGATCATACAGGAAGTAGGCGTAGCCCTGCAGCACGCTGCGGCCCACCCGCCCCCGCAGCTGGTAGAGCTGGGCCAGGCCGAAGAGGTCCGCCCGGATCACGATCATCGTGTTGGCGTTGGGGATGTCCAGGCCGCTGCTGATGATGTCCGTGGCCACCAGCACGTCGATCTCTCCCCGGGTGAAGGCCATCATCGTCTTCTCCAGCTGCCGGGGCGGCATCTGGCCGTGAGCCATGCCGAAGCGGGCCCCCGGCACCAGGGCCTGGAGCCGCTCCTTCCAGGCCTCCAGGCCGTGCACCCGGTTGTAAACCACGAAAACCTGTCCCCCGCGGTCCAGCTCCCGCATGATGGCGGAGCGCACCAGCCGGTCGTCGTAAGGCCCCACGTAGACCTGGACGGGCAGTCGCTCCTCGGGGGGCGTCTGGATCAGGCTGATGTCCCGCAGGCCGCTCAGGGCCAGATAGAGGGTGCGGGGGATGGGCGTGGCCGTGAGCGTGAGCACGTCCACTTCCGCTCGCAAGCGCTTGAAATGCTCCTTATGCATCACCCCGAAGCGCTGCTCCTCGTCGATGATCACCAACCCCAGGTCCCTGAACACCACGTCCGGCTGGAGCAGACGATGGGTGCCGATGACGATGTCGATCTCCCCCTCCCGGAGCCGGCGCAGGATCTCCGCCTGCTCCCGGGGGGAGCGCAGCCGGGTGAGGACCTCTACCACCACCGGGAAGGGGGCCAGGCGGGCGCGGAAGGTCTCATAGTGCTGGTGAGCCAGGATGGTGGTCGGCGCCAGCAGGGCCACCTGCTTGCCGTCCATCACCGCCTTGAAGGCCGCCCGCAGGGCCACCTCCGTCTTCCCGAAACCGGCGTCCCCGCAGAGCAGGCGATCCATGGGCCGCGGCCGCTCCATGTCCGCCTTGACCTCCTCGATGGCCCGCAGCTGGTCCTCCGTCTCGACGAAGGGGAAGGAGGCCTCCAGCTCCCGTTGCCAGGGCGTGTCCGGCGAGAAGGCATGGCCCCGGGCCACCTCCCGCCGGGCGTAAAGCTCCAGCAGCTCCCGGGCCACCTCGGCCGCCGCCTGCCGCGCCCGCGCCCGCGCCTGGGCCCACTCCCCGCCCCCCAGGGGATGGATCTCGGGCGGCTGATCCGTCGGCCCCACATACCGGCTGACCCGGTCCGCCTGATCCACCGGCACATACAGCCGGTCGTTGCCGGCGTAGCGCACCACCAGATACTCCCGCTCCACCCCATCCAGGTTGAGGCGGACCAGGCCCTCGAAGATCCCGATCCCGAAATCCTCGTGGACCACGTAGTCGCCCTCCCGCAGCTCCCGGATCCATTCGGGGGGCGGGCCCCGTCGGGCGCGGCGGCGCCAGGGGAGGGGACGGAGCACCCCGAAGAGCTCCGCGTCGGTGAGCAGGGCGAGGCGGCGGCCGTCTTTGGAGCGGAAGAGGAAGCCGCTGCTCAGCGCCCCGCTCAGGAAGTAGATCCGCTGCGGGAGCGGGGGCGTTTCCAGGGAGGAGACGGCCTGGGTGGCCTCCCGCAGGCCCGGGGCGTGGTCGGCCCATACTGCCGCCAGGCGGCCCGCCTGCCGGCTCACGATCACCACCGCCTCCCGGAGCTGCAGGCGCCGGGCGAAATCCTCGATCATGCGCTGGATCTGCCCGCCGAAACGCGGCGGGGCCTCGAAGGGCAACGCCGGAGATCCTCCTTCCTCCGGCAGGGCGGTGATCCGAAGGGCGGGGCGCCGGCGCAGGGCGCTCTCCCATTGCACGCGATCCACCAGGGGGTCCGGATAATCGGGGGGGAGGAACCCGGCGCTCTCCCCGCGGGCCCGCAAGGCCCGGGCTTCCTCATCCACCTCCTCCCACGCCTCCCGGATCTCCGTCTCGTCCAGGAGGATCACCCATCCATCCTCGGGCAGATACGCGAGAGGGGTGGTCGCATCCCCATAGAAGTAAGGGAGGTAGAACTCGAGGGTCGGGAAGGGCGCGCCCTGGGCCAGGGCCTGGCGCTCCCGCTCCAGAGCTTCCCGTTCCGCCGCGGCCTCGGCCGCCGGCTCCCAGGTCGCCAGCCGGGCGGCCGCCGCGGGCCCATAGCCGGGCAGCGCCTCCCGGGCCGGGAAGATGCGCACCTGCTCCACCGGTCGCAGGGTCCGCTGGGTGGATGGATCAAAGGCGCGCATGCTGAGGATGCGATCGGCCTCCCATTCGATCCGCACCGGCTCCGGCGCGGTCGAGGGGAAGAGGTCCAGGATGCCCCCGCGCCGGGCGAACTGGCCGGGGTGGGTCACCATGGTGACCGGCTCGTAGCCGGCCTCCAGCAGGTAGCGGACGAAGCCCTCCAGGGGCAGCTCCTGGCCGGTCCGGATGATCCGGCGCAGGCGGTGGAACAGGCGGGGCGGCAGCGTCCGGAGCCGCAGGGCGCGGGCGGAGGCCACGCCCACCGGGGCGGGGTCGCCGTTCAGCCCAGCGAGGGCGGCCAGGGCCGTCAGCCGCTCCGCGCGGATCTCGGGGGGCCATGGGGCGCGCTCATAGGGGAGGACCGGCGGCTCGGGTAGCAGATGGATGCGCTCCGGCCCCAGATAGAGGGCCAGGTCCTGGGCCATCCGCTGGGCGCGTTCCGCCGTCCCGGCCACGATCAGCGTCGGCCGCGGCGCTTCCTGTAGCAGCGCCGCGATCCAGAAGGGCCACGCCGCCCGGGGGAGGGAGATCCCCGCGGAATGGCCTGCCGCCAGCGCGCGGCGGGCCTCCTGCAGGGCCGGTTCGTCTTCGAGCAGAGAGAGCAAACCGCTTAAAAGCGCCATCCCTGGCCTGAATGGGTGGACAGTCCTTATCATTTTACGGCAGGCTTCGTGAAGGGCTCCACGGGCGCGTCTTCGGGCCTGGGAAAGTGTCTGAGAATAGCTGGCTGAGGCACTCTCAGGTGGATCACATCCGGGCGCGATGGGTTTTGGAGAAAGGGGATTTAGCCCCGAACTATCCTTCGAGACCACAACCGCAAAAGGTCGCGGCGGAAGCCGCTCCTACAAAAAGACGATTTTTGTAGGAGGGGCTTTAGCCCCGAACCCTGTCTTCGAGGCCGCAAAGGGTCCTGGTGAAGGCCGTCCCTGCAACCCTGAACCTGCGTCTTCGATGACGCAAAGGTCGCGGCGGAAGCCGCTCCTACGACATGGATGCCGAAATGAATTTCGCGTTGCGAGGTGGTTCTGCGGATAGATCGGCGAGGGACCAGAGCCGGGCCGGGTCCACGCGCTCCGGTTCGAGGGCGAAGACCTCTCCGAACCGCCGGGCGAGCTCCTCCTGGACCGAAGCCATCAGCCGGGATCGGGCCGCCTCATCTTCCGGCTCTCCCAGGAACATGGCCATGGAGACCACCCCTTTGTCCGCGATCCCGCAGGGGATGATCCCCGTGAAATACGTGAGGTCCGGGCACACGTTCAGGGCGAAGCCATGAGTGGTGATGCCCCGGGCGTCCACCCGGGCCCCGATGGCGGCGATCTTGGCCGGAGCCCGTCGCAGGGCGGGCGGACACCAGGCGCACCGGCTCATGGCGTCCGGCTGCACCCACACCCCGGGCGCCCCCGGGAGGGTCCCGGCGGCGATCCCGAAGCGGGCCAGGGTCTCGATCAGCATCTGCTCAATCCGCCGGACGAAGGCCACTTTGTCCAGGCCCCGGGCGTGGAGGTCCAGGATCAGGTAGCCCACCACTTGGCCGGGGCCGTGGTAGGTGACATCCCCTCCTCGATCGGTGACGACCAGGGCGACGCCCCGACGGGCGCGCTCGGCCTCGTCCCACAGGACGTGCTCGGGCCGGGCGGAGCGCCCCAGGGTGAACACGTGGGGATGCTCCAGCAAGAGCAGGGTGTCCGGGATCGCCCGGGCGGCCCGGGCCTCCGCCAGGGCCCGCTGCAGCGCCCACGCCACCTCATACGAAACGGTTCCGAGGACCGACCACCATCCGCGTTCCATCCGAGCCCCTCCGCGGGATCGCAGATGCCTTACAGGACCTCCAGGGGATCCACATCGACCCGCCACTCCGGCGGCAACGGGAAATCCCGCAGCCAGGCCACCGGGTCCGGCCCGCGCAGGAGGATATGCCAGCGGTAAAGGCCTCGCAGGCGGCTGAAGTAGCACGGAGCCGGGCCGATCATGGCCGATGGCGGCGCCCCTTTGGTCATCAGATGATGCCGCAGCGCCTCCCCCAGCCGCTCGGCGGCCTCGCGGGCCCGCTCGGCCTCCGCGTGCCAGTAAAGCAGCCGGACCAGACGGGCGAAGGGCGGATACCCGTGAGCTTTTCGGAAAGCCACCTCGCCCCGGTAGAAGCCATCGAGATCGTAGCGGGCGGCCGCGGCGATGGCCGGGTGATCGGGCCGATACGTCTGGAAGATCACCCGCCCGCCGAAGAGCCCCCGCCCCGCCCGGCCCGCCACCTGGATCAGCAGCTGGAAGGTCCGCTCCGCAGCCCGGAAATCGGGCAGCCCCAACCCCACATCGGCGAGGATCACCCCGACCAGGGTCACCAGGGGGAGATCCAGCCCTTTGGTGAGGACCTGGGTGCCGATCAGGACGTCCGCCTCGCCGTCGGCGAAGCGCTGCCAGATCAAGGCGTGCGCAGCGCGGGTGGGGGCTGTGTCCAGATCCCAGCGGAGGATGCGGGCGGCTGGCCAGCGCCGCCGCACCGCTTCCTCCACCGCCTGGGTGCCGATCCCCATGCCCTTCAACCGCCGGGAGCCGCAACGCGGGCAGCGCGCCACGGGCGGCTCCACAGCCCCGCAGTGGTGGCACACCCATCGGGTCGGATGGAGGTGTTCGGCCAGCGGGAGGTCGCATCGGGAACACCGCATCAGGTGCCCGCAATCCCGGCAGAACACGAAGGGCGCAGCCCCCCGGCGGTTCAGGAACAGGATGGCCTGCTGCCCCCGGCGCAACACCTGATCCAGCGCCCGCTCCAGGGCCCGGCTGAAGATCCCGGTGTTGCCCGCTTTCAGTTCCTGGCGCATGTCCACCACTTCAACGGGCGGCAGGCCGCTGGTCAGGGCCTCCGCCTCCGTCTCAACGAAGCCTTCCAGAGAGGCCCCGAAATGGCGGGCCTGGGCGGCCAGGCGCGGGCGATAGCCCAGGAAGCGGCGGGGGAGACGCAGCTCCTCCAGGAGGCCGTGCTCGGCCTGATATCGCAGCTCGATGCTGGGGGTGGCTGTGCCCAGGATCACCACCGCCTCCAGGGCGCGGGCCAGGGCCATCGCCGCGTCTACTGCATGATAGGCCGGGATCCGGTAAGGGATCTCGGGCCGCAGGTCCTGCTTGTAGCTCGGATCGTGGGCTTCGTCGATGACGATCAGCCCCAAATCCGGCACCGGCACGAAGAGGGCGGAACGGGTCCCGACCACCACGCGGGCCTGACGGCGTCGGATCCGCTCCCATATGGCCCGCTCCTGGGCCGGGCTCATCCCGCCGGTCCATACCGCCACCTGACCGGGAAACCGCGCCTCGAAGCGACGGGCGGTTTGGGGCGTGAGGGCCAGCTCCGGCACCAGAATGAGGGCACCCTTCCCCCGCCGGAGGGTTTCCGCCACGGCCTGGAGGTAGAGCTCGGTCTTGCCGCTGCCGGTGATCCCGTGGAGCAGGAAGGCGTGGAAGCGGCCGGCCTTCAACGCCCGCTCGATGGCCCGCCAGGCCAGGGCCTGATCCGGGGTGAGGGGCGGCGGCTCCTCCGGCACCGGATAGGGATCCGCGGCCTCCCAGATCGGCCGCTCCACCGGCTCGATGATCCCCCAGCGGGTCAGCTGGCGCAGGTCCGCGGGCGTGCAGCCGGTTTCCGCTTGCAGCCAGTCCGCCGGGAGCGGACGGCCCGCCTCCTGCAGCCGCTCCAGCAGGCGTTGGCGCCGCGCGACGATCTCCTCGCGCCGCCCCAGCCGGATCCCTCCCTCCCGCAGCGCTTGCAGGATCCCCTCCTCCTTCAACCGGATCATACGGACAGGCTCAATGATCCCCCAGCGGGTCAGCTGGCGCAGGTCCGCGGGCGTG
>CACRXA010000018.1_pt1 | contig 52422 bp, 54 predicted proteins | sample 5377051 | NCBI WGS metagenome assembly CACRXA01 (sample SAMEA6061847, study PRJEB28556) | metagenome | reverse complement strand
TGGCGGCGCTCGGAACTGCTGGCCCGCTTCGGCCTGGAGGAGATCTTCCCGGAGACGATCAACCCCTCCACCGTGAAACCCATCGGCACCCTCATCATCCGCCCGGAAGGGTCAGAGGCCCGGAGGTGAGTAATGGGGACACGGTGGATTGCAATGCTTCCAGTCCTTCTGCTGTTGTTTGGGTGGACAGCAAGTCATCCGGCTCCCGCCGCCGCCCAAGGCGGGGATCAGTGCGCAAACCAAGTCTGCGGATTCATCTACGAGGTGCGTCAGACGCAGGACTTGGGGGCTTCGGGGCGGGAGGCGCGGCGGTGCACCGGGACCACCCGCATCGGGGTGATCCTTCCCGGCTCCGGGCCCAATTCCTGCGTCGAGGCCCAGGCAGAGATCGACTGCGCCGGCCACGTCCAGATCACCCACCGCTTCGGCGAAGGCCCCGACTTCTGCCCCACCGCCAACGTCGCCTGGAAAACCTACTGCCTGGAGAACCCCACCCTGGGCTCCGGCGTCGGGGACAGCGCCGGCGCCTGCGCCTGGCGGGACTACTACGGCCAGACCATCCGCCTGAAGGTCCAGGTCCCACCCCACCGCTTCCGGGTCACCCCCTACCCCGTCGGCTTCGTCGCCCGGGAGGACCCCTGGGGGGTCTTCCACCCCACCGCCCGCCTGGTCTGGGAGGAGCCCCCCTGGCCCCAATCCGCCGACTCCGGCTGGCGCCTGTGGACCTGGGGCGGAAGCCGCGGCCCCGGCGCCGCCCCCTTCCCCTGCGGGATGCGCGAGGCGGAACTGCTGGCCCACCAGGTCCCCGCCGGCACCGCCTGCCTGCGCCTCCAGCTCTGGACCGCCCCCGGCGGCTTCCGGAAGGACGCCAGCGGGATGATGGAGGCCGTCCTCCTGCCCGGTCTCCTGCAGTTCCCCGCCGCCGGCCTGAACGCCGAGGTGGCCCCCGGACGGGAGATCGCGATCAACTTCCCCTACGCCTCCCATCCGGCCACCGGCCAGGTGAGCGAGGTGGCCTTCGGGGATCGGACGCTGCCCGCCTTCAACGGCTACTTCCAGCGGGGATGGCCCGTGCGCCTGCGGGTCGACAAAAAGACCGTGCGGGACGTCACCGGAACCCGCGCGATCTGCGAACCCCTGCCTCGGGCGCGGTGGGGGGAGATGGACTGCTGGACCGATCCCCCCGTCGTGGCCCCGGGCCGAAGGCGGACGGAGACCTACGTGGCCCGCAAGGAGTGGGTTCTGGAGGAGGCGCAGGATGGGGTCCTGGATCTGACCCTGGAGCCCTTCGGTCGGCCCTATGCGCATCTGCATCCGGATCGGGGGCAGGTGCAGGGGCCGGAGGGGAAGGCGTGGTGGATCCCCCTGGTGTGGCGGGGGAACATCCCCTGGCTGTATCTGCCCCTGGCGGTGCGGGAGGGGCAGGGGGTGGTGTGCTCCGACCCCACCTGCGGCGGCTACCTGAACCGGAACACGCCCTAAGTGGAGCGGCCCCTGGATGAGCGAGCTCATCGAGGGTATGCGGGTGGCGTTCCTCGTGGGGATGGCCCCTGGGATGCTCTGGGTGGATCAGCGGTGGGATCAGCCGGAGGGGCGGATCCCGGCACCGATCGCCCTCACGGTGTTGGGAGCCGGGTTGGGCTTGGTCCTGATCACACGGGACTGGACGGGCTTGATCCTGTGGCCCGCTTTCTTCTTGGGCTGGCGGGCCGGTGGGGTCGGCGCGGGGGATGCCAAGGTCTGGATGGGGCTGGCGGCGGCGGGCGGGATCGGGCCTTCGGCGGTGGGTCTGGTGGCCCTGGTGGCGCTGGCCCGCCTGCGGGCCTGGCGGATGGGCTGGGGATGGCGGGCGGGGCTCGCCCCGCGCGTGCGCGTCCCCATGTCGGCCCCAACCGCCGGCTGGGCGCTGGCGGCCGCCCTGACCCGGATCGCCCTGGGGGGATGAAGGCGACCGAACCGTGCGGAGCGCTGGGGAGATGTCCGGATTCCTCGCACGAAGCGGGAAGATCGTCCTCCTGCTGGTCTTTACAGCTGGGATAGGTTGGTTGCTCCCGGAGGGTTCCTTCTTCGCTCGGGCCCAGTCGGGCTGGACCGACGTCTTCTTCGACGACTTCAGCGGGAACACCGGCTGGAGTGTGTCGGTCTGCGGAGATGCCCCCGGCGGGCTGGACGGCTGCGGCTGGCCGGGCCAGGCCCTCTTCAGCTTCAATGACGGCGGGGCCTCCGTCCTGCGCTTGGCCCAGGACGGCGGGGTGACCTTCCCGCTGGCGGGTCGGGAGGGGCTGTTCGACGCGCTTCCCGCCGGCGCGCCCTGGGCCTTTGAGGTCCGCTTCCGGTTCCCAGAGGTCACCGCCTACGGCGTCAACATCGGGATGGGCTCGGGGGGCTGGACGGACGCCCGCATCGCGCAGGATCAGCCGGGGCGATCGGACTGGGGGAACGCCTTCGCCGTCCACCAGGACACGAGCGGCAGCCCTCCGCGGCTGCAGATCTGGGTCTTTGGGATCCGGATCGCCGCGCTTCCGGCCCCGGACACGGCCTGGCATGTGGTCCGGGTGGAGATTCAGCCGGACGGGACGTGGACGGCCTTCCTGGACGGGAGCCCGGCGGGAAGCAGGACGGGCGCCTTCCGGCCGCGGCTGGTCTGGTTCGGCAACTACTACGAGCAGTGGTTCTGGGGGAACTGGACGGATCTGCACGTGGATTACCTGCGGATCCAGACCTACGTCGCGCCCCCGCCCACCCGCACGCCGACTCCTACGAACACGCCCACGCCGACGCCGACCTTCACGCCGTCGCCCACGCCCACGGATACGCCTACTCCTATGCCTACAAACACGCCGACTCCCACGCCCACCAACACGCCCACGCCGACGCCGACCAGCACGCCCACGCCTACGCCCACGGATACGCCCACGCCGACGCCTACAACGACGAACACGCCTACTCCCACGCCGACGGATACGCCGACCCCCACGCCGACGAACACGCCGACGCCGACGGGGACGCCGACCTCCACCTTCGCGCCGCCTCCGCCGCCGCCCACGGAGACGCCAACGTCCACGCCGACGGCCACGAGGACGCCCGCTCCGACGCGGACCCGGACGCCGACGCCGCCTCCGGCGCCCACGCAGACGCCCGCGCCTTCGCCCACGCCGACGGCGACGGGGACGCCGACGCCGACGCCGTCCCCTCCGCCCGCGCCGGCGCCGACGCCTTCGGCGATCTGGGGAATCGTCTTCCTGGACCGGGATGAGGATGGCCGGCCGGACCCCGACGAGCCCGGGATCCCGGGGGCTGTGGTGCAGGTGGAGGAGCAGATCCGGATCACCGGGCCCGACGGGCGCTTCCTGCTGCCGCCCGGCTCAAAGGCCGCGCTTTTGCGCCTTCCGGTTGCGGGGCGGCTGACGGTGGCGGACGGGGTGGTGTTCGGGGTGCAGCCCCTGCGGCGGCCCCTGTGGCTGCTGGGGCTGGGGGTGGGGATGCTGCTGCTGGCGCTTTCCTGGGCCTTCAATCCCTGGGCGCGGGAGCTGCGGCGGCTTTCGGAAGACCTGAAGGGGCTGGCGAAGTTCTTTGAGGAAGGAGGCGCGCGATGACCGAGGGGGATCTGGCTCTGGGGATGCTGCTCATTTTCGGCTTTGCCCTGCTGGGGCTGGCCACCACGTGGGGCTGGGCCCGGAACGCCCGGGAGACGCGGCGGATCCGGGAGGCGCTGGAGGCCTGGGCGCTGCAGGAGCTGGCCCGCCGGCGGGAGCAGGAGGCCCGGGAGATCCGGCCGCCGGAGGACCTGCGGGGGTATCTGGCGGATCTGCTGGCCCGGGCCGGGATGGAGGGGGTGCGGGTGCAGGAGGTGACGCCGCTTCCGGGAGGTCCGGGCTTCCGGGTGATTGCGGACGGGAAGGCCTGGATCCTTTCGCCGCATCCGCCGGGGCGGGGGGAGGGGGTCGTCCTGGACGCGCTCACCACGGGGGACCGATGGGCGGCGGAGCGGCTGCGGCGGGCCCGGATGGCGGCCGAGCCCGGCCTGGCCGTCCCGCCCACGGAGCGCTGGTGGCTGGCGCCGGAGCGGCCGCCCGTTTCGCTGTCCAGGTGGCGCGCCTCGCTCCGGCGATCCCTGATCCCGCTGTGGAGGTAGGAGGTGGCCGATGCGGAAGTGGATCCCGATCGCTGCTGCGGCGGCGGTTTTCCTTTTCTCCCTCGCCCTGCTGCGCCCGGAGCCGTCCCGCCGGGTGGTGGTGGCGGCGGCGGATCTTCCCGCGGGATGGACGATCCGGGAGTCCGACGTCGAGATCCGCGAGGTCCCTCAGCGCCTGGCGCCGCCTGACGCCCTGTCGGACCTTCCGGCCGCAGCCGGCAAGACTCTCCGGGTGGCGCGGGCCCGGGGGGACATCCTCCGCGCCGCCCATCTGGGCGCGCCCATTGCGCTTTCCCCGGACGAGCGGGCCATCGGCGTCAAGGTCTCCGACGCGGCCGGGCTGGCCGGCACGCTGCAGCCCGGGGACCGGGTGGGGGTGGTGGCCGTGGTGCTGGAGTCGGACAGGGCCTTCGCGAAGGTGACCGTGGAGGGGCTGCGGGTGCTGTACGTGGATCCCGCCTTCGCCGCCTCCGTCCCCGAGCCGCCCCCCGCGGCGGCGGGGAGCCTCTCCTTCTCGGCGCTGCGCCAGCGGCGGGGAGAGGGAGTGGTGGTGCTGGCCGTCCCGACCTCTCCCATGCCGGTCCTGTTCCGGGGTCCGGACGGAGCGGAGGAGCGGCGGATGGTCAGCGCGCTGGAGCTGCTGGCGGCCCTGAGCGAGGCCCAGAACGCGCGGCTCTCCCTCTACGCCGCGCCTCCCGAGGCCAGGCCCTTCGCCACGTCCGGGCTGTCCCTGGAGGACATTCTGCCCATCACGAGGACCCAACGGCTGCCGTAGGAGGGGGAAGATGAGCGAGGTGACGGTGCTGCTGGCCGGGCCGCCCCAGCGGGTGATGGCCTGGTATTCCGCCCTGGTGGCGGACGCGCGCTTCCGGGTGCTCTCGTTCGCCACGGATCCGAAGGACCTGGAGGCCAAGCTGGCCGCCCGGCCGGACGTGCTGATCCTGGACGCCTCCATCTTCCCGGGGCCTGCCCCCCTGATGGAGGCCCTGACGAAGGTCTCCGGGGTGGCCTATGTGGTGCTGCCGCTGCAGGCGGAGCGGGAGGTCCAGGAGCGCGTCGCCGCCCTCACGCCGGTCAAGGGGGTCTTCCTCGGCGACATCAACCTGCTGGAGGCGGCCGGGCGGATCTACGCCGACGCCGCCGCCCGGCGCGCCCAGGCCCCGGATCTCTCCTGGGCGGTTCGGGAAGGCGGGCCGACGGTGGCGGGGCTGCGGATCCTCACGGTCTGGAACCACGCGGGCGGCACCGGGAAGTCCACCGTCGCCGCCGCCCTGGCCCTGGAGGCCAGCCGGCGCGGCCTGTCCACGCTGCTGGTGGGGCTCGGCGCCCCGGACCCCCTGCCGCTTCACCTGGGCCTGGAGGCGGCGCCGAACATCCTGGCCTGGATGTCGAACCCGACCCGGGAGGGCCTCCTCGGCGCGCTGCAGCGCGTGGGGGATCTGCGCGTCCTCGCGGGCTTCCCGGACGTCCTGGCCGAGGCCCGCGCCATGGGCCTGCGGCCGGAGGATCCGGGCTCCCTCTCCAGCCTGGCGATGACGGCCGCGTATGGGGGGTTCGCGGTGGTGATCTTCGACAGCCCGCCGGGAGGCCTCTCCGCGATGGCCATCGCCGCCAGCAATTCCCTCCTCCTGGTGGCCCGGCCGACCCTGGCGGACGCCTGGTGCAGCGTGGAGGCGGTGCGCACCGTCTCGGAGCGGCTGGCCGGGCAGCATCGGATCCCGCCCGAGGGGATCTTCGTGGTCCTCAACCGGGTCCGGCAGGGCTCCATGACGGCATCCGAGTGGCATGGGGCGGCCTCCCGGGCCCTGGGCAGGGCCTTCCCGCCAGTGGTGGCGGCCATCCCGGAGGACGAGGCGGTGGAGGCCGCCCAGAACGCCGGAAAGCCCCCGGCCCACGCCTCCGACCGCTTCGCCCGGGCCGTCCACACCCTGGCGGACGCCCTCTTCGGGAAGGGCGGCGCCCTGGCGGAGCGCGGGGGGCTTTTGCGCATCCGGATTCGCCTGAAGTGAAAGGAGGCGGCGATGTGGACGCGGGTGGCGCAGACCCTCAGCCGCGAGCAGGAAGAGGAGGTGATCGCCGAGGCGGTTCAGGCCCTGGGCCGGCTCGCCCTTTCCGAGATCCGGGACCGGGCGCGCCTGGCGGAGCGGGCCCGGGCGGCGGTCGACGCCGTCCTGGCCCGGCGGGGTCTGGTGGCCACGCCGGATCGGGCGGCCGCCATGGCGGCGGCCGTGGCCGCCCGGGCGGGAGGGCTGGGCTTCCTGGAGGCCCTGCTGCCGCCGGCCCGGGACGATCTCTCCGAGATCGCCGTCACGCCGGACGGCCGGGTGTGGGTCCTCCGAAAGGGGGCCCAGCGCTTCGAGGACACCGGCCTCCGCCCCTCGCGGGAGGAGGTCTGGCGGGCGGTGGAGACGCTGCTGGCCCCCCTGGGACGGTCCCTCTCGGAGGCCACCCCCTCCGTGGACGCCCGGCTGCCGCGGGCTCCCGGCTTCTCCGGCGCCCGCATCAAGGCGATCCACCCGGCCGTCGCCCCGGGAGAGGGCTATCCCTCCCTGAACATCCGGCTCTATGAGGCCAGGCCCGTCTCCCCCGAGCGCATCGTCGCCTGGGAGATGGCCCCGGAGTTTGTGGTGCGGTCGCTGATCGACGCGGTGGGGCGGGGATCCCGGGTGCTGGTCATCGGAGGGACAGCGACGGGGAAGACCACGCTGCTGTCGGCCCTCTGCGCCGGCATCCCAAGGGATGCCCGGATCGTGAAGATCGAGGATCCGGAGGAGATCTTCCTCGACCACCCGCATGTGGTGACCCTGGAGGCCCGCCCGGCCCCGCCGGGCTCCGGCGTCCCGCCCTACACCGTGAAGGACGGGGTGGACGACGCGATGCGCATGAGCCCGAACTGGCTGATCGTCGGAGAGGTCCGCCGGGGGGACGCGGCGATGGCCCTCTTCCGGGCCCAGATGTCCGATCACCCCGGGCTTTCGACCTTCCATGCCGAAGGCCCGGAGGAGGCGGTCTTCCGGATGGCGGTCATCATGTTCGCCGACGTGGGGGTCCGCATGGAGGCCGCCAAGGCCATCTTCGCCCAGGCCGTGGACCTGGTGGTCCAGGTGGGCTGGCGGGACGGCCGGCGGCGGATCCTGGGGGTCTGGGAGCCGGAGCGCAGCCTGAGGGGCGGGGATGTTTCGTTCCGGAAGCTGTGGGCCTTCGGGGAGCCCGAGATGGCGCCCCCATCCAGGAGGTGAGCGATGGAAGCGGCCGTCCTGGCGGCCGCCGCATCCGCGGCGGCGCTGGCGTTCTTCCTGATCGACGCCCTGGCCCGGCGCGCGGCCCCCCGGGAGGCCGCCCGCCGCCTGGAGGCCTTCGCGGGAGGACGGGAGGCGGAGCCGCCGGTCTCCTCCCGGGCCTTTCAGATCCGGCTGGCCCTGCCCTGGGCGCCGCCGGGCCGGGAGGAGGAGGCCTTCCTTCTCTTCCGCCTGGCGGCGGCGGGGCTGGGAGGGCTGCTGCCGCTGGCCTTCGGCATCCCGCCCCTGGCGGCCCTGGCGGGCGCGGCGGTGGGCTTCATGGCCGCCGGGGAGATGATCTGCAGCCGCTTTGACCGGATGGTCCGGGAGATCGAGGAGGAGCTGCCGGTCTTCCTGGAGCGCCTGGCGGCCGTGCTGCAGATCACGCCGCACATCCTGGTGGCCGTCGAGGGCCTGGCGGAGGCCATGGAGGCGGGAGCCCTGCGCTCCTGGCTGGAGTCGGCCGTCGCCCGGATCCGCCAGGAGGGGGAGGCCGGCTGGCAGGCCGTCCAGGACGAGGCATGGCAGATCTCCCCCTCCCTGGGGCTGGCCGCCTTCCTGATGCGGAGGGCTCACGAGACCGGAGGGCCGGGCTACGGGCAGGCCCTGGCCGCCGCCGCGGGGCGGCTGGGGCGGATCCTGGCCGCGCGGGATGCGGCCCGGGCCAAGGCCGACGGCGTGATGGGCGCGGTGCGGACGATGGCCCTGGCCCTGGCGGGGGTGCTGTTTCTATTTCTGGCCAACCCGATGATGCGACAGGCGGTGCGGGATCCGCTGGTGCAGGTCGGCTACGCCGCCGCCGTGGCCGCGGCGGGATACGGCTTCTTCTTCATCCGCGATATGGTGCGGGAGGCGATATGAAAGCCCTGCTGGCCCTGATCGGCGCCTCTGCCGCCGCCCTGGCGGCTTATCTTCTGGCGGAGGCCCTCCCCGCCGGCCCCTCGGCCGCCCGCCGCCTGGAGGCCTTCGCGGGAGGACGGGAGACCCTTTCCGACCGGATCGGGCGGATCCTGGCCCGATGGGCCGCCCGGGCGGGGCTGGATCTGGGGGCCTGGGCCATGCGGCTGCGCTGGGCGGCCCTGGAGGACCCGACGGTCCCCGCCGATCCGGCGCGGCTGCTGGGGCAGGGCGCCCTCTACGCCGCGCCCGGGCTGCTGGGCGCCCTGCTCCTGGGCGCCCCGATCTTCTACGCCGCGCCGGCCCTGCTGTTCGCCTTCCCCTTCCTGCGGGTCCGGGGGAAGGCGAACGCGGCCCGGCGGAGGGTCCGGCGGGAGATCCCCGAGGCGGCCACCCTGATCGCCGCGGAGCTGGCCGCAGGGGCCGCGCCCGACCGGGCCCTGGAGCGGGCGGCGGCGCGGCCGGGGCCCCTGGCGCGGATCCTGGCGCAGGCTCTGGAGGAGGCGCGGAAGACCGGAAGGCCGCTCTTCTCCCGGGGGGCGGCCAGGGGGGTGCTGGTCGAGAGCCTGCGGCGGATGGGAGAGGACGCCCTCTCCACCTTCGCCGTGCAGCTCGACATGGTGGCGGAGAAGGGGGCGGCGGGGGCGGAGCTGATGGCCTCCGTGGCGGAGTCCCTGGCCCGGGAGGAGCAGGCCCGGGCCATGCGGGCGGCGGAGCGGCTGGAAAGCGACCTGGTGATCCCCGCGGCGCTGTTTTTCTTCCTGCCCTTCGTGGCGGTGGTAATGCTGCCGATCCTGGCGTCGCTGTTCCGGGCGTTCTGATGTCCCTTTCGGTCCTGGGATCCCTGGGCTGGATGCTGCTGGCCCTGGCCCGGCTGGAGGCCTTCCGCCGCGGCGGCGATCCGCTCTTTCTGGCCGCCGCCCTCCACGCCGGGCTGGCGGCGTGGCGGCTGGTGTTCCGGGCGGAGGCCTCCCGGGAGGCTCCCTGGCCCCAGCGCCTGGCCGCCTGGGCCGGGGCGGCGCTGCCGCTGCTGCTGCGGGACGGCCGGGGGGCGGTCCCCCTGTGGGCCTGGGCCCTGGCCCTGGCGGGAGCGCTGCTCTCCCTCTGGGCCCTCTGGAGCCTGGGGGAGGCCTTTGGGGTGGCTCCCGCCCGGCGCGGGCGGATCGCCACGGCCGGCCCCTACCGGCTGGTCCGGCATCCGGCCTACCTGGGGGAGGCGATGAGCATCGCGGCCTTCGCCGCCGCCCGGCCGTCCCTCTGGAACGCCGCGGCGGCCGGGGCGGCGGTGGGGCTGCTGACGCTGCGGATCCGGTGGGAGGAGGCGCTGCTCTCGGAGGATCCGGACTATCGGGCCTACATGGAGCGGACGCGATGGCGGATGCTGCCGCTTCTGTTCTGATCCTCCTCTGGCTGCTGGCGGCGGCCTGGCATGACGTCCGCCGCCGCGCGGTCCCCTCGCCGGCCTGGAACGCCGCGCCCCTGCTGGGGGCGGCGCTGCTTTCCGCGGCGGAGGGCCGGGCGGCGGCCTCGGCGGCGGTCCTTCTGGCGCCGCTTCTGCCGCGGCCGATCCGCCCGGCCGCGGCCCTGGCGGCCCTGGCGGACGCGAAAGCCCTGATCCCCGCCCTGGCCGCCCCGCTTTTCCTGGAGGCCTGGGAGCGGGGATGGTGGGGCGGAGCGGACGCCTGCGCGGCCATGACGCTGCTTCTGATCTTCCCGGACGCGGCGATGCTGCTTTCGCTGGCCGTGGGGGCCGCGCTGGCCCTGGCGGCCTTCCGGCTGCGGGGGGAGCGGCGCTTCCCGGGGCTCGTGGGGCTGCTGCTGGCGGCGCTGCTGCGGATCGGGGCGGGCTTGACAGGCTGGCGGGGCTGGCTATCATAGAAAGCGAAAGGCGCTCCGGCCCGAAAGGGCCAGGGCGCCTTTTTCATTTCCCGCGGAGGAGGGAGAAGATGCGGATCTTTCGGGATCTTCGGGCGGACATGGCTGAGAAGGCCGTGGTGATGTTCCTGATCATCCTGGCCGCCTATGCTGCGTTCCAGCTCCTCGGCATGCGGATCTCCGATGTGGTCAATGCGGTTACGAATGGCATCTGATCCTCGCGGCGACATGGCGGAGGCGGCGGTCACGCTGCCGGTGGTGCTGCTGGCGGCGCTGCTGATGATCAACGGGGCCATGGCCGGCTTCGCCGCCGTCAACGCCGCCAACGCCGCCAACATGGGGGCCCGCGTGGGCTCCGTCACCCAGGGGAACGCCGCCGCGGCCGCCGTCGCCGCCGCCCAGGATGTCCTCTCCCGCGCCCCGGTGGGGACCTATCGGGTGCGGGCTTGGGGCGGCGGCGCCCCGGGCGTCCCCATCGTGGTCCAGGTGGAGTGGGAGGTCCCCTCGTTCCTGGGAGGCCTCACCGCCTTCTTCGGGCGCTCCGGGCCGCAGAAGTTCTCGGGGACGGCCACGGCCGTCTTCCGGGGGGAGGGATGGTAATGGCCCGGCAGGGCGGCTACGCCATGGCCTGGTGGGCCGTGATCCTGGCCACCGTGTTCGTGCCGCTTCTGGCCCTGTCCATCGACATCACCCGTCTGCTGTACGTCAGAACCCGCCTTCAGACCGCCCTGGACGCGGCCTGCGAGGCGGCGGCCAACACGGCCGACATCCGGGCCTTCCGGGAGAGCGGCGTGCGGCGGATCGACCCCGGCCCCGCGGGGGCCAACGCCCTGTATGCCTTCTACAACACGGCCGCCGAGGCGGGGATCATGCGCTTCCGCCCGGCGCTGACGCGGCTGCAGATCGCCGGAGACACGGCGTCCTGCGGGGCGGAGGCGGAGGTGGAGTCCTTCATCCTCCCCGCGCCGCTGCGGGCACGGGCGGAAGCCGTCTCGCAGATGCGGTATCGCTGAGCCCATCCCGGCGCTCCCGGCCGGTCGGCGGCGGCGATCGGGCCGCCGACCACTTGGGTCCGGGCCCTGCATCCTGGGAGAGGAGGCCCGCGATGCGGGGAGTGGCGTCCGGGATGTGGATGGCGCTGGTGGAGATCGCCGTGGGGCTGCTGGCCGCCCGGATGATCTCCGAGCGGGTCCAGCAGGCCGTGGCGGCCATCGCCGCGCTGCTCAGGTGGTAAGCCGGAAGGGGGGCGGCCACTTCGGCCGCCCCCGGAGGGCCGGAAGATGGTGGAGATCGAGCTGGACAGGGGAGCGGGAGCGCGGAAGGTCCTTCGGGCCGCGGCCGTCCTCATCGCCGCGCTGGCCGTCGCCGGGCTGGCCTGCGCCGGCCGGCTGGCGACGCCGGTGGACGGGGAGGGACGCGCCCGGATCCTCACCTGGTCGGACTGGCAGGAGATGAAGGCCCAGCGGGCCTTCCGGGCCGAGCGGGACCGCATGCGGCGGGATGCCGAGGAGCTGGCGCGGCTGCTGGAGGCCCGGCCCGATCCGGTCCGGGCGATGCTGCTGCGGGACCGGATCCGGCGGGAGACCGCCGGCGGGCATCCGGCCCTGGAGGCCTCCCGGCAGGCCCTCCGGGAGGCGGCGGAGGCGGTGGCCGCATGGGCCTCCGGCGGAGCGGACATCGAGGAAGCCCGACAGGCTGTCCAGAAGGCGGTGGAGCGGCTGAGGTGATGGGGCTGGAGGAGGCGAAGGAAGGGCTGCTCGCCGGGCTGCTGCGGGCCGAGCGGGAGCTGCGGCAGCTGGCGGAGGAGCGGGCCCGGGGCCTGCAGCGGGTGCTGACGGAGCTGGCCGCCCGCCTGGACGGGGCGGTCATGGAGGAGATCCGCCGGGCCGATCCCCGGGCGCCCGAGTCATGGGATCCCGAGCGCTGGCGGGCCTTCTTCGCCAGGGTGCTGCAGGAGGGATCCTGGGGGACGGACTCCGCGGCGCGGGAGGAGCTGGCGCGGCTGCGGGAGGAGATCCGGCGGCTGCAGCAGGAGAACGAGCGGCTCTGGGAAGCCCTGCGCCGCCAGCCGCGCGCGGAGAAGGAGGAGCGGCCGCCGGCTTCTCCGGCGCCCTCATCCGGATCCGCCCCATCGGACCTGTGGGATCCGTATTTCGACTTCGAGTTCCCCGCCCTTCCGGCCGCGCCGCCCCCGCGCTTCGCTTCCCTGCGGGAGCGGTGGCGGCGGGGAGCGATGGCCGTGGCGGCGGTGGCGGCCGGCATGAGCGTGCGGCAGGAGGTGATGGACCGGGTCGCCCGGGCGGAGGGGATCGGGGAGCGGAGCGGATCCCTCAAGCGGCTGATCGAGTCGCTGGCGGAGGAGGAGTTTCTGGCTGCCCGCACCCTGGAGGTCCATCTCGGGCCGATGCCGTCCCGGGTGGCGGTGCTGGAGCTCGGCCCCCGGGGACGGGAGCTGGCGGAGGCCATGGGATGGACAGTCCGGGAAGGAGATTTGGGGCGGCTGCGGCGGCTGCATCGCGGGGATGAGCTGGAGGCCCACGCGGCCGCGGCGCTCATCTTCCTCTACCAGGCGCGGGCCCGAGGCTGGCGGGGCATGGCCATGCCGGAGGTCCCCGGCCCGGCCTCGCCGGACGCGCTGGTGGAGAAGGACGGGGAGAGGTATTTCGTCGAGGTGGAGCGGTCGGGGGCGGAGAAGGAGCGCAAGTGGAGGAACCTGCAGGCCCTCCAGGGGCTGGCGGCGATCTGCGCGCCGTCCCCGGAGGTCCGGCAGCGGCTGGCCGCGGACTGCCGGGCGATGGGCATCCCCGGCGTGGCCACGGACCTGGTGTCGCTGCTGCAGAAAAGCGGCGAGCTCTGGATCGAGAGGTGGACATGAACCAGGTGGCCGCGATCGTCGAGGTGATTAAGGTCTGGACGTATGACTCCGACATCAAGGCCCGGGTGCGGATGCGCAGGCCGGGCTACGCGCCGCCCAAGACGGAGGGGCCGTTCGACTTCATCACCATTGCCTTCCCCGGCGGGAGGGCGATGCGCCTGGACATCCGCCCCGGACAGCGGCTTTGGATTGCGGGAATTCTGACCTCCAGGGACGAGGACATTCCCCTGGGGGACGTGCTCGATGACGTTCCCCGGGAGCTGCAAGACCGGAAGATCCGCTTCAACTTCAACGAGATCCTGGTGACCGCCTGGCAGGATCTGGGCTGATTCCGGCCCGGGCGGTCCTTCGCGTCTCCGTGTGTTCCAGCCCGCGTCCTTCGCGTTGAGGGCGCGGGCTTTTTGCTTCCGCCCGGGTGGCGAGATCCGGGTTCGACTCCCGGACGGGCGAATGGGAGGCCGAAAGGCCCCCGTGGGGCGCTCCTCGTTAACAGCCGAATATCCGTGAATCCCGTGTGAAGGAGGTTCGCCATGCGTCTCGTGTGGATCGCGGAGCGGGAGTTCTCAGGTCGCATCGTGCAGATTTATGCCCTCTGCCCGCGGCATGCCGCCGAGCTGCTCCGCCGGCGCCGGGGGCCTGATCCCGCGCATCCGACTCGCTACGAGCGGATCTCGCGGAAGGAGGCCGACCGGCATCTGCGCTGGCTGGGCTACGGCGGCGCCCATGCGGAGGGCTGCGACTTCTGCGCCATCGAGTGATCCGTGTACCACCACCCGTGTGATCCCACCGCGTAAGGAGGTTCGCCATGACCGTGAAGACCGCGTCCGTGTCCGCGGAGGCCCTCGAGGCGGCTCGCGAGAAGCGCCGCCAGGCGGCCCGGGAGGCGTTCGAGAAGAACGCGTATCAGATCCGCTTCTCCGGGAAGGACGACCAGGGGCGATATGCCTGGGAGGTCCAGAACGGGGAAGGCCAGACGTATATCGTGTCGCTCGCGGATGGCCGCTATGCCTGCACCTGCCCGGACTTCGCGAACCGCGGGGCCCAGCTCGGGCTGTGCAAGCACACCGAACTGGTGCGCCTGCGTCGCGAAGCGCTGAAGCAGGCGAAGGCCGGCGGCGCGTCCGGCCCGTCCGCTCCGACCCCGCCGACGCCGAACGGGCGGACCAGGGCCCCCGAGGCCCCGGCCGCGCCTCAGTCCACTGAGGACCCCGAGGCGGTGGTGGTGCACTGGGGCAAGCATAGGGGGAAGACCCTGGATCAGCTCGCCCGCGAGGCGCCCGGGTTTGTCGCCTGGCTCGCCTTCAAGATGGAGCCCAGGTCCGATGAGGACCGACAGCTCCAGGAGGCGGCCCGAAAGGTCCACGACCGCCTGAAGGCCGAGAAGGGCGAGAAGAAAGCCCGGGGCCAGAGCCGGAGCGCCGATCCCGCCGCGGCTTTCATCGCCCAGGCGGGCATCGAGCTGCTCAGGGAGCTCTGGCGGGCTCAGGGGAACGGACGGGATATCGAGGATCCCGCGATTCAGAAGGCCCTGGAGCTCCGCCTCCAGGCCATCCGCCGGGTGGCGGAGCTGCTGCGGCAGATCTGAGGAGCCGCCCCGAAGGGAGAGGGGAAGGCGTCGTCGCCTCCCCTCCCTGCTCCGGCGGCCGGATTCGGCTCCGGAGCGGGGAGGGGAGGAGCCTCCCCGAAATCCCTTCAGGAGGCCGGCCATGTCCGTGTCGTTCGAGTTCTTCGAGGGTCTGGATCTGCGCGTGTTCTACCGCGTCGCCCGCGCCGGCTCGCTGGAGCGGGCCGTCCGGGAAGCCGTCCGGCGGGAGGACGGATACGAGGCCCATGTGGAGCGCCGGGACGGCGTGCTGGAGGTGCGCATCCGGAGTCCCTGGGGAAGCAGCAGGTTCGAGATCCGGGCGGACGAGATTCCCCGCGCGTGGGCCTGGTGGACGCCGCCTCCTCTCCGACGCGGATGGGTCATCGCATGGGAGAGGGAGGATGGATCCGTCGAGCTGTTCGAGGGACCTCCTCTCGACCACCGCCAGGTTTACTGCGATGTGTGCGGGGCATGGATCGCTCACCGTCCGGTCCCCATCCTGCTCGGGTCGTATGCCCTGTGCAGCCGCTGCATGCGCAACGTGACCGGCGTGTCGCTCGACGAGGCGGCGCAGATGGACGGCGTCGCTCTGCAGTGGCTGGATGAGGAGCAGCCCTAAAACAAAAGGCCGAGGCCACAAGCCTCGGCCTTTTTCTTTGCGCGAGCCTCAGGCACATGTCGCCCTTCCCATGCCCCGCCCGTCCTCTTGAAAACACTTGACAACAAATGAAAACGATGCTATGATAGGGGGCGGAGAGGCGGTCCCCGTCCGATGGGGTGGGGCCGATCCCATACGGCAACGCGGCCCCCGCCGCGAGGGATCGGAGGCCTCTCCGAACAGAGACGTGGGAGACGGGGGCGGCGGGGGGAACCTTGAAAATCCGGGGGTGGAAGATGGTGGTGTTTTGTCCGGAGTGCAAGGGCCTCCAGGAGGCCCGGCTCGAACGGGTCAATGAATACGGGTGGGGCATAGCCCGGTGCGCCCGTTGCGGCGCGGCGGTCGATGTCAAGGTCGCAAGCCCGGCCCGCGACATCTATATCGCGCCGCCTCAGGAAGAGAAGAAGTGATCGGACAGGGGGCGGGGAGATCCCCGCCCCCAAAGAAGAAAGGAGGAAGAAATGAAGACAATCCTCGTTGGAGACGCGGCAAACGAGATCCGAGCGCGGTTGGGGATGCAGATCCAGGTCAACCGTCGCCTTGCGGTTGAGATCGGGATGGATCTGGATGAGAAGCTCTACCTTGCCGTCTATGCAAGGTGGCCCAAGACTCCGTGGTGGCGGGTGGACAGGTTCACGATCGAGATCCGTGATGGCGCCGCCATCCTGCCCGACAACATGCCGATTACCATTGCGGTTGATGCCCTAAACGCCGCCGCAGGGCGCCGGGTGGCCAAAGCCCGCCGCCTGGGGGCTCTCTGCCCTCAATGCAATGCGGCCCACGGGGAATGGGTCGAGAGCGCGGTGGGGGTGCACTGCGCCCTTTGCGGGTGGGTTGTCGGGACCAGGCCGCGCGGACACGTAGGGATAGGGGATCGTTTCTGGATCCCCATCATGGGGCGCGTGGTGGTGCACCCGCGCACCAAGGTGCGCGTGCTCCAGGCCCACAATCAGGTGACGGGATGCGCGGCCGATGAAAGCCTGTATGCTCGCCCAGGGGAGCTCCCGGAAGCGCCCCTGGGGCTGCGCGATGTTCCCAAGGCGCTTCCGGGTTACGAATACATCCAGGTTGAGGTGGTCGAGCTACCTCGGGAATGGAAGCCAACTCCCTACAAGTGAGGCGGAAATCTGCCCCGGGACGGCGGAAGCGTCCCGGGGTTCGCTGCTTTGAGGAGGTGGAGCATGGAGGAGTTCAAGGAGTTTGTTGAGCGATTCGGACGCTTGTTTTCCCGCGCCGAGCTCCGCGAGATCCGCGAGGCCTGGGATGACGAATGCCGCAACGCCGTCATCCTGGGCATCTATGATCGGCGGGAGTTTTATGATCCGAAGGACCGGGAGGCCCTGATCGGGTGGCTGGATAGCCACCCGGATCGGTGGACCCTGGAATTCCTCAAAGACAAGGGCTACCGGCCAAGCCTCCGGGAGGCCCTGGCCATCCCGGAGGACAATTGAGGGTCTGCGGGCGCTGTCGTGGGGGGTTCTGCTGGCCGGGGCCTTCAGCCTGGGGCTGCTGCTGTCCCGGCGGGGGACGCTGAAGATGGCCTTTCCATACGGCCCCTTCCTGGCCCTGGGAGGGGCCGCCGCCTTGTTTGGATTCTGATTGGATGGAGGACAAAGATGGCCCGAAAGAAGAAGACCGAAGGCGCGACCAACTTCGTGGGCCTCCGGGCTTCCCCGGAGCTCCTGGCCTTCCTGGATGCCCGGCGGCGTCCAGGAGAGGCGCGTGGAGCCGTGGCCCGGGAGTGCCTGGAGCGCTACCGGGCTCTCCTGGCCCACGGCCAGGAGGAGATCCGGGGCCTGGGGCTGACCGAGGGCGAGGCGCTGCAGATCATGGACGCCCTCAACGGGGTGCTTTACACGCCCCAGACGGCCCACCTGGTGTGGGCCGATCTGGCGGATCGGCTGGGGGAACAGCATCCCCTGACGCAGAAGATCCGCTCCCTCTCTGCCGCCGGCCGCTTCGCCCTGGTGGATGCGGCGGAGCGGTTCTGGAAGGAGGAGGGGGATCGGGAGGTCTTGAAGGAGATCATCGGGGAGGGGCAGAAATGAGGACACTGCGCGAGCTGATCTTCCGAACGCTTTTGCTCCTCATTGTCCTTGTCTTCTTCGCCGCCTTTGTGGCGATCTTCTACCCTGACACAATCCCCTGGTTCGGCGCTCTGTTTCAGTTCTCTCAGGCTTTGCTGGGAACGCCGCTTCTCCTGCTTCTGCTTGCCGTTTTCTTGCTGAGCCTGATCCTGCCCCGGAGGCGCTGATCATGCGCAACCTGACACCGCATCCCATGCGCATCTTTGGTCCTGACACTCCTTCCCAGATCCGGGCGGAAGGAGGCCGCTTCTTCCACCCGGAGACCGGGGAGGAGATCCGGCCGCTCCTGGTCATCCCGCCCGATCCGACGGGCCCCCTGCGCATGGAGGAGATCAACGAGGAGGGGGATCCGGTCCGGATCGGGGATGTGGAGGTCCCCGTGACCCTTCGCATCTTCCGGGTCCCCGAACTGCCCCGAGAGGGAGGAGACATCATCGTCTCTCTGCCCCTTGCCCAGGCGTGGGCGCAGATCTATGGAGCGCCCTCAGGGGTATACGCCCCCGACACCGGCAGCGGGGCGGTGAGGGACCTGGCGGGGAATGTGGTAGGGACAAAGCGGCTGATCCGGGTGATCGGGTGAGGAAGGGGGCGGCGATGGGGGCCTTGGATTGCAAGATAATTTCGCAATCCAAGGACCCTTGACTGGACAAATCGCCGCGGATCCCCTACCCTGGAGGCCGATCCGGGAGGGCCTTATCCCCCCAAACTTTCGCAAGATAATTTCCGGAGGCCGAGGCATGCGCCCGCTTCACCCCCTGATCGAGGCCTTCCTTTCGGACCTGGCGCGGGCCGGAAGAAGCCCGCGCACCCTCGCGGGCTACGGGAAGGATCTTGCTGACTTCGCGGCCTGGATGGAGGGCCGCTACGGCGAGGCCTTCGACCCGAAGGCGACGCTTCCGGAAGACCTGCGCGACTACCGCCAGCACCTCCTCTCCGTTCGACGCCGCGCGCCAGCCACCATCAACCGGCGCGTCAGCGCCCTGCGGGCCTTCTTCGCCTTCCTGGCCGCCCGCGGCGAGATCCCCTCCAACCCCGCCGCCCGCCTCCCGGGCGTCCGCCAGGCGCGCGCCGCCCCGAAGGCGCTCTCGGATGCGGAGCTGCGGCGCCTGCTGCGGGAGGCGCGGCGCTCCTCCAATCCCCTTCACCGCGCGGTGATCCTGCTGCTGGCCCACACCGGGCTGCGGGCCTCGGAGCTCTGCGCCCTGCGCCTTTCGGATGTGGCGCTGTCCGAGCGCAGGGGGAAGATCACCGTGCGCGGGAAGGGGGAGAAGGTCCGCGAGGTGCCGCTCAACGCCGAGGCCCGGGAGGCGCTGCGGGAGTGGCTGGCCGCGCGCCCGGCCCTCCCGGACGACGCCCTCTTCGTCGGGCGGCGGGGAAGGCTCACCCCATCGGGGGTGTGGCGAATTGTCCGGGAGTATGCGCGGCGGGCCGGGGTGGAGGCGCATCCCCACGTCCTGCGCCACACCTTCGCCACGCGCCTCTTGCGGGAGGCGGGGGCCGATCTGGTGACGGTGGCGGAGATCCTGGGACACGAGTCTCTGAACACTACCGCCCGCTACACCCGTCCCTCCGAGGCCGACCTGGAGGCGGCGGTGGAGCGGCTGGGGTGAGGCAGGTGAAATGTGAGGATGAATATGCGGAAAAGTCGTGTCAGCCTGCCGCATGCCTCTAAAACGTTGGACCAGGTGGACTTGGAGGTCCCATGTGAGGAGCTCCTTCCCTTACTGGAGGACGCTGTCCGCAACATGCTTCTGGAGATCCCGATCATCTGCGAGCATGCTCTCCGCATCTCCATCTTCGTCTATTCCTATTCCTCCTCATCCTCGTTCTCTGTTTACGCTGGAAATCCGGAGGACCGGTCGACATGGATCCGCACCCAGGGGAGCATCGAGGAAGCAATCAAAGAAGCGATCTATCGCTGCGTGGAGGAAGAAAACATAAAGGGCCGGATGATTGATCCACCTGAGCTGCATGGATGGAAGCTGAAGGAACAACGAGCGTGCTGCTTGGTCTATCGCCACACCACATGTCCCTATGAGATTCACTTTTATCAGACGGATCAGGGATCGGGCCGGGGAATGTTGAATCAGATGCGGCATGCATTCCGCATTGCGATCTCGCATGCCCCGCGTGCGGGGAAAAGCAGTGAGTCATTCATAGATCTGCTTTGCTTCACCCAGGATTGCGCGCTGAAGAGTTTGCAGGGTGTGGCAACTGAGAGGGGAATACAGATGCTGGATGATCTTTTCAAGAGCAATGTGCATGCCCGCGTGCTGGTGGGAAGCACGATCAAAACGGTCTTGATTTTGGACAACGAGGAGTTCTTGATCGAAATCAAAGACAGATGTGATGAATTGTTGACATTAATCGCAACGATCGTTGCCGCTCGCTGAGAACGAGGAGAAAGCGCTTGGACATCCGGATCTGCAGGCGGCAGGGGTGGATGAGTCGTGCTTTCCCTAGCCGGAGCGGTGCTATTCCTTCTCTGCCTCTGCCTGCTGCGCGGCGTCCCGGCAGCCCTCCTGAGTCCGGCTCCGACGCGGGCGCCGACGCCGGGGCCGGCGGGGAACTGTCATCCGGCCTATCCCACGGTGTGCATCCCGCCGCCGCCGCCGGATCTGGACTGCGGGGACATCCCCTATCGCAACTTCCCGGTGGACCATCGCTACGGGGATCCCCATCGCTTCGATGGGGATCAGGATGGGATCGGGTGCGAGCGATGAGATGAAGAAAGGAGGAGGAGATGAACGCCAAGAGTCTGGATCCGATCCGCCGGCTGGTTTACTGCTTCTCCTCGGGGATTTCCCCCTCCCAGGAAGAGGCGAACGCGGGCCTGGAGGAGGTTCCGGGCCTGCTGGAGGAGGCGCGCCGGCAGGGGATCGATGTGGAGGAGGTGGATCTCTCGAAGCAGGACGAGGAGAAGCGGAGGGCGCTCTATGAGCAGGCCGCTGCCGCGGCGGTGAGGAGCCGCTGCAGGATTCGCGAGCTCTTCGGCTCCCGCCGGCGCGGATATGGGCGCTATTTCGGCCGGGAGGCGCCGGCCCTTCTGGTCTATCGGGGAGAGGAGCGCATCCCGGCTGAGGTCTATCCGTGCCGTCGGAGGGGCCGGGTGATGTCCATTCGGGATTTCCTGAAGGGGCTGCCGGAGGCGGAGCGCTCTTTCGAGCCGATCCGCCGGGAGGATCTGGCGCGCCTGGCGGAGATCGCCCGGGGGGCCCTGGAGGATTTCATTCGGCGCCACCCGCGGTGGGCGCCGTATCGGGAGCGCCTGGTGGCCATCGCGCTGTGTCAGGGGGCGGCCTGCCACTACCTGGATGGGCGGACGGGGGTGAAGGACTTCGACGTCTGGCTTTTCTTCTCGGAGATCCCCGGTCAGCCTTTTCCTTATCGCTGGCATTCCCGGTATGACTTCGGTCCCTCGCGGTTTGGCCGGACGCCGGGGTTTTGGGGTCTTGGGCGGCGGGTGGACGTGCTGGGGCGCTCGCTGAAAATTTCTCCGGATGAGGATCCGGCGCGGGCGATTTCCGGGTATCTGGCGAGCCGGAGGAAATCCGCGCGCCATCTTTGGGAGAAGGCGGTGATTCTTCTCGATCCGCCGGAGCGGCTGGGGGAGATCGTGTGGGAGGGCCGATGCGGATCCGGGCAACAGCCAGGGGACCTTGCCTCCCGGGCTCGCTGAATTTACCATGGCCCTCTACCTAAAAGCGCCTTGCCCGGTGGCCGGACCGGCGAGGCGCAGGATGGGGTGCTTGAAAAGGGGGAATGTTTGCCCTCGGAGCTCGGAAGGGCACCGGCGCAGGAGCCTTGCCGGAGCGCCTCGATGGCCAGGAGGGACCATGGAGCTTCGCGTCGGCGATCGCGTGCGGATCGAGCCTTTCCCCGAAGAGGCCGAGATCTTCAAGCTCGAAGACGAGGGGGCCCGCCTGGTGGTGGGGGTCATCTTCCACCCCTCCAAGCGGGCGGAGATGCTGGTCCTGGGCCGGGAGGAGCTGGCCCGCCGGGTGCGCCGCATCCCCGCCCTCTGGGAGGATTTCGCCTCCGGCGCCATCCCCCGCGACGTTTTCCTGCTCTTCGCCGAGGCCCTTCGCATGCGCTTGGCCCATGCCTTTGACCCCCACTACGCTGTCAGCGTCACCCAGGTGGACCTCCTGCCCCATCAGGTGGACGCCGTTTACCGCCACATCCTCCCCATGTCCCGCATCCGCTTCCTCCTGGCGGACGACCCCGGCCTGGGCAAGACCATCATGGCGGGCCTCGTGCTCAAGGAGCTGAAGGCCCGCGGGGTGGTCCGTCGCACCCTCCTGGTGGTGCCCGCCCACCTGCAGGATCAGTGGCAGCGGGAGATGAATGATTGGTTCCGCGAGGACTTCGTCCCCCTGCGCCGCGATATCCTGAACAACCTCTACTCCACCGACTTCTTCCACCGCAACCCCCAGGTGCTGGTCTCCATGGACCTGGCCCGGCAGGAGGACGTCCGAGAGGTCCTGGCCCGCCAGCTCTGGGACCTGGTGATCGTGGATGAGGCGCACAAGTTCTCCGCCACCCGCTACGGGCAGAAGATCTACAAGACCAAGCGCTACCAGCTGGGCGAGGCCCTGGCCGCCCGGACCACTCACATGCTCTTCCTCACCGCCACGCCCCATAAGGGCGACGACCACGCCTACTTCCTGCTGCTGAGCCTTCTGGAGCCCCGCCTCTTCGCCGATCCGGAGCAGCTCAAGCAGGCCGCCCGGTCCGAAGGGCTCCCTTTCGTGCTGCGCCGCACCAAAGAGCAGGTCACCGATCTGGAAGGAAGACCCCTCTTCCGCCGGCGGGAGGTCAAAAGCATCGGTGTCTCGCTCACCGAGACGGAGAGGCGCTTGTATGAGGCGGTCACCGCCTACGTGCGCCGCTGGTATGCCGCCGTCTCCGGCAAGACCGACCGGCGCAGCCGCAACGTGGCCCTGGCCCTCACCGTCCTCCAGCGCCGCCTGTCCTCCAGCCTCTTCGCGGTGCGGGAGTCGTTGCGCCGCCGCAAGGCGAAGCTGCAGATCCTCCTCCGGGAGTGGGAACGCCGCCTGCAGGAAGAGGAGCTGCCGGAGTGGGATGAGGAGGCCCAGCAGGACCTGGCGGAGATGACCGCGGGGGAGTGGGAGAGCTTCCAGGAACGGCTGGAGGGGATCACCGCCGCCCAAACGCCGGAGGAGCTGCGGGAGGAGCTGGAAGAGCTGGACGAGCTCATCCGCCTGGCCCTGGAGGCCGAAAAGACCGGGGAGGAAGCCAAGGCCCAGGAGCTGCGGCGGGTGGTGGAAGAGCGCCTCCGCCACAACCCCGACGAGAAGCTCTTGATCTTCACCGAGTTCAAAGACACCCTGAGCGCCCTGGAGCGCCGCTTCCGGGAGTGGGGCTTCCCCTGCGCCATCATCCACGGCCAGATGAGCCTCCAGGCCCGCATCGACCAGGAGCGCCGCTTCCGGGATGAGGTCCAGGTCATGGTCGCCACCGACGCCGCCGGCGAGGGCCTCAACCTCCAGTTCTGCCGCCTGATGATCAACTACGACCTCCCCTGGAACCCCAACCGTCTGGAACAGCGCATGGGGCGCATCCACCGCTACGGCCAGAAGCGGGATTGTTACGTCTTCAACATGCTCTACCCCGAGACCCGCGAGGGCCACGTGCTCCAGCGGCTCATGGAGAAGCTGGAGCGGATGCGCCAGCGCCTGGGCGACACCGTCTACGATGTCCTCGGCGCCCTGCTGGAAGGCGTCCGCCTGGAGGAGCTCATCATGCAGGCCATCCTCAAGGGGGAGGAGCCCCAGCTGGAGCGGGTCCTCGATGTGGACCTGGAGGCGCGCCTGGAGGAGTTCCGCCGGACCCTGGAGGAGAACGCCCTGGCCGGCCACCACATCGATCTCTCCGCCGTCCAGAAGAACGCGGCCGATTCGCTCCTGTGGCGGCTCGTCCCCTGGGATGTCGAACGCTTCACCCGCCTGGCCGTGCGGACCGTCGGCGGGCAGCTCGCCGAGGACCGGCGCCATCCTAAGGTCTTCCGCCTCAGCGTCCCCCGGGAGTTCCTCAGGCAGCGCGGCTTGTCGAACGAGGCCTTCGCGCGGGGCCTGCGGGTGGCCTTCGAGCGGGAGGCCGCCCGCCGCGCCGACGCCGAGTTCCTCGCCCCCGGCCATCCCCTCCTGGACGCCCTGGCCGACCACTTCCTCTCGCGGGAGCGGCCGGTCCGGGCGATCCTCGCGGATGAGAAAGGGCGCCGCGGGATCCTCTGGCTGTATCGGGCGCGGCTGCAGGATGGCCATGGCCGGCCGGTCCTGGAGCGCCTCATCGCCCTCTTCCACGATCTCCCCAGCGGCGAGATCCGGGCGGTCGACCCGCGCGTGCTCTGGGAGCTGGAGGAGCCGGATCCCCTCCCCGGGGGCAGCCCCCTGCCGGAGGACCTGCCGGCCGTCCTGCGGGAGGCCAGCGAGCGGGTCCAGCGGCGCGTGCGGGATCAGCTGAGCGCGCTGCAAGCGGAAGCCCGGGCGCGGCGCGAGCGGGAGAGCGCCATCAAGCGGCGCTGGCTGGAGGCCTCCTATGAACAGCTCATCCACGAGTCGCAGGAGAAGCTGTGGGACTACCACCGCCGCCGCGAGGCCGGCGAGGACATGGAGGCCGCCATCCGCCAGGAGGAGCAGCGCCTGAAAGAGCTCCTGGATGAGAGGAAGAGGCGCCTCGAGGAGCTCGAAAAGGAGCGGGACATCCTGGTCCTGGAGCCGGAGCTGGAGGCCGTCGCCCTCATCGTGCCCAAACCCCCCTCCCCGCCGGCGGCGACGCCGGAGGGCTCGGCGGAGACGCCCCTCCCGCCCGAGGAGGAGCTCAAGCGTCGGGTGGAGGCGGCCGGCATGCGGGTGGCGATGGACTATGAGCGCCAGCAGGGGCGCGAGCCCCGGGATGTGAGCGCGCAGTTCCTCGGCTACGACATCGTCTCCCACGGGGCGGAAGGGGCGCGCTACATCGAGGTCAAGGCCTTCGCGACCACTGGCCCCCTGGAGCTCACGCCCCACGAGTGGCAGATGGCCGAGCGCCTGCAGGACGCTTACTGGCTCTACGTGGTGGAGAACGCCCTGGATGCGCCCCGGCTGCACCCCATTCAGAACCCGGCTGCCCGCTTATCGGCCCAGCCCGTCACCGGCGTGGTCAAGCTCGTGATCAAGAACTGGAAGGGGGAAAGCGGCGATGGGCCCTGAGCGCGCGCGCCAGCTCATCCGCCGATTTGAGCCCATCCAGCGGGAGCGGATGATCCTGCCATATGTGCAGGCCCACGGGCGAATCACCCGGCGGGAGGCGGCGGAGCTGGGCCGGATTCCCTCCGCGCAAGCCCGCAATGGATCGGCGAGGCTTACCGAGAAAGGCCTGCTTTCGCGACAGGGCCGAAGGCGGGGCATCTTTGATGTGCTGGCGTCCAAAAGTGTGGACGCATCCAAAACCGAACCGGACGAGCCCACAACGTTGGATCGCCGCGCAAAGGGGGGAGCGTAAACCATGACGGAGTCTCGCCGCTTCCTCATAGAAACCCTGCTGCCGCTGCGGAAGCTCTCGGAGGAAGCCCGCCGGGAGAAGGCCATCCGCCACGGCCACATCTCCACCCTCCACGTCTGGTGGGCGCGGCGGCCGCTGGTGGTGGCCCGCGCCGCTGTGCTGGGCGCCTTGCTCACCGAATCCGCCGAGGTGGACGAGAAGTTCATCGTCAATCTGTGTCGGTGGGAGGTGCACGACAGCGATCCCGGCGGGCGTTACTTGCTGGAGCAGGCGCGAAGGCTCATCCGTCAGCGCTTCGGCGGCCAACCCCCGAAGGTGCTGGATTCCTTCGCCGGCGGCGGCTCCATCCCCCTGGAAGCGTTGCGCCTGGGCGCCGAAGCCTACGCCGTGGAATACAACCCAGTGGCGTATCTCATCCTGAAAGCCACCATCGAGTATCCCCAGCGCTACGGGCAGAAGCTGGCAAGCGAGGTGAAGCGCTGGGGCGAGTGGGTGCTGGGGCGCGCCCGAAGGGAGCTCGCAGCCTTCTATCCCGCCGTCGGCGGCGAGACCCCCATCGCCTACATCTGGAGCCGGACGATTCGATGCCCCAACCCCGCCTGCGGCGCGGAGATCCCCCTCTTCCGCCAGCTCTGGCTCGCCCGCAAAGCCAACAAAAAAGTGGCCCTCAAGCCCATCCCCAACCGCGCGGCGAAGCGGGTGGATTTCGCCATCGTGCACGGGGACGCCGTTGACTTCGATCCCTCCACGGGCACCGTCAGCCGGGGCAACGCCGTCTGCCCGGTCTGCCAGGCCAGCGCCAAGGGCAACTACGTGAAGGCCGAGGCGCAGGCCGGGCGCATGGGGCATCGGCTCGTGGCCGTCGTGACCACCCGGGGCAAAGGGCAGGGGCGCAACTACCGCCTGGCCACCAAAGAAGACCTCGCCGCCTTCCGCAAAGCCGAAGAGGCCTTGCAAAACCTCCTGCGGACCCCCTCCCCCTGGGCGTTCGGGCTCAGCTGGGTGCCCGAGGAGCCATCGCCCGGAACTATTGGACAAGGACCTTCGCAGCGGCCGAGTTATGGGATGACGACCTGGGGGAAGTTCTTCAACCCCCGCCAGTTGCTGGCGCTGGTGACCTTCGGCAAATGGGTGCGGGCTGCCCACGGGGAAATCCTCCGCCAAACCCAGGACCCCGACTTCGCCAGGGCGGTGACAACGTATATGACATTCGGATTGGATTTTCTGCTAAATAACACTTCTGTGCTCTGCAGCTGGCATGTGACTGGGGAAAAAATGCGGAGCACTTTTGCCGGGCATCACCTGCATATGGTCTGGGACTATGCCGAAGTTAATCCTTTTAGTGAGGCAACCGGCAATTGGCAAGCTGGGGTTGAATGGGTGATCCGTTATCTAACCCGCGAATCCCGCATCCCGCAGGTGGGCTTTGCCCATCTCGGCTCCGCCGCCGCTCTGCCCTTCCCGGACCGGCACTTTGACGCCGTCGTCGTGGACCCGCCCTACGCCGACAACGTCCCCTACGCCGACCTCTCCGACTTCTTCTACGTCTGGCTGCGGCGCACCGTGGGCGACCTCTACCCCGAAGCCTTCGGCACATCCCTGGTCCCCAAGGACGAGGAGGCCGTGGTGAACCCCGCCCGCTTCGGCGGGGGCAAGAAGGGCGAGCAAATCGCCCAGGCCCACTACCAGCGGCTGATGCAGAAGTCCTTTGCGGAGATCCATCGCGTGCTCAAGCCCGACGGGATGGCCGTGGTGATGTTCACCCATCGCTCCACCGAAGCGTGGGAGCGGCTCATTCAGAGCCTTCTGGACGCCGGGCTTTACCCGACGGCGTCCTTTCCCGTCCACACCGAGATGGAGGCCTCCACCCATCAGCGGGGCAAGGGTGCCATCCAGAGCACGATTCTGATGGCCTGCCGCCGCCGTCCGGAGAACGCGCCGGTCGGCTGGTATGGGCCGGTGCGGGCGGAGCTGGAGCGGGTCATCCCGGAGCGCCTGGCGGAGTTCTGGAATGCCGGCATCCGCGGGGCGGACTTCTTCATCTCGGCGATTGGCCCGGCGGTGGGCGTCTTCGGCCGATACCGCAAGGTGATGCGCCCCGACGGCCGGGAGGTCGCCGTGGGCGATCTGCTGGACGAAGCCCGCTCCATCGTCACCGCCTTCGTCATGGCGCAGCTGGGCCTGACCCGTCTGGACGAGCCCACCTGGTTCTACGTCCTCTACCGCTGGGCCTACGGCGGGGAGGAGCTCTCCTTCGATGAGGCGAACAAGCTGGCCAAGAGCGTGGGGGCGGAGCTGGACGCCCTGACGGGGCGCCGTCGGCTGGTGGTCCGCAAAACGAACACCGTGCGGCTGCTCGCCTTCGCCGAACGGCTCCGCAACGAGGCCGTTCGCAAGGACTTCGAGCAGGCCATCCGGGATGGAGCCCTCGCGGCCCTGCCGGAGATCGACCGCCTGCATCTCCTGCTCTACCTCTGGCACCGCGGGGAGAAGGAGGCGTTGCCGACCCTCCTCCGTCAGGCTGGCGTCCTCACCGAGGACCACCCTCTCTGGCGGACGGCGCAGGCGTTGCTGGAGATCGAGAAGGACCAAAACGGCGGCGGGGTCGGCGAGGAGGCCCGGGCCCTGACCCAGCTCCTCGGCAGCAAGCGCAGCCTCCTCCGGGAGGCAGAAACCCAGGGCGCCGCCACGCGCCAGCTGCGCCTGCTGTAAGGCCGCGAAGGGCGCATGGGAGGCGCTCCACGGATCGTTCATATGGCGCCTTAGATCCTGGATCCATCCGGCTCGATGGAGGTGGAGACCGATGGCCGCGCCGCGCGCGAAACGGGTTTGGGAGGTATGTGAGCCGCACCCGGACGTCTACTCCCGGGATCCGGATCCCTCTCTCTTCGCCATCAGCCTGCATCACGTGATGCAGGGCTCGGCGGAGAAGGATTACATCGACCCCGAGCGGTTCTTCAGCCGCACTTACATGACCCGGGCCCTGTCGGACCTGCTGGAGCGGGTAGTGGGGCGGCTGGCGGGCCAGGGGCGAGGGGCCCCCATCTTGCGGCTGGAGACCCCCTTCGGCGGGGGCAAGACCCACACCATGACCGCCCTCTACCACATCGCCCGCTCCCCGGAGGCCCTGAGCGACCACGAGGCCCTCCGGCCCATCCTGGAGCGCTTGAACCTGCGCGCCCTGCCCCGGGGGGTCCGGGTGGCCGTGCTGGACGGCCGCGGGCTGGATGTGCGGGAGCGGCGCGTGGAGGACGGGCTGACCATCCGCACCCTGTGGGGGGAGCTGGCTTACCAGCTCGGGGGCCGGGAGGGCTACCGGATGATCGCCGAGGCGGACGAGACCCGCACCGCGCCCGGCGGCGCCCGCCTGACGGAGCTGCTCCAGCGCCACCAGCCGGTCCTCATTCTGATGGACGAGGTGCTGGAATACCTGGTCAAGGCGCGGGCGGTGAAGGTGGGGGACAGCAACCTGATGGAGCAGACCGGTGCCTTTTTGAGCGAGCTCACCTCCGCGGTGAGCGCCGTGCCCCAAAGCGCCCTGGTGCTGGCCCTGCCGGCCTCCTCCCTGGAGGTGGCCGCGGAGACCCAGGAGGCCGCGGAACGCCTCTTCCAATACGCCAAAAAGGTGCTGGGGCGGATGGAGCTGGTGGAGACGCCCGTGGCCCAGGATGAGATCTTCGGGGTGCTGCGCAAACGCCTCTTCCGCAGCCTGGGGAACGAGCGGGACCACCGGAGGGCTGTGGAGGAGATGCGCGACTACTACGATCGATACGCCCGCTTCTTCCCGGACCGGCTCCGCTCGCCCGAATACAAAGAGCGCATGCTCCAGGCGTATCCGTTCCACCCGGAGCTGATCGACCTCCTTTACGAGCGTTGGGGGCCTCATCCCCAGTTCCAGCGCACCCGTGGCGCCCTGCGCCTGCTGGCCCTCGTGCTGCGGCGGCTCTGGAGCCAGCGGCCCGGGTCGGCCCTCCTGATCCAGCCCCACCATGTGGACCTCTCCGATCGCCACATCCGCGGGGAGGTGGTGCGGCTCCTGGATAGCGGCTGGGATGCCATCGTCACGGGCGACATCCTGCAACGGGCGGGGGAGATCGAGCGGGAGCTGGGCGGCGAATACGTCCGGGAGCAGCTGGGTCGGGGGGCGGCGGCCTGCATTTTCCTCTACAGCATCTCCGCCGCCACCCGGGACGCCGGGGCGACGGAGGAGGAGATCCGCGTGGCCCTGTTGCGCCCCGACATCAACCCCCTCATGGCTTCGGAGGCCCTGAGGCAGCTGCAGGAGAGGCTCTGGTATCTCCGGCGCCGCGACCACCGGTATCTGTTCACCGCCAAGTATAACCTGAACAGGGTCATCCTGGACTTCGAGGCCGAGGTGAGCGACGAGCGGGTGGAGGAGGCCCTCGGGGAGCAGCTGGCGCGGCTGGCCGGGAAGGGCGGCGGGGTGTTTCGCGTGGTCGTCGCGCCCCAGGAGCCCCGGCTGGTGCCGGATGAGCCCCGGCCCACCCTGGTGGTGCTCCCCCTGGACGTGAGCGAGCCCCACGAGTGGATGCGGCAGGCCATGGAATCGGCGGGGGAGGGCCTCCGCACCAACCGCAACATGCTGATCTTCCTGGTCCCCGATCCGACGCAGGCGGCCGCGGTGCGAAGTGCCCTGCGGCGCTGGCTGGCGCTTTCCGATCTCATTCGTTCGCCTTCGTTTCAGGAGAGGGAGCGGGACGAGCAAAAGCAGGTTCGAGATCAGCTGCGGGATAAGGAGACGGAGATAAAAGCCTTCCTGCGCCGGGCTTACCAGGCGGTGTATCGCCCGGGCGAAGGCGGGATCGAACGCGTCTCCGTCGCTGGCCCGGAGGCGATCCAGGCGGAAACCTTTGATGAATACGTGTCCCGGGTGTTGGAGAAGGCGGGGATCTTGCTGGAACAGCTGTCACCGGACTATCTGAAAGAGACCCTGAAAGTGGGAGAGACTCCGGAGATACCCCTCTCCCAGCTGGTCAATTTCTTCACGGGAGTCCCGGGCCAGCCGATCCCGAAGAACCCTCAAGAGACCATCGAGGAGGCGGTCGCAGAAGGGGTCCGGCAGGGGCTCTGGGGGGTGCAGATCGGCGAGCAGATCTATCTCTATCAAGAGGTGCCGAAGGAGGCGCTCCGAGACCGCCGCGCCGTCCTGATCCCGGCCGGATCGCCGCCCCCATCGCCGTCTCCCGAGCCGCCGAAGCCCCTCACCTTGCGGGTGCGGACCAGCGCCAGCCTTCTCTACCCGCTGTTGCAGGCGGCGCAACAGCTAAGGGACCTGCGGGACGCCTCCATATTGCTGGAGGTCCATGATCCGACCGGCAAGATGGCCGAGATGCGCTCCGAGCTGGAGAAGCTCCTGCAGAGTTACGGCTGCGCCGTGGAGTGGTCGAACGAACCGCCGGCATAGGGGCTGCATGGCGTCTCCCGGCTTCCGGCTGAGGCCTTTGCTTTTCGTTTGCTTGGCGGATGCCCGGGATGAGGGATCTTCTCTTCCGGCCGAAAGCGCTCTCTCTGAACAAGAGAGGGACCGAGCAAAGCCCGGCCCCTTCGTAACTTTCCTGCCCGGGGATACGGTATAATCTGGCGAAATCGCCGGAGATCCCGTGAGGGCGAGGATCCGGGAGAGGTCCGCCGGTTGAGGCGGATCGGTGTTCCCGTCCCGCCTGCGGTGCGGATGGCCTGCCGGTCGGAGGGGCCGGGCTCAGGGCGCAAGGCGCTTTCCTCGATCTTTCCCCCCATGGGCATCTCCGCTTTCCGGGGATCCCCGCGCGCGATGAATGGGAGCTCCGGAACCGGGTGTTCACCCCGGCGGAGGTCGCTGCGCTCGACAACCACGAGGCAGCCGGCAACCCGAAGCGCTCCCCATAGGGAGGCGCTGTGGTTCCCCTGGCGCCCAGCGCTCCGCCGGGAATTCGCCCGTTGACGACGGATGCGAGCGATCCAGAGCGGCAGCTCGGGCCTCATCGATTCCGTGAAAAAGGAGCGCGATGGGAAATCCGACCGGCCTTTCCCCAACCGCTTTCGAGGCTTCAGAGGAGGCCATCGCGGCCCGGATGCTCCAGGGCGATCCGGAGGCCTTCTCCTGGCTTTACGAGCAGTATTTCCCCCGCCTCTATGATCTGGCCTGCCGCATGCTGGGGGATCCGGATGAGGCAATGGATGTGGCTCAGGAGACCTTCCTCAAGTTCCTGGAAGGCCGTCCTCGCCAGCCTCCCCGCCATTTCCGGGCTTACCTCTACGCCATCGCCCGCCGGGAGATTTACGACGTTCTCCGAAGATCCCGCCGCCACGTTCGATGGGCGGAGGGGGAGCAGGAGGAAGCCGAGGAGGCAGAACCCCGAGCGCCGGATGAAGGGGCGGAAAGGGAAATCCTCCAGAGGGAGCGGATGGCGTTCCTCCGGGAGGCCTTACAGGCGCTCCCGGAGGAGGAAGCCATGCTGCTGGATCTGCATCTCCGCCACGGGTTGACCCCCGCGGAGCTGGCCGTGGTCTTCGGCCGCTCCAGCGGGGCCATCCACACCCGCCTGAGCCGGGCCCGCGATCATCTCGAGGAGGCGATGGCCGCCTGGATCCTCCTTCGCGTGGGCCGGCGGGCATGCCCCACCCTAACGGCGATCACAGGAGGGCCGGAAGAGCCGCCCCCGGCCCTCACCCCGGACCTGCGCCGGGCTCTCCGACGGCATCTGGAGGGTTGCGCGGCGTGCCAGGAGACGCGCCGGCGGTATCTTTCCGCGGCGGAATGGCTGGGCGGGATCACCATGCTTTCCCCTTCGCCGGAGGGCGCCCGGCGGGCCCGGGAGCGCCTGAGCCAGGCGGCGCAGGCCCTGACGGCGGGCGGGGTCGCCGTGGGAGCGGCAGGCGCGGCGGGGATCGGCGGGCTCAAGGGCCTGGGGGCCGTCCTCCTGACGGGCGCGGTGATGCTGGGCCTGGCCGCCGCCGCCCTCGGGCTCCGGATCACGGGGTCCGGATCCGCCGAAGTGCGTGTGGAGAACCGGAATTGCCCCCCGCTGGTGAGCCCCTCGCCCGCCGTGCGCCTGCTTCGGATCCTGCCCAACGTGGAGGTGCCCGTTCGGATCGAAACGGGCGCGACGGAGATCGCCCGCATACCTCCGGCCACCCTCACCCTCCAGCGCCGGGAGGATGGGATCCGGGCGGCAGCCTATGGGATGGCCTTCGATCTCCCCATCGAAGGCTTGACGGCAGCCGAATGGGATGGGGCCGATCTGCCCCCTGGACCCTATGCCATCACGCTGCGCCCCGGGGAGCGGCATACCCTTCGGGTGCGCTGCCGGTAGCTTGTAAGATCCCCCGGGCTTCGGACGTCTCATGAGTAGAGCGCCTTGACCGCAGGGCCGCAGCGGCGGATGTCCTGGTGGCCGTCTTCCAGATCAGGTGGGGTCGGGAACGAACTCAAGCGTTCCTTCAGTCGTGGGAGTGATCCCTGTCACCGGGTTAGGAGGATTTTTGTCTAAAGTCCAGCTGAAAGGAGGGGTCCGATGTCCATCGCGCGTGCGCTTCGTTTCGGAGTGTGGCTGGTGTTTCTGGGGGTCCTCGGCGCGTGCAAGGCTCCGCCGATCACGCCTCCCGGGCTCACCCTTGTGCCTCTCACGGCCACCTGGACGCCGTCGCCGTCTCCGACGGCCGTGCCCACCTCGACCCCGTCGCCGACGGCGACGATGACGCCGACGCCGTCCCCAACGGCCACGGCCACGTCCACCCCGACTCCCGCGCCGACCGCGACGAAGACCCCCACGCCCTCCCCAACGGCCACGGCCGGCGGCGCCTTTGATCTGGCCGTTCAGAAGACGGTCCAGTGCCCCAGCCCCCACTACCTCTGCAAATTCACGCTGGTCATCCGCAATAACGGTCCCGGGACCTATAGCGGTCCCCTCACCGTCACCGACCAGCCCAACCCGTCCTGGTCCACGCTCCTTGCCTCCGGGGGCTACGCCGGAGGCCCGCTCTGCCCCCAGATCAGCAGCACGGCGAGCGTATTGACCTGCTCCGCGCCCTCGGTCACCCTGAGTCCCGGCGGGGTTTACACCTTCACCTTCGACGTCTACTTCGGCCCCGGCGGATACAGCCAGACCTTCCAGAACTGCGCCAGCCTGCCTGGGGACAGCAACCCGGCCAACGATCAGGCCTGCATCCCGGTCACGCCGTAACCCGGAGTGGAGCATCCGCTTCAGGAGGTGCCCGATGGGACGTTTTCGGATCGGAGGGTGGATTCTGATCCTCGGGGCTCTGGCGGCGTGTCTGCCGTCGCCCCTGACCCCCGGGACGCCGTCGCCGTCTCCGACGGCCGTGCCCACCTCGACCCCGTCGCCGACGGCGACGATGACGCCGACGCCGTCCCCAACGGCCACGGCCACGTCCACCCCGACTCCCGCGCCGACCGCGACGAAAACCCCCACGCCGCCGGCCCCGATGTCCTCTTCCTCGGGGTCGTCAGGGGGTGAGGCGCCGCCGCTGCCGACGATCCCCGGGTGCGACCTTGCCGCCAGCTTCGGCCTTCTGGAGGCCACGCCGGGGAAATATGTGGTGACCTTTGGGATCCAGAGCGTGGGGGGGACGGACTGCCCGGCCCCGACCACGCTCAGCCTGAGCGTGCCGAGCGGCGCCATGTCGTTCACGGCCGCCTCTCCGGCCTACGAATACAACGGCAGCGCCGGCTGGAGCTGCAGCGGGACGACCTGTGTGGCGGCCGGCAACATACCGGCCAGCCCGCCGGGCTTTTATGCGGCCGGTTTCCAGACGGTGGCGACCCTCTCCTCGGGGTCGGCGCAGCTGTGCGCCACCGTCTCGAACAGCGCGGATGGGAACCCGGCGAACGACACGTTTTGCCAGACGCTGCCGTGAGGTTCGAGGGCGGCGGCCGTTTGGCGCGGATGAGGAGATAAGCCCGAGAATCCTGAAAGGAGGGGCCCGATGTCTATCGCGCGTGCGCTTCGTTTCGGAGTGTGGCTGGTGTTTCTGGGGGTCCTCGGCGCGTGCAAGGCTGCGCCGATCACGCCTCCCGGGCTCACCCTTGTGCCGGTCGCTACTCCCACTCCCAAGCCGACCATCCCGGCGACGGCGGTGGCGGTCGGCAACCCCACCCCGCCGCTGGACGGCCAGTCCACGGCCACCCCATCCCCTACGCCGACGCCGCCGTGCGTCCCGCCTCCTCCGGGCCTGGTGGCCTGGTGGCCGATGGATGGAAATCCCCTCGATCTCTGGGCCTCCCATAATCCATCGGCGACCAACGCGATCACCTTCGTTCCGGGTATGGTCGGTCTAGGCGTGACGTTTGGCACGGGTGGCTACATTGAGATCCCACACTCACCGGCGCTGGCCAATCAGCAGTTCACCATCGACGCGTGGGTCAAGCCGAACGGCGCGCCCCTGGGGCCGGCATCGAACAACGACTTCTGGGGTGCCGTCATCGTGCAGAAAGGATTGCCGCCGCCGACCGGATACACGAACGTCCCGATCTCGCTTGCGTGGAGCGCGCAACAACAGAAGTTCGTCTTTACGTTCGGCGTCATGACCACAGAGCGGATCGTTTCAAGCTCAACTTTCCCGACAGGGACGTTCTACTACGTCGCGGCGACCTATGACGGCAGCACCTTCAAGCTCTACGTCAACGGCGCGCTTGAAGGGACCATGGCCCTGACCAAGACCATCACTTACAATCCCGCTATTCCTTGGACCATCGGATCGACGGCGGCTCCGATTCGTGCCGTCGGCTATCCGCGCACGTTCAACGGCGTCATCGACGAGGTGGAGATCTTCAATCGGGCGCTGTCGCCAGCGGAGATTCAAGCCATCTACCAAGCAGGCCCAGCGGGCAAGTGCAAGACGGTCACTCCGATCCCCACAGTCATCTGGACGCCGATGCCCACCCCGACCCCCATAGCCACCCGAACTCCGACGCCCACCCCGAGCCCCACAGCCACCCGAACTCCGACGCCGTCTCCCACGGTGACGAAGACCCCCACATCCTCCCCGACGGCCACCCGAACCCCAACCCCTACGCCGGCGGCGACGGCGACGCCCTCGCCTTCCCCGACGGCCACCTCGACGCCGGCCGGGATGTGCGACCTCGTCGTCGATAAGTCCATGCAGCCGACGAGCAACCCGGCGGTCTTCACGGTCGTCGTGACGGTCAGCAACGCCGGATCGGGGCCGTGCCCCATCGGCACGCAGATCTCCGACACCGCCAACCCTTCCGGCTCCATGAGCTTCAGCGGACCCCTGGTCTTCAGCCCGTCCGCGGCGGCGGCCGATTGGTCCTGCAGCGGCGCCTCGTGCGCCGCCGTCAACCCGCTGCCGCCGGGATACCTCATCCAGATCCAGTTCACGGCGACCGTGAACCAGAAGCCGGCGGCCAATTGCGCCAGCGGGGTGGTGCCGCAGAACGCGGACGGGAACCTGAAGAACAATCGGCAGTGCGTGACGGTGCCGTAAGCCGCTCCGAGGAGCGGTCGGTTTTCCCGGAGCGCTCCGGAGGGGGAGGCCGGCAACGGCCTCCCCCTCCGTTTTCCTGGGGGATGTGGCAGTGAGGGAGCTCGCGCCTGGGCGAGCATGGGGATGGCGGGCGGCTCCTCCCCTCCAGTGATCGGAGATCCGGACGCCGGTCAGCAGCCTGCAGTGGCCCTCGTGAACCGATGGCCCAACGAAGGGGGAGAAAGATCGATGCGGGCGGCGCGGCTTCCCCCACGATCCCCGGCCGCCTCGAAGACGGAGGGTTCAGGGCCAGAGCCCTTCCGGTTGTAAGCCGAAATTCATTTCGACATCCTTATGTTTGTTGGTAGGAGCGGCTTTAGCCGCGACCCTTGCGCCATCGAGAACCGGGATCTCGGGGTTGCCGAAGCAATCTTCACCGCAGCCCTTGCGCCATCGAAGGCGGAGGTTCGGGGCGGAAGATCGCGGCTCTTCCTCTCGGAGGACCGGAGATGGGGTGGAGGGCAACGGCGGGCAGTTGCCCTGCTTGAACCCCATGGCGCAACGAGAGGGGGGTGGTCTCTGTCCCTCTCTGATCATTCAAGGACATGAGCCTGGCGGGCTTTCCTCGGAGTTTCCGGAAGACTATCATCAGAAAGGGCTCAACCCGCGGCGGAGGCGCCGGGGGATGCGGCGCGCCGCCCGGTCTGTTGTCCGCGGGCCCGGAGGGTGGGCGCCTGGGCGGAGGACGATGGCCTGGCTCTGTGAGGAGGCTCGGGCGGGATGGTCGCGGCGGCAGAGGATCGAACTCTCCGCGAAGGAGCGTGAAAGATGCGCGAAGCCCTCGCCATCGAGATCCGCGATCTGGTGAAATCCTACGGTCGGGTGCGGGCGCTGCGCGGGGTGAACCTGGAGGTGCGCCGGGGGGAGATCTTCGCCTTCCTCGGCCCCAACGGCGCCGGCAAGACCACCACCATCCGCTGCATGCTGGATTTCATCCGCCCCGACGCGGGGCTCCTCCGGGTGCTGGGGATCGACCCGCAGCGCGACCCGGTGGCGGTGCGGCGGCGGGTGGGATATCTCCCGGGCGAGCTGCACTTCGATGAGAACATGACCGTGGAGGGCGCCCTCCGCCTCTTCGCCGCCATGCGGGGGAACACCGTGGACTGGGCCTACGTCCGGGCGCTGGCGGAGCGGCTGGATCTGGACCTGCGTCCCCGCATCCGCAACCTGTCCAAGGGCAACAAGCAGAAGGTAGGGGTGATCCAGGCCCTGATGCACCGGCCCGAGCTGCTGATCCTGGACGAGCCCACCCTGGGGCTGGATCCCCTGATGCAGCGGGAGGTTCTGCGGCTGATGCGGGAGGCTCGGGACGCGGGGGCCACGGTGTTCTTCGCCTCCCACATCATGAGCGAGGTGGAGCAGGTGGCCGACCGCGTGGGGATCATCCGGCAGGGCGTGGTGGTGGAGGTGGCCGGGACGGAGGATCTGATCCGCCGCGCCGTGCGTCGGGTGCGCATCCGGTTCGAGGGGCCGGTGGATCCCCGGCCGCTGACGGCTCTGCCCGGCGTGCGGCTCCTCCGCCGGGAGGACGGGGAGGAGCTCCTGCTGCAGGTGGAAGGGCGGATGGATCCCCTGATCAAGGCCCTGGCGGCCTTCCCGGTCCGGGATCTGGAGACCGAGCGCCCGAGCCTGGAGGAGATCTTCCTGGCGTATTATGAGCCGTCCCCTGCGTCTTCGGAGGCCTATCCATGAAAGCGATCTTTCGTTACACGCTGTCCGGATTCCGCTGGGCGATGGTGGGCTGGGGGCTGGGGCTGGGGTTGCTGGGGGGCTATCTCATCCCCTTCTATGACACGATCTTCGAGCAGCGGGCCCAGTGGGAGGAGCTGCTGCGCGCCTATCCCCGGGAGCTGCTGGTCTTCTTCGGGGAGATCCAGGACATCGCGGATCCGGCGACGTATCTGCACGCGCAGTTCTTCTCCTGGCTGCCGCTCATCCTGGGGTTTTTCGCCATCCTCGCCGGCAGCGCCCTGATCGCCGGGCTGGAGGAGGGAGGACAGCTGGATCTGCTCCTCGGGCAGCCGGTGAGCCGGTGGGCGTTCTTCGCCGCCCGCGTCCTGGCCTTCCTGGTGGCCACTGTGGGGATCCTGGGGCTCTCGTATTTGGGCCTGATCCTCGCGCGGCCGCTCTCCCGGCATCTGGGTCTGGGGCCATGGGAGATGCTCACGCCTTTCCTCTCGATGTTCGCGCTGCTGTGGCTGTTCGGGAGCTTGTCCTTGTGGCTCAGCCTGGCGCTGCCCTCCCGGCGGGTCGCGGCGGCGGTGGCGGGGACGTTGCTTGTTGCGGGGTTCTTCCTGACCGCGCTGGCCCGGCTGGATGAGCGGCTGGAGCCCGTGGCCCGCCTTTCGCCTTTCACATACTATCAGGGGGGAGAGGCTGTCCGTTCCCTGCGGGTGGACTGGCTCGTGGGGCTGCTGATCGCCTCGCTGGTCTTCCTCCTGCTGGCGGGGTGGTGGTTCCAGCGCAAGGACCTGCGGGTGAGCGGCGAAGGCACCTGGGCGCTCCCCCTCCCGCGTTCCCGGGCCGTGGCGTGAGGTGAAAGGAGCTGCTGCGGTTTCATTTGGAAATCATCCTTGGGGAAGCTGCCCTGCCGACTGGAACGATCGCTTCCGCCGCTACCGCCCCTGGGGTTCGGCGGGACTGCAGCGGGAGTGAAGAATTCCGCATCTCTCGACTTCCTCGAACCAGCGCTCATCCGGCCTGCTGGATAAGAAGCTGACGAAGCCATCCCATCAGGTCGCCGGGAGTGCCCACCCGTAAAGGAAGCGCATCGGGCGGGAGGGTCAGGAAGTGGCGCGCATCGTGAGTCACCAGCCAGTCTGCCCTGGCCTCCAACGCCTCTGCCAGGAGGTGGATCAGAGATCCACTGGAGGGCCTGCTCCAGGGCTTTCGGGCTGGCCTCTGGGGTCATCTCCACGTGGGCTGCGTTTAGCAGGAGGGCCAGGTCGGAGAGAGAACTGGGAGCTTTGCGGCGCACGACCTCTTCGCATTCCCGCAAGACCTGGGGCCTACCATCAGGCGCAGGTAACCGATTTCGCCCAGGCGCAGGACCATCCGCGCGCCTCCCTGGGGTGAGAGGACGGCGGCGAAAATCACGCTGGTATCCAGGAAGACCTTAGCGAACGGCGGATTCACTCCGGATCTCGCGCAGGGTGTTCAACATGGTCTCCAGGTCGATGCCCTGGGCGCGCCACTGCGCGGCCAGCGGGTCCGCCAGGCGGTCTGTCTCCAGAATCTGGGGGACCAGGACCAGTGCGCCATCCAGGTCCAGGAGGGTCAGGATGCTGCCCTCTCGGATCTTCAGGCTGCGGCGCACCGGTGCGGGCAGGGTGATGACGCCCCGCTTGGTCACCCGTACCGGATAGCTCCTCATCGCCCACCCCTCCGCTGATGGGATTCCTGCATCGCAGCATATCTGAAAATCCGTCCGTGTCAATGTCGGTGCATCGGGTGGTCCGAACGGAAAGACCAGCGGGTGAGCGGCGAAGCACCTGGGCGCTCCCCCTCCCGCGTTCCCGGGCCGTCTGGACAGCCCGGGATCGGCGGACGCACGCATCTTTGTGATATCATTGGGTTTGAGGGATCTGATCGGCAGGGGCGGAACCGGCGGAGCGGGCGATGAGCGTTTCGCGAGCGCGCTTGCGGGCCCGGGTGCTGGAGCATCTCCGGTCCCTGGGGTTTGAGGTGGATGCCGGGAGTCGAGGCCTCCTCGCGCTGCGGGCGCCGGAAGGGAAAGATGCCCTGCGCCGGCTGCATGCGGAAGCGCGCCGCTTCATCCTCCGCGGGCATCAGGAATGGATCCGCTGGGCCTGGCCGAGGCTCTCCCCCTACTTTGCCCGGGGAGAGCAGATCATCCCCGAACGGATCCGGCCGGTTCTGGTGGAAGTGGTCGAACCGTGGCAGGCGGATCTCTTCCGCCTGGCCCGCCTCACCTGGTCCCTTCCCTATTCCAAAGGCTATGGCAGAAGATTGCGCTTCCTGATCCTGGATGCGGGAAACCGCGCGCCGTCCGGACATCCTTTCCTCATCGGCATCCTGGCGCTCCAGTCTCCTCCCCTTTCCTTCCCTCCCCGCGATCGGCGTTTCCGGTATCCGCCCGGGCGCAAGGTGGAGCTGGTCAATCAGACCATGGACATCCAGACCCTGGGGGCGGTGCCGCCGTATAGCGATCTCCTGGGCGGAAAGCTGGTCGCCCTGGCTGCGGCCTCGAACGAGGTGCGCCGGGCCTATCAGAGGAAATACGGCGGCCGTCGGACGGAGATCGAGGGACGGATCCTGCCGGCGCATCTGGTGGCGCTGACGACGACCAGCGCCTTCGGACGGTCCAGCCTGTATAACCGCCTTCAATATCGCGGCGAGCCGATCGCGATTTCCCTGGGTTACACCGAAGGCTACGGGACCTTTCATCTGGAGGTCCTGTATCCGCTCTTTCGAGAGTTTCTGGAGGCTCAGGGGGTTTCCACGAAAGGCGGCTATGGGGTGGGGCCGCGGATCAAGTGGCAGACCTGCGTGCGGGCGCTGGAGCGGCTGGGGCTTCCCCGCTCTCTCCTTCGGCATGCGCTCCGTCGGGAGGCCTTTCTTTTCCCGCTGATCCACAACCTGGAGGACTACATGGAGGGGCGGGCGGCGGAGCCCCTGTATCGGGATCTCCCCTTTGAGGATCTGGCCGCTTACTGGCGGGAGCGCTGGCTGTTGCCCCGGGCGGGTCGGGTGAACGGATGGCATGCGTGGGAGCCGGAGCGCCTGCTGGATCTCCTGATCGTGGACGAAGGAGGATAAAGACGATGATCCCGGAGGCGGAGCGGCCTTTCGCAGAGCTCCCGGCGGGCCTGGTGGAGGAGCTCCTCGAGCAATCCGGCACGCTCAGCCATCGCGTAGGGGAAGAGCTCCGGGCCCTCCGGGCTGCACGCCAGGAGCGCCGGCAGGCGCTCAGGGAAAGCGGTCTCCTGCAACGAGAAGGCGACCTGCCGGCGGTTCCCATCCCTACCACCTGCGGGGTGGATGGAGCATACGCGGTGGAGCGGCTCATCGCCACGGACCTGGTCGCAGCGGTGGCGGTGGCGGTGGAAGGCCTGACACCTCCCTCAGAGACACGGCACTGGCCGGAGCCCCGGCATCGGGCCTACATGCAGACGGAACGACATGAGGAGGAAACCGGCACGCTGGCCCGCGCGGTGATGATCGGCATGGAGCTGGAGCTGGCCGTTCAGGCCCCTCACGATGTGGTCTTCCTGGATGGCTCCCTCACCACTCCCTTGATCTACTTCAACCAGGCAATGAATCGGGCCCGGGAGGCGCCGGATCTTCGCTTGACCGAGTTCCTGGTGAAGCATATAGAGGGTTACCTGCTTGCCTATCGGGATGTCCTGAAGGCGCAGCGAACCGATCGGGCATGGATCGGCGTGCCCAAATACTCGGTGCGGCGGGAGATCGGGAGGCAGCTCGGATGGCCGGAGCGCCTGGATGACCGGGCGCTGCTGACCGGATTGCTGGAGCCTGGGGAGTTTACCGCCCCACGTCCCTTAGAGCCTCCCCGGCAACCCTGGCATCTTCAGCTGGAGCTGCTGCCCGATCGCATCCGGCCGGGTGCCGAGAAGCTGCGGGATGAAATCCTCAGCCTGCTCAACGAGATTCAAGTCGCTTATTACCGTCCCCGCGCCTGGCTGCCGGCGGTCCGGCTGGAGATGAGCCGCTCCATTGCAGGGAACATGGCCCGGCTGGCCTCCGTCATCCAGGCCCTTCGCGCTCAGTGTAGCGCCCCCGGGATGCTGGAGCCCTACCCCCTTTATCTGGCCGATCGGATGGTGAAGCATCTGAGTCGAGCGATCCCTGCCCTGCGCCAGGTGATGAGCCAGCAGCTGGCCGAAACCTGGGCCGGCGATGTGGATGACATCTTCCTGAATCTGCACGGATACCGCACGGAGGGCGGTCGATAAAGCTCTCCGGGAAAGGAGGCCGCACGATGGCGAACCATTCCCTGGATCAGCAGATCGATCAGGCGGAGCGCATCGGCGTGGTGGGCTCACCGTCGTCTACCTCCGAGCTGGCGCTGGACATCCTGGCCAGCGCGGTGAACCGCAAACTGGTGGGCGAATTCGCCCTCTTTCGATTCCAGCAGGATGGCAAAAGCCACTATGCGCTCGGACAGATCACCGAGATAAGGCTGCGGAATGTCTGGCATGAGGACCCCACCATGCGAAGCCTGATCCGACAGCGCGGCCGGGTGGATGCGGTGAGCGAGCGACAGGACACCCATCAGGGAGAGATGGTGGTCAGCGCGGTCTTCTGTCGTGATGGGAACACCTACCGCCCCAGCATCCTGGGCACCGTCCCCGCTACCGGCACACCCGTCTATCGGGTGGACGATCCGATTCTGGAGGCCTTGCTGGCTCCCTATCAGCGTCAGCTGTTCTACCTGGGGCGGGTCTACGGCTCCACACCGAAGCTCCCCCTTTGGTTTAAGCACTTCGACAGCGGCCCGGACGGTGCGGGCGAGGCTTATCATCTGGGGATCTTCGGGAAGACGGGCTCCGGCAAGTCGGTGCTGGCCAAGATGATCCTCCTGGCCTATGCCCGCTATCCCCAAATGGCCTTGCTGGTCCTGGACCCTCAGGGTGAGTTCGCCAAGGACCTGCGGGGGGAGCCCACCGGAGAATTCAGGCTTCCGATGAAGCAAATCCTGAATCGGCTGGGCAAACCCTTTCAGGTGGTTGGTGTTCGGGATCTGGTGCTGGATCGCTGGGAGCTTTTCGCACGCATCCTGTATGAGAGCCCCTTCTTTGAACAGCTCAGCGTCCCGACGGGCGAAAACCGGGAGCTTGCATGTCAGACCCTGGCCGACCGGTTGCAGCGTCAACACGTTCGCTTAGCTGACCTGTATACGCGCCGGGCTTTCCAAACGGCCTGGACGCTTCTGGGGCAAGAATTGGTCCAGAAAGTGTTCTACCGGTCAGATGTATCGCGAGAGCGATTTCGATCCATGCATCAGAGCGCGGATGCCAACGAGTTCTACACGCGTTACTGGCTCCCGGTGGCAAGTTTGTTCCGTGAGGATCGACAGGGCGCCCAAAAGGTGGACGCCTTACTATATCAGCTTTTCAAACGAGAAGGCGGGAATCGGCCTCTGGTGGTCATTGACCTGTCGGAGGAGCGTGCCAAAACAGAAAGCCCGGATCCCTCCTCCCTGCCCCTGTTCCGAAGCGCGAACGCGCCCGCTGAATCGTCTGCGATCTTCTGGACGGAGACCGTTCAGGCTCTGGTCATCAAGCGGATCCTCGAGGGGATCCTGCGGGCGGCGGAGTCGGCTTATCGGGAGAGCCGCAGCCTGAACACCCTGGTCCTGATGGACGAAGCCCACCGGCTGGCGCCGCGCGAAGACCCCGATGATTCAGAGAAGAAGGCGGTTCGTGACCTGCTGATCGACGCGGTCCGCACGACCCGCAAATACGGTGTAGGGTGGATGTTCATCAGCCAGACGCTATCCAGCCTGCATCGGGGGATCGTGGATCAGCTGCGTATCTTCTTCTTTGGTTTCGGGCTCGGGATGGGTCAGGAGTTCCGCGCCCTCTCGGAGCTGGTCGGGGGACGGAGCCGGGCGCTGGATCTCTATCAGCTGTTCCGGGATCCCCACTCCGCCTTCGATGCCGCCTCCCGGGAGTATTCGTTTATGACCACAGGCCCTGTCTCCCCCCTCTCCTTCGCCGGAACCCCCCTCTTCTTCAACGCCTTCAACCGCGTCGAAGAGTTCCTGGAGGCCAACGGATGGGCGGACATCCACCCATCGTGACGGGCTCGCAGTGTCCTGACGGATTAGGAGGTGGAAGGCTCTCGCTGTGATCCCGCAAGGAGGAGGCAGAGGATGAGCACGGGAGAAGTGCTGGTGATGGTTTTCGGCCTTCTACGAGGTCTTTTGATGCTTGCTGGAACATTATTCGTGCTCGGGGCGCTGGCGGTGACGCTCGCCGGCCGTATGGCGGGTATGGATCCCAGGCATCGGCGTTGGGGAAGGGTTCGGGGCATGCTGATCCAGGGGCTGACGCTCGGATCCCTCGGGCTCCTGGGGGGGATCCTGGGGGCTTCGGTTCCGGATCTGCTCGGCCTTCCCATAGGGGCTTTGATTCTGCTGTGGATCCTCATCCTGGGGATCAGCCTCCTCGCTTTCGGGCTGATCCCCAGGAAGCTGGGGGCTGGAGAGGCGGGCGCATCGACCCGGGCGATGGCGATGCGGCGAAAGCGGATCCTGATGGCGGTCACCCTGGGTGGCGGCCTGCTCCTGATCGCTGCGGCCCTCCTCCTCGGCGAGAGCCGCGCGCTGGGCATCGGAGGGGCCGGATTGCTCGCCCTGGCCTTGATGATCCGCCTGGGATCTGACCTCCTGGATCGGATCGCGCGGCGAGGCGAGCGCGCCGTCCGTCGGGCCGAGAGAGGGGCCTATGCGGAGGAGCAGGTAGGCCGCATCCTGGAAGAACTGGGCGATGGCTTCTTCGTCATCCATGACCTCGAAAGCCCTTACGGGAACATCGATCACCTGGTGATCACCCGTGAAGGCCGTATGTTCCTCCTGGAAACCAAGTCCCATCCCGGACGGATCACAGCCGATGGGGATCGCCTGTTGCGAAATGGACGCCCGATCGAGAAGGATCCCATTCAGCAGATTCTGCGGAACATCCTGTGGCTCAAAGGGCGGCTCCGAGAGCTGATCGGGCGCGAGCCATGGATCGAGGGGGTGGTGGTCTTCTCCCGCGCTTTCGTGCCCGCGGATCTGGTCGTCCGCGGCGTCCGGGTGCAGAACATTCGTTACCTGAGGCAGACCTTGCAGAGGCCCGGTCGGGGAGATCCCGCCCTCTGGGAGGCACGAGAGCGTATCCGGCAGGCATTGAAGGGAAAGCCTAAGGATTGAGGAAAAAACCTTCAAAGGCCAGGAGGGGGCCATGTCCAAAGCTCAACAGTTTCACATCATACACGGCAGTGAAGAGCATCTTGGTCCGCTTGCTATGCTCGCCGCAGGGATTCCTGCAGAGAAGGTTCCCGGTGGAAACTGGTGGACTATTGACGCACAGGCTCGTCCCGGAGATCGTGTGGTCTTTTATATCAGGCGTCCTGTTTCTTGCCTTGTCGCGATCGGAACGGTGATCAGCCCTCCCAGGCGTCAGACTGATCCCTCCAAAGGCTGGCCTGGCCGATACATCGCCGATATCGCCGATGTTCAGCTGCTCTCGCGTCCGATCCCTGTGCAGGAGATCCGTCAGCGATTCCCGAATTGGGCTTACTGGCGCCAGCCTCGGGCCCACATCTGTGTGCCTCCGCAGTTCGCCAGGGAGTTCTGGAAATACGTTGTCTCTTATCTGTAAAGCGTGCGCGCGAGGGTGGAGGCGCCGGGAGAAGAGGGCTCACTCAGGAGACGGGCGCGCCCCTCCCGGGGCCCAAGCCGGTGGGGATCGGCGCGCGAGCCAGAGGAATCCCAGCGCGGCCAGGAGGGCCATCCCGGCCCCGCCCCACCAGATGGCCATGGGCCCGACCTGATCGTGCAACAGCCCTCCGATCACCGGCCCCACCCCGAATCCCAGCCCCCACGTGAGCCCATACACGCTCATATACCGGCCCCGCGCGGCCGGAGGGGCCAGGTTCGCCGTCAGGGTGGTGGCCGTGGGGATCATCAGCATCTCCCCGATGGTGAGCAGGACCATGCTGAACAGAAAGGCCGGGAAGCTCCGCCCCAGGGCCACGCTCCCCACCCCCAGGGCGTAAAACAGAGCGCCCACGGCCACCACCGACAGCGCAGGGAAACGGCCCGCCAGCCGGGTGATCCCGTATTGCAATCCCACCACCATGGCCGCGTTGGTGGTCATGATGAACCCATACAGCCGCTCCGGCACCCCGTAGTTCTCCTTCACGTAGACCGGCAGCAGCACCATCATCAGCGCATAGGCCATCCCGGCCAGGGTGTAAAGCCCGCAGAAGGCCAGGAACAGCCGATCCCGCAGGACGATCTCATACCCTTCCCCTCGGCGGAGCGGACGAGGACCTTCGGGAGTGGACGGGCGGGTCTCCCGCACCCGCAGGAGCACCAGCGCCGCGAAAAGGATCTGGGCAAGGCCACCCAGGATGAAGGCCAGGGTGTAAGAGGCGGAGACGATGAAGCCCCCGATGGCCGGGCCGACGGCCACCCCCAGATTGGCGATCATGCGTAACAGGGCATAGGCGGAGGCCCGTTGAGAGGGCTCGATCAAGTCGGCGACCATGGCATCGCCTCCCACCCGATAAACCGGGCCGAACCCTCCCATGAGGGCCATCAGCGCCGCCCACGCCGCCAGGGAGGCGGCCGGGATCATCCCCAGCATGACCAGGCCGGAGCCCAGCAGGCCGATGACCATCGCCCCCTTCCGGCCGAAACGATCCACCACCAGACCCGCGATGGCGGTGGTCACCAGACCCGTTACTGCGTTCAGGGTGAGCAGCATGGTGATCTGCGTCAATGGGGTGGCCAGACGCTGCCGGAGATACAGCGTCAGGAAAGGCCAGACCATGCTCCCGCCCGTCGCGCTGATCCATGTCCCCCAGAACAGCAGCCAGAACGCCGGGGGGTAACGCGCTCCGCCCAGGAATCGGGTCACGGGTGAGGCTCCCACAAGGCGATGATCCTTGTCACTCGCAAGACGAGGTGGGAGGGAAGAGCAGAAGATCGCGTCGGAGGAGACATCCTCCAGCGACCGTTGCCCGGGACCTGCGCCGGAGTATGCCCCACCGCCTCTTGGCCTGACGCGACGCCTCTCTCCATTTGCGCCTCGCGCGCCTGAGCGTAGCACATCTTCCAGGAGAACTGAAGCGCTGGGGAGGCCCTTCCGGTGGCCTCCCCAGCAGCTTCACTCCTCCCCATCCTCCCCGATCACCGTGAAGGTCCGGGGCGCTGGAGGGGGCAGAAGGGGCCATCCCCCGCGGTGGGGCTCCGGCGCGGGCGGCCCGGGCATCCAGGCGATCCAGGAGATCCAGGGGATCGTTGGGAAGGGAAGCCCGAAGGGCCCCCGGCCTGGGGGGGCCATCCCCCAGCCGTTCGCCGGGGCGGCCCAGGGCGCTCCGCTGGTGATCCCGGGCGCGGGATCGCGTTCCACCCAGGGTGCCGTCACCGGTTCCCCGACCCAGACGGCGGGCCGGGGCCGTGCGGAGAGCAGCAGAACGGCCACCGGGATCCCCAGGGCGAGCCCGGTGATCACCGCCAGCCCCCACCCGCCGAGATGAAGCCCCACCCAGATCGCCCCCGTGATCCCGAAGGCGATCGCGCAGAGCATCCCGAACAATCCCAGCCACGCCGTCCGCATCTGTGACCTCCTGTTCGAGATCGCGAACCGCAAGCCGCATGCGAGCGTTGTTCATCCCCTCTCATTCGCCGTTCTCTGCCGGAGCACGGCGCGGAGCTCCTCGGGCGCCAGATACGCCGCCTGGAAACGGGTGACCGTTCCGCCCACCACCGCCAGGAAATCCCCCTTCCCCTGCAGGCGCTCCGCGCCGGTCCCGCCGATCCCCGCCGCCACCCGCGCGTCCTCCGCCGAGACCACCCGTCCGACCAGGCGGGCGGGGAAGTTGGCGGTCAGCTGCCCGCCCAGCAACGCCGCCGACGGCTTCTGGGTGCAGGCCAGGAGATGAATCCCCGCCTCCCGGCCCCGCTGGGCCAGCCGGGCCAGCAGCGCGCCCACCTCCCGTCCTCCCTGCTGCACCAGATCCCCCAGCTCATCGATGACGATCAGCAGGCGAGGGGTCGAGATCCCCTCCTGCGCGCGACGCTCCATCCGCCGGACCGCCTCCTCCAGGCATGCGGCCGCCTCCGAGGGATCCCCCGGGACGAAGGCCTGCACGTGGGGGAGCTCGCGGAAGGCCGCGAAGGCCGTCCCCTTGGGATCCAGGAGCATCAAGGCGAGCTGAGCGGGCCGATGGGTCAACACCAGGCTGGCCAGCATCGTCCGGGCCAGCGACGTCTTGCCCGACCCTGTGGTCCCGGCGATCAGGATGTGGGCGACCTGCGGGCTGGTCAGGCGGATCAGCAGCGGCGCGCCGTCCGCGGCCAGCCCGAGGAGGGCGGTGTAGAGCGGGTAGCGGGCCAGCGTCCGGCGGACCTGTTCCATCAGCGGGAGGAAGCGCACCGTCTGGGGATCGGGCCGGGGGATCTCCAGCTGCACCACCGGCCCCTCCCGCTGGATCCGCACGCTGGGCACCCCGAGGGCCAGAGCCAGCTCCTCCGCCAGCCCCTTCAGGCGCGACCAGCGGACGCCGGGGGCGGGGACGATCTGAAAAAAGATCGTCGTCGGCGTGAGCCGGCCGCCCGTCACCCGCCCGGGCGATCGATGCTGCCAGAGCACCTGCTCCACCAGATCCGCCTGGGCCTCCAGCCACCGCCGCTTCATCCGGACGCCTCCTCTCCGCCTGCGAGGAAGGGAGCGCGGCGCCGCCTTAAGGTGCTCCACGAATCATTCGTGTGGCACCTTTTATCCAGTCAGGCCGCCGTGATGCTCCCCAGATCCCGCACCGGCCCGAACCGGAAAGCCACGCGGCCCTCCAGGGTCCACGTCTGCCAGTCCATCCGCACGGGCGCCAGCTCCGGATGGGCAGGCCGCAGCCACCACGTCCGGGTCTCCGGATCCTGAACCAGCTGCTTCAGGGTCATCTGGTTGCGGCCCTTCACCCGCGCCACCACCAGATCCCCGGAACGGACTTCCTCCGGGGAGACCGGCTCGACCAGGACGATGTCGAAAGGACGGATCCCGAGGCCGATCATGGAGTCCCCCCGCACCCAGAGGGCGAACCGACAGCGCGGAGGGACCCATGCGGTGGGGAGCCATAGATCCCCGAGCTCCTGCGGCACCACCTCATCCACCTGATCCGGATGGGAGGCGGGGACCACGCCTTTCAGGGGGATCGAGATGCGGGAGGCGGAGCGATCGGTCGGGCGCCACGTGCGATGCTTGCCGGGCTCCTGCTGGACCCGGCCTTCCTGGGCCAGGGCCCGCAGGTGATAGAGGACATGGGAGCGGGAGGAGAGCCCCACGTGGCGCCGGATCTCCTCCAGGGTGGGGCCGTAACCGTGGGTCTCCCAGTAAGCCTCCAGGAACGTGAGCAGCCGATCCCGAAGGGCCATCGCCGCCTCCGATTAGAACAAATGTTCTAATCCCAGCATAAAGGGTTTCCCGCGTTTTGTCAAGGGGGGCGGCCGCCCTGACGAAGCCCTGCGACGCGAATTCGGGTGCCACACGGATGATTCGTGGAGCGCCTTCGATCTCTGGATCTCCGCCAGCCGGAGGGGAAGATGCGGATCCAGGCTGCGGAGCGAACCTTCAGCGCCGAAGGCCGGTTGTCCGGCCATCGCTTCCCTGCTAAGATACCCTTCTCGGAAGCGGGCCCCTGAGCAGCGCGCCCGGGAGGCCCGTGGGTGGATCTCTGTCAGGAGGATCCGGGGATGAAAGTGGTCCTGCTGCGGGATGTGCCGCACCTGGGGCGGTCCGGCGAAGTGAAGGAGGTGGCGGACGGCTACGCGCGCAACTATCTCATCCCGAAGGGCCTGGCCGTCCCGGCCACCGAAGGGCTGATCCGCCATGCCGCGGAAACCCGTCAGGCGATGGAACAGCGGCGGATCCGCCAGCTGAGCTCCGCTCGGGAGACGGCCGCCCGTCTCCAGGGGGCGACGGTCACGATCCGGGCCCGGGCCGGCCAGGGGGATCGGCTCTACGGCTCCGTCACCTCGCAGCAGATCGCGGAGGCCATCGCCCAGCAGCTGGGCGTGGAGGTGGACCGCCGCCGGATCGAGCTGGATCAGCCGATCCGCACCCTGGGGACGCACCCGGTGACGGTGCGGCTGGGGCCTGAGATCACCGCGCAGGTGCAGGTGGTGGTGGAACGGGAGGGATAAGGTGGGCATCGGGGATCGCTTGCGCGCCGCCCGGGAGGCCCGGGGGTTTTCTCTGGAGGAGGCCGCGGCGCAAACCCGCATCAAGCGGGCCTATCTGGAGGCCCTGGAGCGCGAGGCCTTCTCCCTCCTGCCCAGCCCGGCCCACGCCCGCGGGTTCCTGCGCCGCTACGCCCGCTGGCTGGGGCTGGACGCGGAGGCCCTCCTCGCGGAATGGGACGGCGTCCCGGGGGCCCTCCCGCCGGCTCGGCCGTCTGCGATGCCCTCGATGTTCGAGCTCGCCCCGATCCCCGCCCGCCCGGCGGTCCCCTGGCGTCGCCTGGCCGCCCTGGGGATCGCGCTCCTGATCCTCGCCGGGCTCTTCGGGGTCGTTCGAACCCGCTGGCTGCCTCGCCCCGGCGCCCTCCCGCCCTCGCCGACCGGCATCGCCCCGGGCGCCGTGGCGCGCCCAACCGGCACGCCGCTGCCGGCAGCCGGCGCGCCCCTTCTCCGGCTGGAGGTGACCGCCGCCGAGCACGTCTGGGTCCGGATCCTCGCCGACGGGCAGGTGGTCTATCAGGGCCTGCTGCGGCCCGGGGAGACCCGAACCTGGGAGGCCCGCTCCACCATCGGCTTAGAGACCGGAAACGCCGCTGCCCTTCAGGTGAGCCTGAACGGCCGGCCGGAGGCTCCCCTGGGCGGGCGCGGGGAGATCGTCCGCAAAACCTGGTCCCGCTCGCCGTAACGTGGGGGGAGAGGAATGTCTCGTCGCGCCGGGAGGCGTTATCATCTGATCACCCTGGGCTGCGCCAAGAACGCCGTTGACTCGGCCAGCATGGCCCAGCTCCTGGAGGGGGCCGGCTATGAGGCGACCGAGCGCCCCGGCCGGGCCGATGTCCTCATCGTGAACACCTGCGGCTTCATCGAGGCGGCCCGCCAGGAATCCCTGCGGGTGTTGCGGGAGCTCGCGGCCCGGAAGAAGAAGGGCCAGCTGCTCATCGCCGCCGGATGCTTGGCCCAGCGGTGGGGGGCCCGTCTGGTGGAGGAGGTGCCGGGGATCGACGGCGTGATCGGCACCCGTCGCTGGATGGACATCCTGGAGTTCATCGAGGCCCTGCGCGGGCGCTCCGCCCCGGAGCCCCTTTTCCACATCCCGGACGAAGGGCCGATCCGCCGGGAGGAGCGGGGGGTGCTGCGGGCCGCGGTGCAGGGGGCGAGCGCCTACCTGAAGATCGCAGACGGGTGCCGCCGCCCCTGCGCGTTCTGCGCCATTCCCCTGATCAAAGGCCCCGCGGTCAGCCGGCCGCCGGAGGCCATCTGGGCGGAGGCCCGCCGGCTGGTGGACCAGGGGGTGCGGGAGCTCATCCTCATCGCCCAGGACACCACGGATTACGGCCATGATTTGGGCATGCGGGATGGGCTGCCCACCCTGATCGAAGGGCTGGTGCAGCGTGTCCCCGAGGTGAAGTGGATCCGCATCATGTATGCTTACCCGGGCGCGGTCTCCGATCGCCTGATCGAGGTGATGGCCCGCTACCCTCAGGTCGCCCACTATCTGGACATCCCCCTGCAGCATGGCCATCCCGCTGTGCTGCGCCGGATGCGGCGCCCGGCGAACATCGAGTGGGTGTATCGCACCGTCGAGAAGCTCCGCCGCGCCATGCCGGACATCGCCCTCCGCACTACCTTCATCGTCGGCTATCCCGGCGAGACGGAGGAGGAGTTCGAGGCGCTGCTCCGTTTCGTCCGGGATCTGGAGTTCGACCGCGTGGGCTGCTTCACTTACTCCTATGAGCCGGAGACCCCCTCCGCCCGCCAGCCGGGCCATCTGCCCGAGGAGGTCAAACAGGAGCGTTACGAGCGCCTGATGGCCGCCCAGCAGCCGATCTCCCTGCGCAAGAACCAGGCGCTGGTGGGGAAGACCCTGGAGGTGCTGATCGAAGGCGTGGGGGACGGCCTGAGCGTGGGGCGAACGTATCGGGACGCGCCGGAGATCGACGGGCTGGTGCTGGTGGAGGGGGAGTGGCCCGTCGGGCAGTTCCTCCCCGTCCGCATCACCGGGGCTATGACCTATGACCTGATCGGGGTCGTCGTCAACCCCATCTCCTCCCCAGACGGCTCTTCCCGGCCCCCGAGGGCCACGCGGGAGCCGTCCCGGTAAACGCGCCCCGCGGCCGCTCAGGTGCGAAGTTTTTGCCACCGTGTCCTTCCCGCATTAAACTGAACATCCCTTTAAGGGGGAAGCTGGGCGGAGGGAAGGGCGATGGGCGGCCCCCGGTTGCGGTATTTGATCCTGGATCTGGACGATACCCTCTACCCCCGGCGCTCCGGGCTGATGGATCTCATCAGCGAGCGGATCGGTCGTTATATGGTGGAGCGCCTGGGCTTTCCCCCGGAGCAGGCGGAGGCCTTGCGGCAGCGTTACTACGCCCAATACGGCACCACCCTGCGCGGGCTGATGGAGGAATACCACATCGACCCTGAGGATTATCTGGCGTATGTGCACGATGTCCCGCTGGAGGATTACCTCCAGCCCGACCCGGCTCTGGACGCCATGCTGGCGCGCATCCCGCTGACCAAGGTGATCTTCACCAACGCCAGCGAGGAGCACGCCCGCCGGGTGCTCGAACGCCTGAGGGTCGCCCATCATTTCCCGATCATCCTGGATGTGCGCCGCCTGGACTACTGCAACAAGCCTGACCCGGAGGCCTATCGGCGGATCCTGCAACACCTGCGGGCCCAGGGCCCCGAGTGCGTCTTCGTGGACGACTCCCCCCGCAACCTCCGGCCGGCGCGGGCGCTGGGGATGATCACCATCCTGGTGGATGGGGACGCGACGGATGGGGTGGACTTCCACGTCCCCAACATCCTGGGGATTGAGCCGGTGATCCTCCGCCTGGTGCAGGAGCGGAACGGGGATCGGGAGGAGCGCCCGCGGCTCCGCTGAGGGCATCCCCCGCGTAGGTCGAAATTCATTTCGACCCGAACCCTAAAGCCCGTGAACGGCGGATTCCAGTCCCCGCCCGCCCGATCGGGAGATCCTCTCCTTATCCCAGGGGTTTGCCCTCCGAGAGGGACCAGAGGGCGGGGGGGACGAGCATCCCCTGCCGCCCGATGAGCAGCCCGACCCGCGCCCGCTGTGCCGCCTCC
>CACRXA010000015.1_pt1 | contig 55903 bp, 48 predicted proteins | sample 5377051 | NCBI WGS metagenome assembly CACRXA01 (sample SAMEA6061847, study PRJEB28556) | metagenome | reverse complement strand
CGTGCGGGTCCAGAACCCGCTCCGACTCAGTGCGCACTCCGAGCCGAAGCCGGACGTGGCGCTGCTTCGCTATCGCCCCGATTTCTATGCCTCCGCCCACCCCGGACCCGAGGACGTCCTCCTGGTCGTGGAGGTGGCCGAAACCTCCGCCGACGCCGACCGCTCCCTCAAAATCCCCCTCTACGCCCGCTACGGCATCCCCGAAGCCTGGCTGGTGGACCTGCTGGAAGAACGCATCGAGATCTATCGCCACCCCACCCCCCAGGGCTACCGGTCCCTCCACATCGCCCACCGGGGTGAAACCGTAAGCCCTGCGCTCATCCCCTCGCTCACGGTGGCGGTGGATGAGGTGCTGGGGTAGGGAAATCCCGCTCGGGGAGACGCCCACGCTGCCTTAAATCCTTTCTTTCTGTCCCATCTGGGGAGAGCGCGATCCCCGGGCGCTGGAGGATCCCTGCGACAGGCCAGTTATCGCTTGTGAAGGACACCTCCCTCGCGCATCGTGCGCTTATTCGTGGACGGTTTGCCTCCCCGGGATGCGGAGGACGCCGTCTTCGACCACCACGCGCCCGCGCTTGATCACCGTGTGGACCAGGCTGACGCCATACCGGTAGGCCAGATGCCGGTAATCCGGCGCTTCCAGGATCACAAGGTCTGCCGCCTTGCCCGGCTCCAGGCTCCCGATCTCATGGCCCAGCCCGACGGCACAGGCCGCGTTGAGGGTGACGGCGGTCAGGGCCTCCGCCGGGCTGAGGCCCATATAACGGGTCGCCAGGGCCATCATCATCGGCAGCGATTCGCACCAGGAGGTTCCGGGGTTGAGGTCCGTGCCCAGGGCCAGGGCGCCCCCGGCGTCGATCAGCCGACGGGCCGGGGCATATCGCGTGCTCCCCAGCCCGAAGGAAGTCCCTGGGAGCATCACCCCGATGGTCTCCGAACGGGCCAGCTGCTCCAGGTGCTCCGGCGGCGTGCTCACCAGGTGATCGACGCTGACCGCTCTCAGGGCCACCGCCAGGGGCACCGCCCCCAGCGGGGGCTCAAACTCATCCACGTGCACCTTGAGGCCGAACCCCAGGGCCTTCGCGGCCTCCAGGATGCGCCGGGTCTGCTCCGGATCGAAGGCCCCTCGCTCGCAGAACACGTCGCAGAACCAGGCCGCCCGCCCATCCTCCCAGGGCGGACACCAGGGCCCGTGGTGGACCAGCTGCCAGGCCGCGACGGCGGGGAGCATCTCCTCAATCAGCACGGCCACGTAGGCGGAGGGATCCTCCTGGTATTCCGCCGGTATGGCATGGGCCCCCATGAACGTGGGCACCAGATCCAGAGGGTGCTCCGCATTCAATCGATGAAGGAGGTCCAGCAGACGACGCTCGGTTTCCCACTCCAGGCCGTATCCGGTCTTCGCCTCCGCGGTGGTCGTGCCGTGAAGCAGCATCCGGTCCATCCGGGCGCGGGTCTCCGCCATCAGCTGCTCGGGGGAGGCGGCACGGGTGGCCCGCACGGTGGCGAGGATCCCTCCTCCCGCCTGCAGGATCTCCAGGTAGGTGGCTCCCTTCAGGCGCTGCTCGAACTCCGCGGCCCGATCCCCCGCCCAGATGAGGTGGGTGTGGGGATCGACGAGGCCCGGGACCATCGCCCGGCCCCGGGCCTCCAAGATCTCCGCGGCCTCGGTGATCTGCGCCTCGATCTCCCGGGTGGGCCCCACCGCCACGATGCGGCCCTCCCGGACGGCCACGGCACCGTCGGGGATCACGGTGAGGAGCCCCATGGCCGCCCCGCGCAGGGGCCCGCGCCCCCGCGGGGTGACCACCTGGGCGGCGTGACGGATCAACAGATCGACATGCACGGGATCCCTCCTCGACGAAGTCCGGTCGCGCCGACTCATTTCAGCATCGGCATCTTGATCCCATGCCGGCGGGCGACTTCGATGGCTTTCTCGTAGCCGGCGTCGGCATGGCGCACCACCCCCAGGCCCGGATCCGTCCGCAGCACCCGCTCCAGGCGCCACTCTGCCTCCTTTGTGCCGTCGGCTACCACCACCATCCCCGCGTGCTGGCTGTAGCCGATGCCGACGCCCCCGCCATGGTGGAAGGCCACCCACGTGGCGCCGGCCACGGCGTTGAGCAGGGCGTTGAGGATCGGCCAGTCGCTGATGGCGTCCGAGCCATCCTTCATCCCCTCGGTCTCCCGGTTGGGGCTGGCCACCGAGCCCGCGTCCAGATGATCCCGCCCGATGACGATGGGCGCGCTCAGCTCCCCTTTGCGCACCAGCTCGTTGAAGTAAAGCCCGGCCCGGTCGCGCTCCCCATAGCCCAGCCAGCAGATCCGGGCGGGCAACCCCTGGAACCGCACCCGCTTCTGAGCCATGGTGATCCAGCGGCGCAGGCTTTCGTTCTCGGGGAACAGCTCCAGGATCGCCTGATCCGTCCGATAGATGTCCTCGGCGTCCCCGGAGAGGGCGACCCAGCGGAAGGGACCCTTGCCCTCGCAGAACAGCGGCCGGATGTAAGCCTGCACGAACCCCGGATAGGCGAAGGCGTCCTTCACGCCCATCTCGTAAGCCTGCTGGCGCAGGTTGTTGCCGTAATCGAACACCACTGCCCCCGCCCGATGGAAGGCCAGCATGGCCTCCACGTGGATCGCCATGCTCTCCCTGGCCCGCCGGATGTAAGTTTGGGGATCTTTCGCCCGCAGCTCCTCTGCCTCCCACACCGAGAGCCCGCGAGGGACATACATCAATGGGTCGTGGGCAGGAGTCTGATCGGTCACCACGTCCGGGATGATGCCCCGGCGGGCGAGCTCGGGGAAGACCTCGGCGGCGTTGCCCAGCAACCCGATGGAACGGGCCTGCCCCGCCTTCCGGTAGCGTTCCACCCGCCGCAGGGCCTCCTCCAGATCCTCCACGATCTCATCGAGGAACCCGTGCTCCAGGCGTCGCCGCGCCCGGCGCGGGTCCACCTCCACGACCAGGCCTACCCCCTCGTTCATCGTGATGGCCAGGGGCTGGGCACCGCCCATCTCCCCCAGGCCCGCCGTCAGCACCCACTTCCCCTTGAGACTGCCCCCGAAATGAGTCCGGGCACAGGCCGCCAGCGTCTCGTAGGTTCCCTGGAGGATGCCCTGCGTGCCGATATAGATCCAGGCCCCGGCCGTCATCTGGCCGAACATGATCAGGCCCTTGCGCTCCAGCTCGTCGAAGACCTCCCAGGTGGCCCAGTGGGGGACCAGGTTGCTGTTGGCGATCAGGACGCGGGGGGCCAGCTCGTGGGTGCGGAAGATGGCGACCGGCTTGCCGGACTGCACCAGAAGGGTTTCGTCGGGCTCCAGGTTGCGGAGGGCTTCCAGGATCGCGTAGAAGCATTCCCAGTTGCGGGCCGCCTTGCCGCGGCCGCCGTAGACGATCAGGTTCGCCGGATCGGCGGCCACCTCCGGATCCAGGTTGTTCTGGATCATCCGGTAGGCCGCTTCGATCTGCCAGTTCTTGCAGGTTAACGTGCTTCCCCGGGGCGCACGGATCACCGGGGCCGTCCCGCTCGCAGACATGGGGACCTCCCTGACTCAGGCTGGCGCCTCCTGGTGTAGCGCAGATGCGTGGATCCGGCAACCGGGCCCCGACTGCAGGCGGCCCTGGGGTTAAGAGGTGTTAACAGGCCCATAATCGCCGGATAACGGCGGGCCGGTAGGATCGCCATGGACAGCAGGGCCCCACCGGGGCCCTGACCCTGAGCAAGAGGAGGTGCGCACCCATGCGCAAGCGCTGGCTGTTCATCCCGCTTTTCCTGCTGGCCCTGCTGGTCGGAGCGCTGGGGTTCGGGATCGTCGGACAGGCGCAGGCGGCCCGCGCCGCCGCTCCCCTGAGCGGATTCGTCGGCCACCCCGGCGGCTGGTTCGGCCGGGGCCTCTGCGGGCAGGCCGGGCTGGAGGCCGCCGCCAAGGCCCTGAATATGACCCCCGAGGAGCTCTCCACCCAGCTCTGGGGCGGCCGCACCCTGGCCGAGCTCGCGGATAAAGCCGGCGTGGACCTCCAGAAGGTCCGCGATGCGGTGAACCAGGCGTGCGTGCAGGCCCTGCGCGACGCCATCGAGCAGGCCGTGCGCGACGGCCGCCTGACCCGGGAGCAGGCGGACTGGCTGCTACAGGGGCTGGATCGCGGCTACTGGGGCCCGGGCGCCGGATGGTGGGGCTTCCGGGGCTTCTGGGGCTTCCGAGGCCGCGGCGGGTGGTGGTGGGCTCCGAAGGGGCCGGCCACGCCCACTCCTGCGCCGGGCGGCACCGGCTTCTCCCGACCGCGCTTCGGGATCCCGGGCCGCTCCGCCTGAAGGGCCCGCGCGTCGATCCCACCCCGGAGGGGATGCGCTCGGCGCATCCCCTCCACGCTTTTTTCAAGATCCCTCCTGAAAACATCCGCGTGATCCCCATCGGACAGGAGGACAGGATGAGGTTTCCGAAATGGCTTCGATGGATCGGCCTCGGCCTTGTGAGCCTGCTGGTCGCCTGTCAGGGGATGCGATCTGCCGCTCCAGCGCCCGGTCCCGCCCGTTCGACTCCCATCCCTTCCACCCGGAGGATCGCCTCGCCGCTGCCTGTGGCCTTGGCCGCCGGAGCCGGGGAGGCCGTCGCCGCCCTGGAGCAACAGCTGGAGGCCATCTACGAGCAGGCGAACCCCTCGGTGGTCCACATCCGCGTTCGAAGCGGCCAGGGCGCCCTCCGGGAGGAAAGCACCGGTTCGGGCTTCGTATACGATCGGGAGGGACACATCGTCACCAACCATCACGTGGTGGAAGGCGGGGAGACCGTCATCGTCACCTTCGCGGATGGGATGGAAACCCTCGCTCGGGTGATCGGCACAGACCCGGACAGCGACCTGGCGGTGCTTCAGGTGGAAGTGCCTCCAGAGCGGCTTCATCCCGTGACCCTGGGGGATTCGGGGGCTGTGCGCCCGGGGCAGCTGGCCATCGCCATCGGCAACCCCTTCGGGCTGGAGGGGACGATGACGGTGGGGATCGTCAGCGCCATCGGCCGGGTCATTCGGCCGGGATCCCGCGTGTTCAGCATCCCGAACATGATCCAGACCGACGCGCCGATCAACCCGGGGAACTCCGGCGGCCCGCTGCTGGACAGCCAGGGCCGGGTGATCGGTGTGAACACGATGATCTTCTCCCAGACCGGGGTCTCCTCAGGGGTCGGCTTCGCCATCCCGGTGAACACGGTGCGGCACATCGTCCCCGAGCTGATCGCCCGGGGCCGTTATGAGCATCCCTGGCTGGGGATCTCCGGCTATTCAGTGACGCCGCTGGTGGCGAAGGCGCTGGGGCTGCCGGCCGAGCGCGGGGCCCTCATTCTGGAGGTGGACCCTCGCGGCCCTGCGGCCCAGGCCGGCCTGCGCGGGGGGAGCCGCCCGGTCTCCGTCCTCGGGGAATCCATCCCGAGCGGGGGCGATCTCATCGTCGCCATCGACGGCCGCCCCATCTCCAGCATGGAGGATCTCATCGCCGAGCTGGAGGAACATCACCGGCCCGGGGATGAGATCACCCTCTCCATCCTGCGGGACGGCCAGACGCGCGAGGTTCGGGTCCGCCTTGCCCCGCGGCCCTCCTTGTGACCCTTCCGGAAGACACAGGCGGGGAGGGCCGATGATGCCCTCCCCGCCGGCCCGACGATCGCTTACGCCCCGGTTTGCCGCTGGCGCTCCAGCAGCTCCTTGATGTCCGTCAGGGTCTCGCTGATCCGGAAGGTCACGATGAGCAGCTCCGCGTAGATTCTGGAGAGCAGGATCCCCAGGAGGACCACCAGAGGACTCAGGCAAAGGGCGCCCAGGATCGCCCCCGCCCCATCCCGACGGCCGGCGATCCCTGCTCCGGTGATCCCGCCGAACAGGATCGCGCAGCCCGCCAGAACGCTGAGGGCGACACCGATCCAGAACAGCGCCTGGATGAGATAGGGCGTGATCATCCGGCGGAAGGTGAGGAAGTCTTCCCAGTTCATGAGGACCTCCGACGTCTTGAGGTTCGGCTTGTTCCCGGAACTGCTTCATGTTATACTACTTCTCAAAAATGGAGAATAGAAATAATGGAAGCGCCTACAACGCCACCTCCGGCGGCCTCGAGAACCAGCGGGAAGGCGATCGCCAGCCTGATCCTGAGCCTCCTCGGCCTGGTGGGCGTGCTCCCCCTCATTGGCTCTATCCTGGGGATCATCTTCGGCAACCAGGCGAAAGGGGAGATCGCCCGCAGCGGCGGAGACCTCACCGGTGAAGGGCTGGCCCAGGCCGGCGTGATCATCGGCTGGGTGGGGCTGGCCCTGAACGTGATCGGGACGATCTGTGCCCTGCTGATCCTGGGCAGCACCATCGGGCTGGGGATCTGCTCCGCCCTTACGAGTGGGAACCTCATTTCCCGCTGAGATCCAGGCCTTCTTCAAGCAAGCGATCGGATCTGCGGGTAGCGGCGGTGCGCCCAGAGCATGTAGCCCAGGCTGGCCGCGGCCCCCAGGGCCACGGTCGCCGGGGCGCCCAGGGCGCTGGCCATCAGGCCCGCCTGCAACCCACCCAGCCGCATCATCATCTGGAAAGCCAGGGTATACACCCCCATCACCCGTCCCCGCACCGCGTCCTCCACGTTCACCTGGATCAGGGTGTTGGCCAGGGCGTTCTGCCAGACGAAGGCCATCCCGCTCAGGATCAGGAACGCCAGCGCCAGGGGGAAGGAACGGGAAAGGGAAAACCCCAGCAACGCCAGCGGGAAGCCCAGGTTCCCCCAGGTGAGCATCCGCCCCCGGCGTCCCGCATCTCCATAGGCGGCGGCGAGCAGCGCCCCGGCCACCGCGCCGATCCCCACCGCGCCCATCATCAGGCCGTAGGCCACCGCCTCCGGCTGTCCGCACGACAGAAGCGCCCCGCCCCATCGGCTCCCGGCGACCTGCCCGCAGAGGCGCGCCACCACCGGCGCCGCGCTGCCCCAGAGGGAGGTGCGGGCGAAAACGGGTAGAAGGGTGGTATAGGGCATGGAGAGGAAAGCGGACACTCCTACTATGCTCACCAGGCCCCACAACGTGGCATCCGCTCGGATGCGAGCCAGCCCGGCCAGGGGATCCGAAGCGGAGCCCGCGCGGACACGCCGGGCCGTTGAGCCGGGCAGCCGCATGGCCAGCAGACCGGCGATCACCGCGAGGAACGAAACGCCGTTGAGGAAGAAGGCCATGGCCTCCCCCAGCGTGGCCACCACCAGCCCGGCCAGGGAAGGGCCGATGATCCGCGCGAAATTGAACAGGGAGGAGTTCAGGGCGATGGCGTTGCCCAGATCCTCCTCCCCCACCATCTCCACCACGAAGGCCTGGCGGGCGGGCACGTCCACCATCTGAAAAGCCGCCAGCAGCATCGCCATCACCCACACGTGCCAGACCTGGACGTGACCGCTCCAGGTGAGCCAGGCCAGCAGAAAAGCCTGGAACATCATCAGCGACTGGGTGATCACAATGAGCCAGCGCCGCGGGAAGCGATCCGCCAGGCTGCCACCGAACAATGCCAGAGGGAAGAGCGGCAGGATCGAGAGGCCGTTCATGATGCCCAGCCCGGCCGGCGACCCGGTGAGCCGGTAGACCAGCCAGTTCTGGGCGATGGTCTGCATCCAGGTCCCGCTGAGCGAGATCAGCTGGCCGATGAAATAGAGCCGGTAGTTCCAGTGACGAAGCGCCCGGAAAGGGTGGCGGGGCCGATGGGTCGACATCGCCGGCCTCATGGGTTCGCCATCTGCTCCACCCGAGCTCCCTCATCGGGCTCGACCCGGAACAGGGTCGGCGCTCGTCCGAAGCGGGCGAGGTAGGCCCGGGTCATCGCCTCCGCCGCCTCGGCCACCGCGTCCCGATGGACGGCCGTGAGGATGCTGCCCCCGAATCCGGCTCCCGTCAACCGCGCCCCATACACCCCGGGGACCGCCCGGGCCGCCTCCACCAGGGTGTCCAGCTCCGGGGAGCTGACCTCGTAGTCGTCCCGCAGGCTGTCGTGGGAGGCGTTGAGCAATGCTCCGAAGGCCGGGAGATCCCCGCGCCGCAACGCGTCCACCGCCTCCCGCACCCGCTGGTTCTCTGTGACCACGTGGCGAGCCCGTCGGTAGATCACCTCCGGGAGCTCGACCCGGGCCGCCTCCAGAGCCGCGGGGGTGAGATCGCGCAACGCCCGCAACCCCGGATCCCGTGACCGGAGCCGTCGGACCGCCTCCTCGCATTGCGCCCGACGCTCGTTGTAGGCCGAGGCCGCCAGGGCCCGGCGCACCCCGCTATCGGCTACCAGCACGACCATCTCCGGCGGGACCGGCACCCACTCGATCGCCAGGGAGCGGCAGTCGATCCACATGGCATGTCCCCGCCGGCCGAACCGCGCGGCCATCTGGTCCATGATCCCGCAACGCACCCCTACAAACTCGTTCTCTGCCCGCTGGCACAGGCGGGCCAGATCCAGAGCCGGGATCTCGTGGCCGCTCAGCGCCGTCCAGGCCATAGCGAAGGCCACTTCCAGGGCAGCCGAGGAGCTCAGGCCGCTCCCGATCGGCACATCCCCCGCCACCACCGCATCCATCCCGACCAGACGATATCCGGCCCCTTCCAGCGCCCAGGCCACGCCGGCCGGGTAAGCCGCCCATCCCCGCAGAACGCCCGGACGCAAGCCGTCCAGGGAGAACACGGCCTCCTCCCCGAAATCCGCCGCGATCAGATGGGCCTCCCGATCCGTCCGCGGGCGGGCGGCCACCCAGACCGCGCGATCGATGGCGATGGGGAGGACGAAGCCCTCGTTGTAATCCGTGTGCTCGCCGATCAGGTTGACCCGCCCCGGCGCCCGGGCTTGCAGGAGGGGTGCGCCCCCAAAGCGCGTCCGAAAGATGTGCTCCGCTCGCGCCCGCGCATCGGACATGGCTTCCGCTCCGAGGGATCGTGCAAAACCCGCCAACCCCGAATTATAGCCCCATCCCATCGATGGGAAGGATCCGGCAACCAATCGGGGTGTGTCCCGGTTTTGTCGGGCCTGGCCGCCTTGTAGGACAACTGCAAGCAGTTGTCCTACGATTTTGGAAGCCTCTCATCTGTCCTCAAGGCGGCGAGATCGCGGCGAAAGCCGCTCCTACTAAAACGAATCTCCCATTCGTGTATTCGTGTTCTGATTCGTGGACGGCCCTCCCCATATGAAGGTCACGGCGAGGGCCGCTCCTGCAGATGCGGATGAGGAGGATACAGGCCGAAATGAATTCCGGCCTACGTCAAGTCGCGGCGAAAGCTGCTCCGATGACAACAGGCCTCCTGATGGCATGGAGGCCCCCGATCTCCGGCCGGGCGCACCGCACCGCCCGGAGGATCGAACCGATTATCCTATAATGAAGCCAGCGACCATCCTCCGGATCAGGAGGCTGCGATGCCGTTCGCCACCGTTCAGGGTATCCGTCTGGTGTATGACCTCCGTGGCCGGGGCATCCCGGTGCTCTGGATCCACGGGTTCCCCCTGGGCCGCTGGCTGTGGGATCCGCAGGTCGAGGCCCTGGGGGATGTGGCCCGGTCTATCGCCGTGGACCTGCGCGGGTTCGGAGGAAGCAGCGCCCCCGAAGGTCCCTACACCATGGAAACCTACGCGGAGGATCTGCGCGGGCTGCTGGACCTCCTGGGGATCGATCGGGTGGTCCTGGCCGGGCTCTCCATGGGCGGATACGTCTCCTTCGCCTTTTACGCCGCCTACCCCGAGCGGGTTCGTGGGCTCATCCTGGCGGATACCCGACATCAGGCGGACACACCGGAGGCCCGGGCAAACCGTTACGCGCTGATCGAACGGATCCGCCAGGAGGGGACAGCCGCCGCGGTGGAGGCCTTCCTCCCCCGTCTGCTGGGAGCCACCACCCGACGGGAGCATCCGGACCGGGTGGAGCGGCTGCGGCGCAAAATGATGACCAACCCGGCTGCCGGGCTCATCGGCGCCCTCCAGGCCATGGCCGAACGCCCGGATCGAACGGAGCTCCTCCCCCGGATCCAGGTCCCCACGCTGGTGATCGTCGGCGAGGAGGATGAGGTGACCCCACCTGAGGTGGCCCGCCAGATGGCGGAGGCCATCCCCAACGCCCGGCTCGTGGTGCTCCCCTCGGCCGGCCACCTGGCGAACGTCGAGGCGCCCGAAGCCTTCAACGAGGCCGTGCGGACGTTCCTGGGCCAGCTCCCGTGAACGCCGCGCGGCCTGCCCGGAGGTGAGGGCTCTGGATCCGCTCGCTCGGGGGAAGATCGTGTCGGCCGAGAAACGCGCCATCGCGCGGGTGCTCCGGGCGGTCCGGGAGGCCGCCCGTCGCTTCTCCCTCTTTTCCCCCGGGGAGACCGTGGTGGTCGGGGTCTCGGGGGGGCCGGACTCCCTGTGCCTGATGGACGCCCTGCATACCCTGGCTCCGGAGCTGGGGATCGCGCTCCACATCGCGCATCTCCACCACGGCCTGCGGGGAGCGGAGGCCGACGCCGACGCCGCGTTCGTGGCCGAGCAGGCAACGGCGCGCGGGCTCCCTTACACCGTGGAGCATCTCGAGGTCCGGGCCCTGGCGGAGCGGGAAGGCCTTTCCCTGGAAGAGGCTGCCCGTCAGGCGCGCTACACGTTCCTGGCGGAGGTGGCCGCTCGGGTGGGCAGCCGGACCATCGCCGTGGCCCATCATGCGGATGATCAGGTGGAGACCGTGCTGATGCATCTCCTGCGTGGGAGCGGCCTGGCCGGGCTGCGGGGGATGCGCCCGTCCATGCCCCTCACGGAATACCACGGGCTGTTGCGCCGGCCTCCGGAGGGGCTCCGGCTGGTGCGGCCGCTCCTCAGCGTCTGGCGGAGCGAGATCGAGGCCTACTTGCGGGTCCGGGGGCTGACCCCGCGTTTCGACCGCTTGAACCTGGACCTCACCTTCTTCCGCAACCGGCTGCGCCATGAGGTGTTGCCGTTCCTGGAACGCCTCAATCCTCGCCTGCGGGAGATCTGGTGGCGGATGGCGGAGACCCTCGCGGCCGACTACGAGTTCCTGGAACAAACCCTCCGCCAGGCCTGGCCCACCTTCGTGGCCCTCGAGGAGCCGGGGCGGATCGTTTTCGATCTCGCCCGCTGGCGCGAGCTCCCCCTCAGCCTGCGGCGCATGGCCCTGCGGGAGGCCGCCTTCCGCCTGGCCCATCGCCTGCGGGACCTGCGGTTCGAGCACGTGGAAGAGGCGATCCGGATGGCGGAAGAGGGGATGACCGGAGGGATGCTGACCTGGCCGGAGGGCCTGCGGGTCGCCGTTGCCTATGGAACCCTCATCCTCGCCCAGGAGGGCGCCCTCTGGCCGGAGCCGGACCTGCCGCTGCTGTCGGGAACTCTCCGCTTACAGCCGGGGGAGACGCTCTGGCCGGACGGCCGGTGGGTCGTGATCTGGGAGGAGCTTCCCGTATGGGATCCCGCCCGGCTCCAGTATGCGGATCTGTGGATCCTCTACCTGGATGCGGAGCAAGCGGGGGAGCCACTGCGCTTCCGGACCCGGCGCCCGGGGGATCGCTTCCACCCGGCGGGGATGCCCGGGCCGGTCCGCCTGAAGACCTTTCTGATCAATCAGAAGATCCCTCAGCCCTGGCGGGATCGCTGGCCCCTGCTGGTGAACGAGCGGGAGGAGATCCTGTGGGTGGCAGGGGTGCGGCCCGCGGCCACCATCCGCCCCGGCCCCCACTCCCGCCGCGTGTGGCGGATCGCCATCCGAAGGGCGGCAACCGGGTGACCGCTCAGCGATCGCCGTGCGCTTCCCCCTCGCTGTGCGCCAGCTCCCGCAGCGTATCCAGATCCCGGATCCAGATGTATCCTCCCCGCTCCGTGCGGATCCATCCGGCCCGGGTCCAGCGGCTCAGGATCCGGATGGCCGTCTCCAGGGTGGTGCCCGCCATACGGGCGATATCTTCCCGGGAGAGGGGGATCGTGATCCGAAAGCCCCCGGCTTCGGGCTGGCCGGCGCGCTCCGCCAGGGTCAGCAGCACATAGGCGATGCGGTTCTCCACCCGCTCCAGGACCAGCGTCCGAATGGCCATGGCCCGCTCCAGACGCTGACCCAGCATCTGGAGCAACCGGACCGCCACACGGGGGTAGCGCTCCAGGAGCTCCAGATAGGCGGCCCGAGGGATCCGCAAGACGGTGACGGGGGTGGCGGCCTGAGCAGTGGCAGGGTTACGGCTGAGCAGGAGGGTTGCCCCGCCGAACACCTCCCCCGGCCCCAGGATCTCCAGGATCACCTCCTTGCCCGGGGAGGCCTGACGCAACATCCGGACCCGTCCCTCGGCCACGATCCAAACTGCGTCGGCCTCATCGCCCTGATGGAAAATATAACGTTCCGCCGGAAAGGAGAGCACCTCCGCCCAGTGGCCGATCTCGTGATAGGCGTCTACGTCCAGGCCCGCGAACAGAGGGGCTTTCTGCAGGATCTCGATCAGGGAACCCATCCATCGATCCCCGGGACCAATCATCCGACTTCCCCAGTATAACGGGAGGCGGAGGAACACGAAAACGCCACATCTGACCACCGGCAGGGACCATCCAGCGGGCTGCCCCTGCGATAAAATGGGGGAAAACCAGTGGTCTGCAAGGAGGCACGCGTTGCAGGCGCATGGCCTGTGGCAACCGGGCGCGCGGCGCCCCGGGGAGATTCGGATCGCGCTGCCCAGCAAGGGGCGACTGGAGGAGCCCACGCTGGCCTTCCTGGCCGCATGCGGCCTGGCGGTGGAGAAGACCAACCCCCGCCAGTATGTCGCCCGCATCCCCGCCCTGCCCGGCGTCACTGTCCTCTTCCAGCGGGCCGGCGATATCCCCCTGAGCGTCCGGGACGGCGGGGTCGACTTCGGCATCACCGGCTACGATGTGGTGATGGAGCGCCTGGATCACGACCCCAGCGTTCTCATCCTCCACGACGCTCTCCACTACGGCCACTGTGATCTGGTCCTGGCTGTGCCCGAATCCTGGCCCGTGGAGACGGTGGAGGAGCTGGCTGCCCTCGCCCAATCCCGGGCCCGGGAGGGCCATCCTCTACGCATCGCCACCCGCTTCCCCCGCCTGGTGGGCCGCTTCCTGCAGGAGCGGGGGATCCCCGCCTTCCAGCTGGTGGTCTCCGAGGGCACTCTGGAGGTTGCCCCCAGCATCGGCTATGCCGACCTGATCGCCGACCTCACCACCACCGGGACCACGCTCCACGACAACCGCTTGAAGCCCCTGCGGGACGGCATCATCCTCCACGCTCAGGCCTGCCTGATCGCCAACCGCGAGGCCCTGCGTTCCCGGCCGGAGGTCCTGGCCGTGGCGCGGCAGCTGGTGGAGTTCTTCGAGGCCCACCTGCGGGCGGAAGGCCACTACATGCTCTTTGCCAACATGCGCGGGGAGTCCGCTGAGGCCATCGCCCGCCGCCTGTTCGCCCAGACGGATCTGGGCGGCCTCCAGGGCCCCACGATCTCCCGCGTCTACGTGCGCGAGGAGGACCCCGGCTGGTTCGCCATCCACATCATCGTGCGCAAGGATCGCCTGAACGAGGCCATCCGGCAGCTGCGGGCCATCGGCGGAAGCGGCGTGGTGGTGGCCCCGGTGACCTACATCTTCGAGGAAGAACCTCCCCGCTGGCAGCGGGTGCTGGACCAGCTGCGCGAGGCCGAGAAGGCCTCTCCCTTTTAAAACCCGCACACCAGGAGCGATCCGCATGGAACGATGGATCCGACCGGATCTCCGGGACCTCTTGACCTATAGCATGGCGGTCTCCCCGGAGGAGCTGGCCGCCGCTTACGGCATCCGGCCGGACCGGCTGATCCGCCTGCACGCCAATGAGAACCCCTATGGACCCTCCCCGCGCGCTCGGGAGGCGCTGCGGAACGGGGAATGGCATTGCTATCCGGATCCCCAGGGACGCGCCCTGCGCCAGGCCCTGGCCGGATACACCGGCTTCGGTCCGGAGTGGATCGCCCTGGGCAACGGGGCCGACGATGTGATCGATCTCCTGGCCCGGCTGCTGGTCGGGCCCGGTCGAGCGGCCCTCATCGCCGAGCCCACGTTCGAGATGTATGCCCTCTCCGTCCGCTGGCACGGGGGCCGCGTCCACATCGTCCAGCGGGATGAGGCGTTCCGCCTTCCCCGCGAGACGCTCCTCGAGGCGATCCGGCAACTACAACCCGCCGCTGTCTTCCTGGCCTCCCCCAACAACCCGGACGGCCAGCTGCTCCCGGAGGAGACCCTTCAGGCGGCCCTCGAGGAAGGCGTGATGGTCATCGTGGACGAAGCCTACTTCGAGTTCTCCGGCCGCACCTTCGCCGGCTGGCTCCCGCGATATCCGAACCTGGCCATCGTGCGGACCTTCAGCAAGTGGGCGGGGCTGGCGGCCCTTCGCGTGGGCTACGCTCTGATGCACCCGGACCTGGTCCGGGCCTACGACGAGGTGCGCCCGCCCTTCAACGTCAACCTGGCGGCGCAGCAGGCCGCTCTGGCTTCTTTGGAGGATCGAGCGTATCTGATGGAGAACGTGGCCCGCCTGGTGGCTGAGCGGGAGCGGCTTTACCGGGCCCTGCAGGCCTTCCCCTTCCTCCGGCCGTTCCCCAGCCACACCAATTTCATCCTGTGCCGGGTGATCGGGTGGGACGCCCATCGCCTGTGGGAGGCGCTGCTGCGGCGCGGGATCCTGATCCGTCGCTACACCGCGCCGGCGCTCCGGGAGCATATCCGCATCTCGGTGGGGCGGCCGGAGCACAGCGAGGCGCTGCTCCGGGCCCTGACGGAGATCGCCGAGGAGATCCCCCATGGCGCCCCGTGAGGCTCGACGCCAGCGACGCACCGCGGAAACCGAGGTGACGATCTTTCTCCGACTGGACGGGCGGGGAGAAGCCCGGGTGGAGACCGGCATCGGCTTCCTGGACCACATGCTGCACCTGTTCGCCTTCCACGGGCTCTTCGACCTGGAGGTCCAGGCCCGGGGGGATCTGCACATCGATCCTCATCACACGGTGGAGGATGTGGCCATCGTGCTGGGACAGGCTCTGGATGAGGCGTTAGGGGATCGAAAAGGGATCGTGCGGATGGGGCATGCGTATGTGCCGATGGACGAGGCGCTGGCTTTCGTGGCGGTGGATCTCTCGGGTCGGCCTTACGCTGTGCTGGATCTCCCCTTCGGCGGACCGATGGTGGGGGCCCTGCCCACCTCCCTGATCCCCCACTTCCTGGAAAGCCTGGCGGTCCACGCCCGCATGAACCTGCACGCCCGCCTGCTCTCCGGGCGGGACGATCACCATCAGGCGGAGGCCCTCTTCAAAGCCCTGGGCCGCGCCCTGGAGATGGCCGTGCGGCTGGACCCCCGGCGAGGGGGCGTCCCCTCCACGAAGGGAACGCTCAGTTTGTGATGGTTTTCCCAATATGACGGCGATCATATCCCATCCATCCTCCTCCGGGGGAAATTGAAGAGGGGTGAAGTGATCCACCGGTTTCGGCCTTGCGGACATGGAGGCGATCTCCCGGAGGAGGTGTGCGATGGAGAAAGAACGGGTGCCTCTGGGGCAGGCCCTCTTCGATGAGCTGTTCCTCCTTTTCCTCCTCTCCCTTGTCATCAGCCTGATCCTTTACAACATCTGGGGCCTGCTGGATCTGCTGCGAACCCCTGTAGGGATCCCGTGAGAGAAAGGAGGGCCCGATGTTCGCACCGCCGCGGGTGTGGTGGAGGCCGCTGGACCGCCTGGAGCGGACCTGGCTGGGGCTGGCCTTCGCCTGGTGCCTGGTGCTCTTTATCATGATGCCGGTCTGGTTGATCCTCGGCCGGCATAACGTCCCGGCGACCACTTATCGAGCTGCCCCCACGCAGTTCCAGCAACGGGTGGAGGAATTCGTCCGCAAATATCAGGTCGGCACGGAGAAGGGCATCCCGGTCGTGGAGCCCCCTCCCGGGGATGTCTACCTCCTGGCCCGTCAGTGGCAATGGTACCCCATCCTCAAGCTCAAGAAAGGACAGACCTATCGCCTCCACGTCTCCTCCATCGACGTTCAGCATGGTTTCTCGATCCAGCCCGTTAACCTGACGTTCCAGATCCTCCCGGAATATGTCTACGTGATCACACTGACTCCGCTGACGAGCGGGGAGTTCTCCATCGTCTGCAATGAGTTTTGCTACCTCGGACATCACGTGATGGTCGGGCGCATCCTGGTCACGGATTGAGAAAGGAGGCTGGCATGGCGGCTCCAGCCATTCCGCTCGGCGAAGAGAAGGCGATCTTCCGCGTTTGCCCGGTGACCCGGTTGCGGGTGGATCTGGCGGCGGAACGGATGATCATCGCCAACGCCACCGCGGCGGTGATCTTCCTGCTCGTCGGCGGGGTCATGGGGCTGCTGCTGGCCCTGACCCGCTGGGAAGCCGTCCACCTGTTGCCGGCCACCTGGTATTACCGCTTGGTGACCGGCCACGGCTTCAACATGCTGGTGGCCTGGATCGTCTTCTTTGAAGTGGCTGGGCTTTATTTCGGGAGCACGGTGCTCCTGAACGCCCGGCTGGCAAGCCCCTGGGCGGCTCGCCTCGCTTTCGCCCTGATGCTCCTGGGCGCCCTGCTGGTGAACGGGATCGTCCTCGCCGGGCGCGCGGATGTGATGTTCACGGCCTATGTTCCCCTGAAGGCCCATCCCCTCTTCTATCTGGGGGTGATCCTCTTCGCCGTGGGCGCGTTGATCGCGGTAGCGCTCTTCTTCGCGAACCTCCTCATCGCCCGCCTGGAAGGTCGCTATACGGGCTCCGTGCCCCTGGTGGTCTTCGGGCTGGCGACGGCCGCCATCATCGCCACCTACACCCTGCTCTCCGGGGCCATCGCCTTCATCCCCGCCTTCTTCTGGTCCCTGGGATGGCTGCGCACCTACGATCCGGGCTTCTATCGCAACCTCTTCTGGGGCTTCGGGCACCCGGCTCAGCAGATCAACCTGGCCGCCATGGTGGCGGTGTGGTATGCCCTGGCGGCCATCACCGTCGGCGCCACGCCGATCAACGAGAAGCTCTGCCGGCTGGCTTTCGTGCTCTACATCCTGTTTATCAACCTGGGCGCCGCTCATCACCTCCTCGTAGATCCCGGCCTGAGCTTCGCGTGGAAGATGTTCAACACGTCCTATGCGATGTATCTGGCCGTCCTGGGGAGCCTGATCCACGCCTTCTCGATCCCCGCCGCTGTGGAAGTGGCGTTGCGGCGCCAGGGATATCGCCGGGGGCTCTTCGAGTGGCTACGCCGGGCTCCATGGCAGGAGCCGGGGTTCGCCGCCCTGGTGGTCTCCATGGTCCTCTTCGGCTGGCTGGGAGGGGTGAGCGGGGTGATCATCGGCACGGAGCAGCTCAACATGCAATTCCATAACACCCTGGCGGTGCCCGGGCATTTCCATGCCACAGTGGTCGGGGGCACCACCCTGGCCTTCATGGGTCTGACCTATTACCTCATCCCGCTCATCTTCCGGAGGGAGCTCCGGCTGAAGCGCCTGGCCTCGTATCAGCCCTATGTGTTCGGTTTCGGGATGTTGCTGCTGATCTTAGGCTTCCTGTTCAGCGGCACCCTGGGGGTTCCCCGCCGGGACTGGGCGGTCTTCAAAACCCCCGCCGCTTTCTCCACGCTGATCCCGGAATCCGCTCAGCTGACCCTTGCCATGGCGGGCATCGGCGGCGTGATCGCCACCATCGGCGGTGCCATGTTTATCCTCATCGTCCTGAGCTCCGTGCTCACCGGAACGGTTCAGGAAGCCCGCTCCCTCCGCCTGGTGGCCGTGAGCCCGGCGGATCCGCCCGAAGCAGCGGAAACCGCTCACGAGGAGCCCCGGGGGACCTTCGTGATCGTGCTGGCCTTCCTGGCGTTCTTCATCCTGGTTTACTTCCGGAACTGGTGGTTGTTGGGGTTCCGGAGCTGGCTGGTGCATTAACCCGGCGCCCCGAACACGGAGGATCGCCTCAAACATCGAGACGAAGAGAAAGCACAGGGTGCGGGCAGATCCCGGCCCTGTGCTTTGCTTTTCATGGTCCCCTTTCAATCACAGGATCCGGATGCATCGAGTAAAATGATTCAGGAGCCCTGTTCGCTGCAGATCCTCAACACCCCGGCCCCCAGCATCCGGCACGAGCGTGGAGAGGGGCCATGGGTGATCGCGCGCTGTTTTCGCGAGCCTGGCGGATCGTGAGCGGCCACAGATCCCTGTGGCTGTTCGGGTTCATCGCCGGTTTCGGACCTCCCACGGCCCTCTTCCAGTTCAGTGGGAACGCGTTCATCGCTTTCCCCCAATCTCCTGAAGAGCTCCGGGGGCTCCTCCTCTATTCCTCTCCATGGGTGTGGGCAGGGATTTCCCTTCTGGCCCTCCTCGCCATGGCCGTGTGGCTTCTGATCCATGCATTCGGCCATGCCGCGCTGATCGCCCTGGTGAATCACGTGGAGGAAAGCGCGGCGCCCACGCTTTCCACAGGCTGGGAGGCCATCCGGCGCTACGGCTGGCGGATCTTCCTGATCCACGGGCTGCTCCGGCTGCCCATCTTTTTACTCGCGGGAGCCTCCGTGCTCCCGCTGGCGATTCCAATCGGGCAGGCGCTGATTGAAGGTCGATCGACCATCCCGGGCCCCCAGATCGATCTGGGCCTGTTTTGCTGCTGGGTGGGGTTATTGATCTGGATCCCCGCCTTGATCCTCTTCAGCTGGATCGAAGCCCTTGCGGATCGGGCATGCATCCTGAACCGCCGTTCGGTCCGGGCGAGCATCGCCTATGGCTGGAACGCCATCCAGCAATATGCCGGCCAAGTGGTTCCCTTCGCCATGAAGCTGTTCGGGATCGCCGGCTTGATGGAGATGGGGCTGATGGGACCTTTTTATGCGCTGCAGCGAATCGCCGGGCTCGGCGAGATCCCGGGCATGCCCTTCTATCCCAGCGGACGCGGGTTGCTTCCGGCCGGTCTCTCCATGCTGGAGCTGGGGATCCATACAGGGGTGGCTGCATTCCTGTCCACGTGCTGGACTCTGTTCTATCGTCAGCGCTTGAAGGCCGCATCGGAGGCCCGGAGGGAGTGAGGCCCCTGAGCATCTGAAGTCTCCGATCGCCGGGGCGACCGTGGCCTCGGGGACCGCGAGGGGCGGTTCCCCCCGTTCACCCCAGCGATGCGAGCAACCGCAGCCCGCTCCATCCACCCATTGCCAGCAACGTCAGCCCGCACAGGAGGGTCAGCGCCCGCAACACCGGGGGCGAAAGCCGTCGGACCCCGCCGTGGGCCACCAGGCCCAGCAGACCCACCCAGAGGAGGCTCCCTGCAGTGAAGCCGCCGTAGAACACCGCCACCGCGGTCGGCGTGACCTCCGGGATCCCCAGGCGGAGCATGGTGGAGGCGATGGCGGCGAACCAGAGAAGGACCATCGGGTTGGTCAGGGTGATGGCCAGGCCGGTCAGGAACAGCCGAGAGGAGGAAGCTCCCGCCTCCCAGGAGACAGAGATCCCTCGCCACGCATCCCGCAACGTCAACATCCCCAGCCCGATCAGCAACACGGCCCCCGCCGCCGCCATGGCCGTCCCCAGCGCCGGCCACCGCACCAGCAGGGTCGCCGCCCCCGCCAGGCTCAGGGTGAAATAGGTAAGATCCCCGGCCACGGTCCCCAGACCGGTGAGGACCGCCCCTCTCCACCCGCTGCGCAGGCCCGCCCGCAGGATGGCCAAGTTCCCCGGCCCCAGAGGGACCGAGAGGGAGAGGCTGAGCAGCAGACCGCGAAGGAAAATCCCGATCATACGGCCCTCCATACAGAGTCTCGGAAACAGACAGGGGGCCGAGGGGCTTCCCCTCCGCCCCCTGTCCGATGAGGCCGCTCCCTTACGCGCTGTAGTAGAGGTAAAACTCATACGGGTGTGGCCGGAGGCGGATGGCATCCACCTCCTTCCGCTTCAGCTCGATCCATGTCTCGATGATGTCCGGGGTGAAGACGCCGCCCCGCAACAGGAACTCGTGGTCCCGCTCCAGGGCCCGCAGGGCCTCCTCCAGGGAGCCCGGCACCTGCTTGATCTTGCGAGCCTCCTCCGGCGGCAGCTCATAAAGATCCACATCCACCGGGTCCCCCGGATCGATGCGGTTCTGGATCCCATCCAGGCCGGCCATCAGGATGGCGGCGAAGGCCAGGTAGGGGTTCGCCGAAGGATCCGGGCAGCGATACTCGATCCGCTTGGCGGCAGGGGAATCCGAATACATCGGGATGCGGATGCCGGCGCTGCGGTTGCGCCGGGAGTAGACCAGGTTCACCGGCGCCTCGTAGCCGGGGACCAGACGGCGGTAGGAGTTGGCGGTGGGGGCGCAGAAGGCCAGGAGGGCCGGCGTGTGGTAGAGGATCCCGCCGATGTAATAGCGGGCCAGCTCCGAGAGGCCGGCGTAGCCCCGCTCGTCCCAGAACAGGTTGCGGCCTTCCTTCCAGAGGCTCTGGTGCACGTGCATCCCCGAGCCATTGTCCCCGAAGAGCGGCTTGGGCATGAAAGTGGCCGTCTTCCCGTGGGCCCGGGCCACGTTCTTGATGATGTATTTATACATCAGCACCTGATCGGCCATGCGGGTGAGGGTCTTGAAGCGCATATCGATCTCACACTGTCCGCCGGTGGCCACCTCATGGTGATGGGTCTCCACCTCGATGCCCGCCTGCATCAGCCGCAACACGATCTCCGAGCGCAGGTCCTGGAGGGAGTCCGCCGGGGGCACCGGGAAGTAACCCTCCTTCCACCGCGGGCGGTGGCCCAGGTTCGGCCGCCCCTCATCCCGGCCGCTGTTCCAGATCCCCTCCTCCGAATCGATGAAGTAGAAGCCGTAATGCGCCCCCTGATCGAATCGGATGTTGTCGAAGATGAAGAACTCCACCTCCGGGCCCCAGTAGCTGACATCGGCGATCCCGCTCCGCTTCAGATATTCCTCCGCCTTCCGGGCGATGTAACGGGGGTCCCGGGTGTAGGGCTCACGGGTCACCGGGTCGTAGACGTCGCAGATCAGGCTGAGGGTGGGCACCTCGCAGACCGGATCCACCACCGCGGTCGTGGGGTCCGGGATCAGGATCATATCGCTCTCATCGATGGACTGGAAGCCCCGGATGCTGGAGCCGTCGAAGCCCAGCCCCTCCTGGAAGACTTCCTCGGAGAGCGCCGTGATGGGGATGCTGAAATGCTGCCAGGTCCCCAGCAGATCCACGAACTTCAGATCGACGATCACCACGCCCTGGGCGCGGGCGAACTCGATGACGTCCTTCGGTTTGGTGAGGGGCTTCGGGGCCTTCCCGTTGCTGCGCTCCAGGACCTCCCGGGCGACTTCGGTAAGGGTCTGCCGGGCCATCGCCACCTCCTCACACGGCATGGAAATTCCCCCCGATTGTAAAAAGAGGCACGAGCCCTGGCTACGGGCGGGGAGACCAAAACTGAGACACCTGGTTTTGTGCACAATGCACAAAGACCTACCGAAAGGGGGATCCTGATGAAGAGCAGGCTTCCCCATGTTAGAAGCCGCGCGACCGGATGCGCTCCAGGGCGCGCTGGATCCCCTCGAGGAGGATGCGATGCTCGGCCTCGTGCATGCGGGCCTCGAAGCGCTCGAGGGTATCGTCGGGGAAGATGGGGACGACGGCCTGGGCCAGCACCGGCCCGGCATCGACCTCCGGAGTGACCTCATGCACCATGCAGCCGCTACAGGAGATCTCCCCCCGCTGGTAGGCCTCGAAGGCCCGCCGGATGGCATCGCGACCGGGGAACATCCCCGGCAGGGCGGGGTGGAGGTTGATCACCCGGCCGGGGAATCGATCCAGAAAGGCCGAGCTCAGGATGTGCATCCACCCGGCCAGGACGATGAGATCCGGGCGGTAGGGCGCGATCCGCTCAGCCAGATCTCGATCATAATCCGTGCGGTCCAGCCCCCGCTCCCGATAGGGACGCAGAGGGAAATACAGCGTGGGCACGCCCGCCCGGGCTGCCCGAACCAGTCCGTATGCGTCCTTGCGGTTGGAGACCACCAGCACCACCTCCGCCCACAGGCGGCCCGCCGCACAGGCATCCAGGATCGCCTGCAGGTTGCTCCCAAACCCGGAGATCATCACCACCAGCCGGCTTCGCGCTTCGGGCAAGGGTTTCCACCTCCTCTGCGCTTGCCCTCGAGGATATAGGCGCCGACGGCTCACGCCTCGACTCGGACTGTCCGGTCTCCTTCCACGATCTCTCCCACAAGCCAGACTTCTCCGGGCAGGACAGCCTGCGCAGGCTCCACATCGCAGGGGGGGACCACCAAGAGCATGCCCAGCCCCATGTTGAACACGTGGAACATCTCCTCATCGGGGATCCCCCCGAGGCGCTGGATGAGCCCGAAGATCGGCGGCTCCGGCCAGGTCCCCCGACGGAGGACGGCCGCGGTGCCAGGGGGCAGAACCCGCGGCAGGTTCTCATACACGCCCCCTCCTGTGATGTGACACAGTCCTTTCAGATCGATGCCTGCAGCCTCCAGACGCCGAATCGGCTCCAGATAACAGCGATGCGGGGCCAGGAGAGCCTCTCCGATGGAGGTCCCCAGCTCCGGCAGAGGCCGCTCCCAGTTCTGGTCCGCGAGCACCCTGCGGGCCAAGCTGTAGCCGTTGGTGTGAAGACCGCTGGAGGGGAGCGCCAGCAAGCGGTCCCCCGGACGGATGCGGGAACCATCCCGGATCCGCGGACGCTCCACGACGCCGACAATGGTGCCCACCAGGTCCAGCTCCCCCGGCGCGTAGACCCCTGGAAGCTCAGCCGTCTCTCCTCCCAGCAACGCGCAACCCACCTCTCGACAGGCGGCCGCCACGCTCTCCACCACACGGACGATCACCTCGGGGTCCAGGCGGGCCGCCGCGATGTAATCCAGGAAAAAGAGAGGGCGGGCGCCGTGCACCAAGATGTCGTTGACACAGTGATGGACCAGATCGTAGCCGACGGTCTCCCAACGGTTCAGACGAGCCGCAACCTTCAGCTTGGTGCCCACCCCATCCGTGGAAGCGACCAGGACCGGCTCCTCCATTCCCCGAAGGGCATCCGCCCGGTAGAGGCCTGCGAAGGCCCCTATCCCGGCGATCACCTCCGAGCCGTAAGTCGAGCGAACGGCGTCCGCGATCCGCCTTCGAATGTCCCGGGCGACATCCAGGCGCACCCCAGCCTGCGCGTAGGCCTCCGCTGGCATTTCCCCCTCCCCTCATAGGATCGCGGGGGACGATCGGCCGATGTCCCGGCGATAATGCATCCCCTCAAAGTGGATGCGCTCCGCCGCCGCGTAGGCGCGGGCGGCGGCCTCAGGCAGATGCCCGCCGATCGCGCTGACGGCCAGGACCCGCCCGCCGGCCGTGAGCACCCGATCCCCTTCCCGTCGTGTGCCGGCGTGGAAGATCAGCACCCCTTCCTGGGCCGCCGCCTCCTCCAGGCCGGCGATGGGAAGCCCCTCCGGGACTGAGCCGGGATATCCCGGGGCCGCCAGGACCACCGTGACGCAGGCGCCAGGGCGCCAGCGCAGCTCGACATCGCCGAGACGGCCCTCCACGCAAGCCTCCAGCGCCGCCAGCAAATCCGTCTCCAGCAACGGGAGGATGGCCTGGGCCTCCGGATCGCCGAAGCGGGCGTTGAACTCCAGCACGAAAGGCCCTCGCTCGGTCCACATCAGGCCGGCGTAGAGGACGCCCACAAAGGGGGTTCCCTGGCGGGCCAGCGCCTGCAGCACGAGCTCCATGATCTCCCGAACCACCCGATCGACGGCGTCGGGACCCACTTCGGGCACCGGGGCATAGGCGCCCATCCCCCCCGTATTGGGGCCTCGATCTCCGTCCAGCAGCCGCTTGTGGTCTCGAGCCGGCAGCAACGGCCGGGCCGTCCGCCCATCGCTGAAGGCCAGCAAGGAGAGCTCAGACCCATACAGCCGCTCCTCGATGACCACCGTTTCCCCGGCCTCCCCGAAGATGCGCTCGCGCATGAGGCGATACAGCGCCTCCTCAGCCTCCTCTGAGCTCTCGCATACAAAGGCGCCCTTGCCGCCCGCCAGACCGCTGGCCTTGACCACCACCGGACCCGGACGGGCACGCAGATAAGCTCGCGCTTTCTCGAAGTCATGGAACACGGCATAATCAGGGGTGGGGATGCCACACGAGCGCATGAGCGCTTTGGCGAAGGCCTTTGAGGTCTCGATGCGAGCGGCCGCACGGCTGGGTCCGAAGATCCGAAGGCCGGCCGCCCGGAAAGCATCCACAATCCCCCGGGCCAGCGGGGCCTCCGGGCCCACCACCGTCAGGTCGATCCCCTGCTCACGCACAAAATCGATCAGCGCCTGAATGTCATCCGAGCGAATGGGCACCGAACGCGCAGGGGCCCGCGGCTGCAGATCGGAAGCCTCCGGGGAAGGCGGCCAGCTCGTCCCCCCGTTGCCCGGCGCGACATAAACCGCTTCGACTTCCGCGGACCGGGCCAGCGCCCATGCCAGGGCGTGTTCCCGGCCGCCGGACCCTACCACCAGAACCCGTTTCCCCTTCTTCATCGCACGCTCCGGATCCCCTCGAAGGCGAGCTTTGGCGAGGGATCGCGCCAGATCTCCTCAGGGAGGGGAACAGGATATCGGCCGGAGAAGCAGGCGGTGCAATATCCTCCCTCCGGGACCGGCATCGTCTCCCGGATCGCCCGGCGCATCCCCTCCAGGCTGAGAAAGGCCAGGCTGTCCGCGCCGGCGAAACGACGGATCCCCTCCTCATCCAGGCGATGGGCGATCAGCTCCTCGTAAGTCGCCATATCGATCCCCATAAAGCAGGGGTGGCGGATCGGCGGGGAGGCAATGCGCAGGTGAACCTCCAAAGCGCCCCCCTCCCGGAGGAGCTGGACCAGCTGGCGAGTGGTGTGACCACGGACGACGGAGTCGTCGACCAACACCACCCGACGGCCCTGGAGCACCTCGCGCAGAGGACTGTATTTCAAACGGACCCCCCATCGTCGGGCCTGATCGTCGGGCTGGATGAAGGTGCGGCCGATGTAGCGGTTCTTCAATAAGCCTTCCACGAAGGGGATCCCGCTCTCCAGGCTGTAGCCGATGGCGTGAGCGGTGGCGGAATCCGGCACCCCGATGACCAGATCCGCCTCCGCCGGAGCCTCCCGGGCCAGCTGACGTCCCAGGGCCAGGCGCGCCGAATACACGGTTCCCCCTTCCCGTTCAGAGTCGGGGCGCATGAAGTAGACATACTCAAAGATGCAAAAGGCAGGGGAAGAGGGGACGCCTCCGGCGAAGGACGTTATCCCCCGTGGATCCAAACGCACGATCTCCCCCGGCGCGATTTCCCGCACATAGCGGGCCCCGATCATAGACAGGGCGCAGGATTCCGAGGCCACCGCATATCCTCCCTCCCATTCCCCCAGGCACAGAGGGCGGAAGCCATAAGGATCTCGAACGGCATAGATCGCCTCGCGGGTGAGAACGACCAGGGCATAGGCCCCCGGGCTCAAGCGCAACAGGCTCCGGAGACGGGAGACCCATGGATTCCCCTCGAGCTCCACAGCCGCCGCAAATCCCCAGGCCTCGGGGGGAGAGGCCAGGATCTGAAGGATCAGTTCGCTGTCGCTGCCGGAGGAGAGGCCCACACCCCGTTCCAGAAGACGCCGGCGGAGCGGAAGCGCGTTCACCAGGTTGCCGTTGTGGGCAATGCCCAGGGGACCGAGGAGAGTCTCGCTGAGGAAGGGTTGCGCGTTCTGCAGATGGGCAACCCCCGTCGTGGAGTAACGGGTGTGCCCGATAGCCAGATGGCCCCGGAGCGAACGCAGGATCCCCTCGTGGAAGACCTGGGAAACCAGGCCCATCCCTTTGTGCAGATACGCCACGTGGCCATCGCTGGTGGCGATGCCGGCGCTCTCCTGGCCGCGATGCTGCAGGGCGCACAGCGCCATCATCGCCAGCGGGGCCGCCGGGCGACCTTCCGAACACAACCCCACGATCCCACACGACTCCCGGGGATGATCCGCCTCGCGTCGGGCCATCGGGACCCTCATCGCTCCCTCCTTCAGGTGCCCTGAGCCGCGGGACGAAGGGCGCGGATTTCGGCATCATCGGCCAGCAGCCGTTGCCGACCCCGTGCCTGCAGGGCAGCGACCCGCTCCCGGATGGCGGCGTCGCACAGGCCCAGGATCTTCGCCGCCAGAAGGGCTGCCCCCGCCGGATCCAGCACCACGGCCGGAGCGATCCCCCCGGGCATCCGCAGGGAGGAGAAGATATCCGCTCCCCCGAAGGCCTCGGAGATCGGCGGGCAGGCGATCACCGGCGCCAGCACCTGACCATCCACCATCCCGCTGAGGGCGTTGGAGCGCCCGGCAATGGTGATGTAGACCTTAGGACGAGGATCGGCCTCATACCCTCGAAGCAGCTCCAACAGATGATCCGGCACCTTGTGAGCAGAGGCGACCCGGAGCTCCCAGTCCAGCCCCAGCTCCTCCAGCGCGCGGATCACCGCCTGGGCGTGCTCCAGATCCGATCGCGACCCCATCAGGATGACCACCAATGGCCTCGTCATCGTTACTTCCCTCATCCGGAGATATTCAAGAAAGCCTGAAGGTTGCGGCGGATCCGCTCGACTGCGGGCTGCTCTCCCGGGCGGAAGGGCTCCCCCGTCAGCCGCTCGTAGACAGCGATGTAGCGGGCAGCCGCCTCCCGGATCAGCTCCGCCGGCATCTGAGGTGGTTCGCCATCCCCCCGGTAGCCCCGAGCGGCGAACCAGGCCCGGACGAACTCCTTGTCCATGGACTCGGGCTCCTGACCGGGCCGGTAGCTCTCCGCCAGCCAGTAGCGGCTGGAATCCGGCGTGTGCAGCTCATCGATGAGAACCAGCTCGCCGTCCATCAGGCCGAATTCATACTTGGTGTCGACCAGGATCAGGCCGGCTTGCCGGGCGATCTCCTGGCCGCGGGCGAAAAGGGCCAGGGCGATCGCTTCAATCCGCTCCCAGAGATCCGCCGGCACCAGGCCCCGCCGCAGGATCTCGTCACGGGTCAGGACCTCATCGTGCGCCCCGGAAGGCGCTTTCGTGGTGGGCGTGAGAATGGGATGCGGCAGCGGATCGTTCTTCCGCAAGCCATCGGGGAGCGGGATCCCGTAGGGGCGACGCTCCCCCTGGGCATACAGGGTCCAGAGGGAAGTGCGCGTCACCCCGGTGATATACCCTCGCACCACTACTTCAACAGGCAGCGGCTGCGCCCGCCGGACCACCATCACGTTAGGATCGGGAACGGCCAGAAGGTGATTGGGGATGAGATCACGGGTCCGCTCGAACCACCAGGCGCTGAGCTGGTTCAGCACCTGCCCCTTGAAGGGGATCACCCCCAGGACCCGGTCGAAGGCGGAAATACGGTCTGTGGCGATCAGGATCAGGCGATCCCCCACCTCATAAATATCCCGCACCTTTCCGGCGCGCCGAATCCCCAGCTCCGGGAGCTCCACGGCGGACACTGCCTGCGCCATCGCTTCCTGTAACGGGAAGTTAAACGCGTTCATAATCAGCACCTCCTGATCGCGTTCTGGAAGAGGACCCAACACAGTCCGCCTTGCTCCCCGCGATGCCAGCGGGGATGCTGCCAGGGGAAGATGTGGTCCTCCGGATGGGGCATCAAGCCCAGGACGTTGCCGGCCGGGTTGCAGAGGCCGGCCACGTTTCGCTGGGATCCGTTGGGATTGAAGGGGTAGCCAGCGGGGCTGCCGGAGGCGTCCACATACGTGAGGGCGATGAGCCCCCGCGCCTCCAGGGTCTGCAGCACGGACTCATCCCGCGCCATGAACCGTCCCTCCCCATGGGCGACGGGACAATACAGCAATTCCTCGATCCCCTCGGTGAACAGACACGGGCTTCGCGGATCCGCGCGCAGGTAAACCCAGCGGCACTCGAAACGTCCCGACGCGTTCGGGGCCAGAGTGATCGTCCGCCGGCCGTCCGGTTCAAGGAACTCGGGACCAGGGAGCAAGCCGGCCCGGACCAGGGCCTGGAACCCGTTGCAGATCCCCAACACCGGCCGCCCGCTTTCAATGAACTGCTCCAGCGCGCCCTGTAATCCCTCCATCAGCTCCAGCGCCCAGAGGGTCCCCGCTCCCAGGTCATCCCCATAGGAAAAGCCTCCGGGAAGCACCAGCATGGCATAATCACGCAGATCCCGCTCCCCGCGCAGCAGAGCAGACAGAGGGACGATCTCCGGCTCTCCGCCAGCCTGCTGACAGGCCCAGGCGGCTTCGCGATCCCGATTGGTCCCGGGAGCCTGGAGGATGAGCACGCGGGGGCGCCGGGAAATCCACGGGGAGGATGCCCGTTGGGATAAGGGAAACCGGGAAGGCGGTGGAGGAGAGGGCGCGAGGGTGCCTCGCCAAGCCCGCTCCAGCGCCTCCACGGGCAACCGGATCCGCTCCCGGCCATCCAGCCCCACCACCCGGAGCAGGCCGTCCTCGCTCACCCGGCCGATGCGCGCGATGGGATGTCCCTCCAGCATGGCCTCGAAAGCGGACGCATCCTCCGGGCGCACCTCGACGAGGAACCGACAGAGGGATTCGGAGAACAGGAGAATGTCATCCTCGCTGGCCGCCTCCGGGCAGGGGACCTTGCGCAGGTCCACCTCTGCGCCCAGCCGGCCGGCAAGACACATCTCCGCCAGGGCCACCCCCAGACCGCCCTCCGAAAGGTCATGGCAAGCCCGGACGAGCCCGGCGGCGATGGCGCGGTGCAGGGCGCGCAGGCGCGCCAGGGCGTGGGGAACCGGCTGAGGCAGCCGTTCCGCGCCCGGCCGTCCGCCGGGCCGGATCTGTAGATAGTGGCTTCCCGCCAGCTCCGCCCGTGTCTCCCCTACCAGATAGAGCCAGGACCCCGGCGACTTCAGGTCCATGGTGACCGTGCGAGAGAGGTCCGGCACGATCCCGAGCCCGGTGATGAGCAGGGTGCCGGGGATCGAGCGGCGCCTCCCCAGGGCATCCAGGTGGAAATTGTTCAGGCTGTCCTTGCCGGAGATAAATGGGGCCTGATAGGCGAGGGCGGCATCGCGACAACCCTGGGCGCACCGGACCAGGGCGCCCAGCTGCTCAGGGTCCCCGACATCTCCCCAACAGAAATTGTCCAGCAGGGCCACCCGGTCGGGGTCCGCGCCCACCGCCACCAGGTTCCGGAACGCCTCATCCACCGCCGCCCATGCCATCCCATAGGGATCCCATTCGCCATACAGCGGGGCCAGGCCCACGCTGAGAGCCACTCCGGGCGCAGAGCCCTCGCCCGCCCCGACCTCCAGAGGGGCCAGGACGGGAGCGTCCCCCGGTCCATGGGAAACCGCCCCCACCAGGGGCTTGACCGCCGTGGCCCCCTGCACCTCGTGATCGTAGCGGCGGAGGATCTCTTCGCGGCTCCGGATGTTGGGATGGGCCAGCAGCGCGAGCAGGATCTCCTCCAGGTCCTCCGGGGGCGCGATGGGGATGAGCGCCGGCGGGGCGGGAGGGGACCAGCGGGCCTCCAGGATCCGCTGCGGACGTCCGTTATGGAGGAAGTCCAGGTCAAGCTCGCCGACAATCCGGCTGCGGTAGCGCAGGCGCAGCTTCCCCGTGGGCTCGAGGACGCCGATGATCGCGGCCTCCACGCCGTGCCGGTTGCAGATCTCCTCAAAACGAGGCCAGCATGCCGGCGGGATGGCCAGCACCATGCGCTCCTGGGATTCGCTCAACCAGATCTCCCATGGCTGCAGACGCGCGTCCCGGAGGGGCACCCGATCCAGGTCGACCTGAGCGCCCAGGTCGCGGGCCATCTCCCCGACGGCCGAGGAGAGGCCGCCTGCCCCGCAATCCCAGACGGCGTGGTAAAGTCCCTCATCCCGGGCCTGAAGGATCACCTCCAGGATCTGCTTCTCCAGGATGGGGTTGGGGATCTGAACCGCTCCGCGGGCTGCGGAGGGGGCCTCGGGATCCAGGCCCGCGCTGGAGAAGGTGGCTCCGCCCAGGCCATCGCGCCCTGTCCGGTTGCCGATCACCACGATCAGATCCCCGGGCTGCGGGGCGGCCGCTGACGCCTGATGGGGAAGCAGCCCGAGACAGCCGCAGAACACCAGGGGGTTGGCCGCGTATCCCGGATGGTAGAACACAGCCCCGCACACGTTCGGGATCCCCATCTTGTTCCCATAATCCTCGATGCCGTGGATGACCCCCTCGGCGATCCGTTGTGGGTGAAGGGCCCCGGGCGGCAGCGCCGAGGCCGGCAGATCCGGCGGGCCGAAACACAGGACATCCAGCAGCGCGATAGGGCGCGCGCCCACCGCGAGGATATCCCGGATCACCCCGCCCACCCCGGTGCTGGCCCCGCCGAAGGGCTCCACGGCGGAGGGATGGTTGTGGGTCTCCACCTTGAGGGCCAGATCCCAGCGCCCATCCAGGGCGATGATCCCCGCGTGGTCCACGAGGGCCGAGCGGAGCCACGGCCGGCCCACCTGCGCGGTCACAGCCCGGATGCAGGCGTCCAGCAGGCCATTGATCTCCACAGTCTGAGGAGGAGCGTCCAATGAAGCGCCGGGAGGCGGGCCGGTGTAGCGGATACGGGCCTTAAAGGTCTTATGCGCGCAGTGTTCGCTCCACGTTTGGGCGATGGCCTCCAGCTCGACGTCGGTGGGATCCCGGCCTCGGGCGCGGAAATGGTCCTGGATCGCCCGCAGCTCCTCTATGCTCAAGGACAAACGGCGGCGCGCGTTTAAAGCGCGGAGGGCCTCCTCGTCTGCCTCCCGAAGCGGGATAACCTCCACCACGGCGGGAGTGGGAACCTCGTTATCAAAGGGCGGGGCAACGCAGCGATCGATGGCATAGCGATGGATCAGCGGGTTCGCGCAATGCTCCACCGCCAATCGCTGCAGATCGCGCTCTTCCAGTTCCCCCCATAGACGGAAGATCCAACCCCATGCGGCGCGCTCCAGCCCAGTGAAGCCGAGCCGATGGGCCGCACGGATCAGGTTCTCCACCGAGGGATCCCGCAGACCGGGAAGAAGAGTGACTTCGATGCGGTGCGCATCCCTCTTCTCCGGGAGGACATCCAGGGGCTCGAAGGGATCTTCCAGCGGCAGGATCTGAAAGGTTTCAAGGATCGGATCGGCCAGGAGCAGGCGGGCGAGGCGTTCGACTTCGGGGAGAGAGAGGGGGCCGTGCAAGAAGCACACGCGATCCCGTCGGCAGGCCCGCAGGCGCTCAAAACCCTGCGCGCGGGCCGTTTGCACCAGCCGGCTGCCCTCCGGATCCTCCGGCGATCTGCTTCGGATCTCCACCCGAAACCACCTCCGGACCGGACCCAGGGGCAGCGGGGAAATCTCCTCCGTGGGAGCCGCCTCCTGTTCCATCGCGTGGATCCTCCGTGCGGTCCAGGGCGCTTTCGGCCCCGGCTCGATCCCGCACCGCTCACCCGGAGATTTTGAGGCAAGATTTTAACCTGCTCGATTCATGCTGTCAAGGATGAACGAAACCGGGATGTAACCCGGGATCGTCGCCAGCTCAAGCATAGAGGGGCGAGGGCAATCCCCTCGCCCCCCACTCGGCAACACGAGGACGCCCTGGGATCCGGGGGAAAAACAAGAGGTCTTCTCCGGACCTGCTCAATCGGAACGTTCGACGGCCTGTTGGGAGAGACCTTGCGGCAAGCGGGAGGTCAGGCGCACGCCTGTGAGGGCTTCCACCAAGGCGGGGAGCTGAGCCATCGCCTGGGCAAGGTCCCCGGTGAAGCGGCTGATCCCTCCATGCCCATCCCCGATGAGGATGATCCGCTCCGCCCGCGACAAGGGCTCCGCCAGGGCCTTCGCCAGCGCCGGCAGAATGTCCACCACCATCTGGGCCATGGCCGCCTCGTTGTATTCCCGCCACGCCGCGGCCTTGGCCCGCATGGCCTCCGCCTCCGCCCGGCCGGTGGCCCGGATGCCCTCCGCCTGACCCGCCGCCTCGGCCTCCAGCCGGTAACGCTCCGCATCCGCCAGGGCCAGGATGCGTTGCTTCTCCGCCTCCGCCGGCAGCTCGACCGTCGCCGCGAGCTCCCGCCGCTTGCGCTCGATCTCCTTCTCCTCGATCTCAATGGCCAGCTCCTTCTCCACCCGGCGGACCGCCATCTCCTCCCGCTTGACGGCCTGGGCGACGCGGTGCCGATGCAGCTCGTAGGCCATGTCCGCTTCCGCGCGCCGGGCCTCCAGCTCCCGGCGAGCCTCCTCCACCGCGCGGTCGGCCTCCAGGCGGGCGATGCGGGCCACCCGGTCGGCCTCGGCCTCGGCGACGGCCGCCTGCTGACGCACCTGGGCGATCCGCGGCCGGCCGATGGCCTCCAGATAGCCCTGCTCGTCGGCGATGTGCCGCACGGTGAGGGAGAGGATGTCCAGGCCCATGCGTTCCAGATCCTGCCGGGCCGCCTCGCGGACCTGGCGGGCGAACTCCGCCCGGCGCAGGTAGAGGTCCTCCACGCTCATCGTCCCCAGCACTGCCCGCAGATGCCCTTCGATCACCTGCAGGGCCACCCGCCGGATGTCGTCCTTAGACTTGGAGAGAAACTGCTCCGCGGCCAGGGCGATGGAGGCCTCGTCGCCTTTCACCTTCACCTGGGCGACGGCGTCCACCACCATGCGCACACCCTGCGCGGTGTAGGCATCCGCGGTCTGGATCTCGATGGTGAGCAGCTCCAGGGAGAGGCGCTGCACCCGCTCCAGGATGGGCCAGACGAAGGCGCCGCCGCGCACCAGCCGGTAGCCCACCACCCGCTTGCGCCCATCGGGATCGACCACCTTGCGCTTGCGGCCGGAGATGATCAGCACCTCGTTGGGACCGGCCTTGGTGTAACGCCACGCCCAGAGGGCGATCAGCCCCGCCGTTAAGAATGCAAGAATCCCCACCATCAGCATTATCGTTCACCTCCTCAAGAGGATTGCCAAAGGCGCTCCACCCGTACCTGCGCCGGGTCCGTCAGGCGTCCGATCTCCCTAAGGGCCCAGCCCACCCGCCTCCGCAGATCCTCCGGATCAGCCCCTCGCCAGATCGTCCCGCCCGGCGCTCCTTCCGCCACCGCGATCCACTCTTTCCCCCAGGGATGAACCGAAAGGGCAACGGGGCGGAGGCGGGGGCCGGCCTCATAGAAGCGGAGGAGGGCCCGCGGGGGCGGCAGGTCCCCGGTCACCCTCGCCCACGCCAATGGATCCCCGATCTCCAGAACCAAGTCCGTAGGCCCCGTCCGACCGTCCCGATGGATCCCCCATCGGGCTACCGTTTCCCAGAGGTCCCAGAGCCCGGCGAGGGTGGCAGGGGCCCGCACGATCTCCTCCCCCCGGTGCACACACCAGCCCTCCAGGCCTCCCATCAGCGGGATCCAAGGCATGGGGGCTGTGAGGGGCCGGAAGGCCCCCAACGGGGGGGTCCAGCAGAGGTTTGGGGAGAGCCCCCATACCACCACCGCTTCCAGGGGAAGGCCATGCGCATCCGCCAAGCGCCTCCGCAGGGTCCCCAGGTCCTCCGCCTCGAGGATCGGGCCGTCGGGCACCGGCGCACACCACCCGGCCCCCCACGGGTAGACCAGGAAGGCCATGCCCGCGGCGGGGACGCCCAGGGCGTAACGCGGCAGCCGTCCGGCGTAGCGGAGGTCCTCAGCCAGCCGGCGTGCGGCCTCCACCAGGAGAGGGAGGCGGGGCTGGACCACGGAAACACCCAGGATCTCCACGGCGTACCCCTCGCCGTCCCTCTCCGACCTACCCAGGAACCGCACCGGGGTGGCGAACCGCTCCCCATCCCAGAAGCCCTCCAGGAGATAGGGGGTCCGCTCCGTTCCTTCCCGCGGTGGATGCCCGCTGAGCGGGCGCAGATGCCAAGCCAGCAATTCCCCGGTTTGCATCGCGCTTGCCTCCTAAAAGAAGCCCAGCCCGATCTTCAAGGCCAGCCCCAGCTGGCAGATGGCCAGGACGGCGAGGGTGGGGAGGGTGGCCAGCCGCAGCCAGCGGCCCCAGCCCACCCGAAACCCCTGCCCTTCCAGGGCGGCGTAGGCCACCACGTTGGCCGAGGCGCCGATGGGGGTGAGGTTGCCCCCCAGATCCGTGCCCAGGGAGACCGCCCAGGTCATCAGCGAGAGGGCAGGGGCCCCGGCCTGAGCGCTGAGGTGCTGGAGGGCGTAGGCCATGCTGAGGGCGAAGGGCACGTTGTCCACCACGGCGGAGCAGGCCGCTGAGAACCACAGCAACGACGAGACGAAGGCCAGATGCGCCTCACGGATCGCCGAGGGGACCAAGCCGGTCAGGGCCGCGATGACATGAGTTTTCTCCAGCGCCCCGACGAGGGCGAAGAGACAGATGAGGAAGAGCAGCACCTCGTAATCCAGCCGGCGCAGGAGGCCATCCACCCGAGAGCCGCCCAGGATCAGGAGCAACGTGGCCGGGATGAGGGTAGCCAACGGGGCGCTCAGGGGGATGCCCTGTCGCTCCAGCCAGCCGTGGGTGCTGAGCAGGGCCACCGCCAGGCCCAGCATCAGCAGCCCCACGCGGAACAAGTAGGGATCGCGGATCTCGTCGGCGAAGCGGGGCAGCTCGCCCTCCGCCAGCGCAGGACCCTCGTGGAGGGCACGGGCGGACTGCCGATAGGAGAGGGCCACGGCAACCAGGAGGGCGGCCAGGGCGATAGGACCGTTATGGATCAGGAAGTCATTGAAGCTGAACCCCAGGGTCAGGCCCAGGATGACGTTGGGCGGATCGCCCATCAACGTCGCCGCGCCCCCGATGTTGGCCGCCACCACCTCGGCCACCACCACTGGCACCGGATCGAAGCGCAGCAGGCGCCCCAGCTCCAGAGTGAGCGCAGCGAAGAAGAGCATCACAGTGATCGAGTCCATCACCGAAGAGAGCAAACCGGTCACCAGGGGGAAGATCACCAGCAGCCGCCGGGGCTCCCCTCGGACCCATCGGGCCGTCCCCATGGCCAGGGCGGTGAAGAAGCCCGATTCCGAGAGCACGGCGATCAGGATGAACATCCCGAAGAGCAGCCCCAGCGTCCCCCAATGCACCGAGGCCACCGCCTCTTCCACCGTGATCACCTTGAACAGGAGGAGCAGGATCACTCCGATCCCTGCGGCCAGGACGCGGGGGACACGCTCCAGGCCCAGGGCGATGTAGGTGGTGAGGAAGATCGAAACCGCGATCCACGTCGGCGAGACGATGCTTGTCATCGCTGGCCCTCCGTCAGCGGATCCTCCGCCATCAGCGCGCCGGCGCTTCCGCAGCCATCGGCAGGATGGCCGGCAGGCGGGCGAAGCCGGGGATGGGCACCACCCGGCCGTCGGGATAGGCCAACACGCCGAGCTCGGGGAAGTCCAGGCCCTGCAGCTCCACCTCGGGCGAGACCCGCAGGCCCACAATGACATCCAGGACCTTGAAGAAGACCCAGGAGATCCCAAAGGCCCAGAGGAAGGCTGCGACCATCCCGATAACCTGGGCCGCCAGCTGGCCTGCGTCCCCATAGAACAACCCCCGCACGGTAAATCCCGCATAGCTGGCCGTGCCGTCCGCGAACAGGCCCACGGCCAGCTGACCGAAGGCCCCGCAGGTTCCGTGCACCGAGATGGCCCCCACCGGGTCGTCCACCTTAAGCACCCGTTCGAAGAAAGCGATGCTCAGGCAGACCAGCACCCCAGCGATGGCCCCGATGAGGAAGCCGTTCATCGGGCTCACATAGCCGCTGGGGGCGGTGATGGCCACCAGCCCCGCCAGCATCCCGTTGGCAGCCATCGCCGGATCCGGCTTGCCCGTGGTGGCCCAGGTGTACAGCATGGCCGCCAAGGCGCCGGAAGCGGAGGCCAGCATCGTGGCCACGGCCACCAGCCCGATGCGCAGGTTGCCGTTGCCCGAGGCCCCCAGGGTGCTGCCAGGGTTGAAGCCGAACCAGCCGAAGGCGAGGATGAAGACCCCCAGGAGGGCCATCACCAGGTTATGGCCCGGAATGGGATTCGGCGTCCCATCCCGGTTGTATTTGCCCAGCCGGGGACCCAGCACCAACGCGCCCGCCAGGGCCGTCCAGCCGCCGATGGCATGCACGACGCCGCTACCGGCGAAATCCACATATCCAACCCCCAGCCCCAGGCGGCCGAGCTGGGAGAGCCAGCCCCCACCCCAGGCCCAGTTGCCGTAAATGGGATAGAGGAAGGCACCGATGAAGAGGCCATAGATGCAGAAAGCGGTCCACTTGAAGCGCTCGGCCATGGCCCCTGTGGGGATGGTGGCTGCCGTGTCCATGAAAACCATCTGGAACAGGAACATCACCGCCACGGCCACGTCATACATGTCCCGGAGGAAGAACCCCTTGGTCCCGAAGAGCCCCCAGTCCATCCCCGCGATGCGGACGGTGAACTCCCCGTCCAGCACCTTCAGCCCGCCGAGATTGGGCACGCCCACCAGGCCGATACCTCCGAACTGCAGGGCGAACCCGGTGGCGAAATAGCCTGTCATCCCCAGCACGTAGATGATGAAATTCATCGCCATGGTGTGGGCAGCGTTCTTGGCCCGGGTGAAGCCGGTCTCCACCAGGGCGAACCCTGCCTGCATGAACATCACCAGGTATCCCGTGATCAGGGTCCAGACGAAGTTGATGGCCAACCGGTTCTGGTTGACCAGATCGGCCAGCTGCACCGCGAAGGGCTCGTGGGCCTTCGCCCGCTCGAAATCCTCCGCGGTGATCGTCCCGGGGACCACCCCCACCAGATCCGCCCCGGATCCCGTGGCGGTCCCGGCGGGGTCCGGGGTCGGGGCGGGCGGCGCTTGGTCGGCGTAGCTCGGCCGGGCGGCCAGAAGCAACCCAAGCATCCCTACGAGCAGGATGGTCGATCCCCACACGCGCTTGCGGATCATCGGTCCTCCTTTATGAAGCAGATGCGGCGCCACGAAGGGCATGCCGCAACCGAGCGCCCACCAGCGCCCGGACCCGATCGCGGGCCTCCGGGGGCAGATAGAGGGGAAGGGCAAGGCCCGCGCCCTCCAGCCGGATCCCCCATGGCTCCACCCGATAAGCCCGGAACTCCTCCCAACGCCGGAAGAACACGTTGTTCAGGGCCACTCCTTCCTCCGTGAAGCGGTAGCGATGGGGGAGCAGAAGGACGAGAAGGGCGAAGCCGGCGACCATCCCCTGCCCGAGGGGCGGCAGCCATCCCCCGATGCCTCCCAGGAGGATCAGGACAGCGAGCGCGTAGAAGTTTTTCCGATGCCAGCGCCATCGTTCCCGCCACCGGAGAGGCACCTCCAGCTGCAGGCGGCCCGGGATCGCCACCCCAATGGGCAACCAGGCCCGCCACAGGGTCCACATCATGGCTGCGCTCACGAGGGCGAGGACGAACATGCCCGCTTCCCTCCCCGGCCTTGGCGAAGGGACCGCAGCCAGCGCCCCACATCGGGCAGGACGGCGCGGCGGACGAAGGACCCTTTCCCCCGCTCCCACGCCCGTTGCAGGAGCCGGTAGGCGTGCTCCCGCGCCGCCCCCTCCGGGGCGCTCCGGAGGGCTGCCTCCAGCTCGGCGATCGCTTCAGAGTAAAAGCCCAGTCGCAGGAAGAAGATCCCCCGCTCCAGCCGGACGACGAAGTGATCCGGAGCCTGATGGAGCGCTCGCTCCAGGGCCTCCCACGCCCCCTCGATGTCGAACCGGAGCATGCGCAGGCGTCCCAGATACGCCCAAGCCAGCCCCCCGATCACCCCCGGCGCTGCGCGCGCGATCGGTCCCAACATGGCCTCCGCCTCTTCAATTCGGCCCTCTTCCATGGCCCGTAACGCCTGATCCAGGTCCGCTGTGCCCATCCGGCTGATCCCTCATCCGTTCTGAGCGCGATCCCCGCCACAGAGGACGCGGATCGGCTCGTGGTTTGGCCAATATGCTAAAAATCCGCAGCGGCTTCGGCTACGGGCGGGGAGAACGAAAAGCGAAACCTCGCGCTTGGGCACAGTGCACAAAACGGGAGTAGAAAGGGCCGCCCGTCCAAGGGGTTCGGTGAGAGAAAGTCTCCGGAGAGCGCCTGCAGGGGAAATCCATGAACGGGAAAGAGGAGGCTGGGCCGCTCCCGCCCGGCCTCGGGGGGATACGGTGGGAGTAGCCCCGCCGCCTCACCTCAGCCATTAATACACGTGGAAATACCGCTCGATCTCCCAGGGGCTGACGTGGCGGCAGTAGGCTTCCCATTCCAGCCGCTTGGCTTCGAGAAAGCGCTCCGCCGCCAGCGGGCCCAGGGCCTCCTGGATCACCTCGTCGGCCTCCAGGGCCTCCAGGGCCTCCCCCAGGGTGGCCGGCAGGCGCTGGATCCCCCGCGCCTCCAGCTCCGCCGCCTCCATCGGGAACAGCTCCTCCTCCACCGGCGGCGGAAGCGGCAGCCGCCGCTCGATGCCATCCAGCCCGGCCGCCAGCATGGCCGCGAAAGCCAGGTAAGGGTTGCAGGCCGGATCGACGCTCCGCAGCTCGATGCGGGTGGATTGATAGCGCCCGGGCTTGATGGCCGGGATGCGGATGAGGGCGGAGCGGTTGATGCGGGCCCAACTGACGTAAGGCGGCGCCTCAAAGCCGCCCAGCAGCCGCTTGTAGGAGTTGACCAGCGGGCAGAGCACCGCGCACATCCCCCGAGCGTGGGCGATCTGCCCCGCCAGGAAGGCCTTGGCCAGGGGCGAAAGGCCGTAATCGTCCTCCGGATCCGCGAAGGCGTTCCCCCCGTTCTCCAGGCGGAGCAGGCTCTGATGGGTGTGCATCCCGGATCCCGCCCGCCCCTCCAGGGGCTTGGGCATGAAGGTGGCATGGAGGCCATGGGCCTGAGCGATGTGCTTGATGACCAGCCGGGCGGTGACAAGGTAATCGGCCATGCGCAGGGCGTCCGCCGGCTGGAAGTCGATCTCATGCTGGCCAGGGGAGATCTCGTGATGGCCCGGCCCGGCCGGGATGCCCAGCGCCCGCAGGGTCTCCACCATCTCGCAGCGAACCCGATAAGCCAGATCCGTGGCCAGATCGAAGTAGCCGATCTCGTCGTGGGGGGCCGGGGCGAACCGCTCCCCTTCGGCGCGGAAGAGGTAGAACTCCAGCTCCGGGCTCACCACGTAGGTGTAGCCCATGCGGGCCGCCCGCTCCATCACCCGGGCCAGCACCGCCCGGGGATCCCCGGCGAAGCGCTCCCCGCGCCGGTTCACCACCCAGCAGATCACGTGGGCCGTCGTCCCCTGTCCCCGGGTCCACGGCAGGACGGTGAACGTGCTGAGATCGGGCTTGAGATAGAGATCCGACTCCGCCACGCGGGCGAACCCCTCGATGGCCGATCCATCGAACCACTTCCCGGTCTCGATGGCCTCCGGGAGATCCTCCAGGGGGATGGTCACCCCCTTAGGGGCCCCCAGGATGTCCGTGAAGCGCAGGATGACGAAGCGGACGCCCGCCTGGCGGGCTTCCTCAAGCACGCGGTTCGGATCCACCGCCGGGCTGTGCATGGGACCTCCTCAACATGGGTCGGATTTTGAGGGCCAGCTGCAGCCGGAAACAATCCTCCCAGCGTCGCAAATCCATCCCGGTGATCTCCTGAATCCGCCGGAGACGATAGGCCAGAGAGTTGCGATGTAGAAACAGGCGCTCGGCTGTGCGCTGCAGATTCCCATCACAGGCGAAGAAGGCCTCCAGGGTGGGGATCAGCTCGGCGTGATGCTCCCGGTCATATCGCTCCAGAGGGCCGAGGACCTGCTCGTAGAACTCCTCCAGGAGCTCGCTCTCCCGCAGGGGGTAAAGGATACGGTAGACGTCAAGCCGCGCGTAGGCCAGGGTGCGGTTCCCTCCCAGCAGGGCCTCCACCATCTGCACGGACTGGACCGCCTCGCGGAAGGAACGGGCCAGGCCGGCGGGGCCGGCGTAGACCCCGCCCACCCCGGCCGCCAGGCGCGAGAGGCCCAGGGCGCGGACCAGCTCTGCCCGCAGGCCCTCCACCACCGTCTCCGGATCCGCCTCCCCGCCCGGAGGCGGGAACACGAAGGCGATCCCCTCGGCCATCGGCTGGACCCGACAGCGGGGAAAGCGGGCGGTGAGGCGGCGGATGGCCTCGGCGAGGCGCTCCGTGTCCCCTTCCGCCTCCGGCGCCCGGAACACCGCCACCGCCATGGGCTCCTCGATGGGCTCGTTGAGGATGCGAGCCCGACGGCGGGCCTCCGCCTCCGGGAGCTCCCCGCGCAACACCTGGGCCAGGAACTCCCCCCGGACCCGGGCCTCCGCCGACCACAGCGAGCGCTCCCGGATCAGCACCAAAGCGCAGGCCGCGGCCGCCTGGGCCACCGCCAAGCGGTCCCGCTCGGTGATCCTCCCGGTGGTCCCAAGCAGACAAACCGCCCCGACTGGCCGCCGCTCCAGGAGCACCGCCCCGGCCAGGCAGATCCGCCCCGCGGCGTCCGGGCCGAACAGGGCCACCGGAGGCTCCCCCCCTTCCTCCCGCAGGGGCAGGCGCCGCAACCAGGCCCGACGCTCCATCTGGCCCGGTGGAGGTTCCGGAGGTCCGGGGAGATCCGGCCAGGGGCTCCCCTGGGCGTCCTCCAGCCATACAGGCTTCCCCGTCGCCTCCTCCAGCGTCCGCAGGATGGCCGGGAGACCCTCGCCGGTCAGGGCCGCCTGCTGAAACCGGCGCTGGAGCTCCCGTTCGATCTCATAGAGGGCCTCCCGGCGGGCCGTGATGAAGCGGGCGATCTGATTGGCCAGGTCCGCCAGGCTGATCCCCTCCGGCAACGCCAGGAGCGGAAGGCCGGCCTCATCGGCCAGCGGGCCCCAGTCCTCCGGGGCCGGCCCGACCACCGCCAGTCCGGCTGCCTCCCGCTCCAGGGCCACCTCCAGGAGGGCGGGGAACGAGAGGGGGGGTTCCCGCATGAAGAGCAGGTCGACCGAGAAGAGGAGGAGGTCCCCGCGCTGGATCGCCGTCCGCGCGGGGAGGGTGCGGAGCAAGGTGGCCCACGTCACCTCGCGGTCCAGCCCGTCCCGGCCGCCGAGCACCCGCGTCCCCGGCGGCAGGGTGGTCTCCACCAGCTCCCGTAACGGAACCCCACGCATAGACCGTTCGTTCTTCTCCATCGAAGGAAGAAAGGAGATCCATCTACATCCAGTTTACGAAGCCGGACTTGCCTTTCAACTTCGCGCCCACAAAGAGATCCCGAAAGGTGGAGAAGAACGCCTTCTCCTTGCTCACTGCTATCTCCCGTTCCGGCCGGGGGTGAAGCCACGAGGAACGCCGGAAGACTCCCGTTTCAAGCGCCGCGACCATCGGTAATTATAGCCGCGGCCGTCCTCCGGAGGCCCGAGCGACGGGGTGAGACCTTAGGGAGAGCTGAACAGACGCCGCTCCACCTGATCCCAGGCCGCTTCCAGTTCCGGCAACGGCGCCTCCTCCCCGGTCAGCCGTCGTTCAGCGGCCTGCCGCTCCAGCGGGATGAGCGTCTCCCGAGCGGCCCGGAGCATCTCCTGCAACGCCGCCCGCACCGCCGCCGGATCCCGCTGCAGGGCCCGCTCGGAGCGGGCGAAGGCGTCCGCGTAATCGAAGGCACCCCGGAAGAACTCCTCCAGCCGGGCCTCCAAAGCTGGCCCCGCCTCCGGAGACCGCAGCTCCCGCAGCAACGGACAGAGATCCTCTCCCGGGAGCAGGTCCGCGCAGCCGAGCTCCTGCGAAGCAGGAGGACGCCAGGCCGCGACGGCCGCCCGCAACAGGCCCCATTCCGAAGCCAGATAATACCGGGCCCAGCGGGAAGGCGGATCCTCCATACGGGGCCGGGAAGGCGGGACCACCGTGATGCGCACCGACAGGGAGATCCTCCGAAACCGTTCCGGGATCGCGTCCAGGGCGGATCGCAGGCGCGCTCGGCGCTCGCCATCCGGGGATCGGGCCATCGCCAGGATCAGCACGCCGGCCGTCTGCTCCGGCCGCTGGGCATATCCCCCCAGGATGTTCGCCACATACGGCGCATCGATCCCCCGCTCCTCCTTCAGACGGGCCGCCTCCTCCACCACCCGCTCTGTCAGCGAAGGCCGGATCCCCCGCAAGCATCCGCCGGGATCCGGGACCATTTCCCCACACGCGAGGGCCTGAGGCATCCACGCGGACCACGCCGCCGGAAAGGCCGCCTCCCACAACGCCTGGAAGGGGATCCCCTCCAGGGGGGAGGAAGATGGCGTCGGGGATGGGTGAAAGCGACACCCACCGATCAGCAGAAGCGTTCCCAACAACCCCCACCTCAGGGCTTTCGACATCGATGCCCTCCCGAAACACCTGGAATCGCCGTCGGCCCGGATGTCCTCCATGGTATCCGGTTCGGGGGATCCGATGGAGCCGACATTGCGGAAAAACTGGAAAGCCCTGGCGCGCCGGGCCGCTCCCTTGCCTTTTCCCTCCGGAGAAGGCAATATTGCTAGGAGTTACGCAGTTGGATGCGTCCTTCTCCTCGCGCGGCGGACAGGGCTATCATCATGATGGAGGCGGCGATGCCGACAGTCTGCCTGCGATTCCGATTCGAAGAGCACCCCAAGATCCGCGCCCTGATGGAGGCCTGCGCCGACATCCAGCGGCAGACCGTCGATTACGCCCTGGAAAACGGCAAAACCGCCACCTTCACGATCATCAAAGCCCTCTACCCCTCCCTGCGGGAGAGGTATCCCCACCTCCATTCCCAACTCATCTATGGGGCGATCCGATCCGGTGCCCGGATCGTCCACGGCTTCCGAAACCAGCAGCGGAGAGGGAAGACCCGGGCGGACCGACCAGAGATCCGGCGCCCCTCGGTCTATCTGGTCCGACACGTGGTGAAGATCGAATGGGATGGCGAGACCCTGACCGTTACGATCCCGGTCTCCCCCCGGGATCCGGAGCCCATCGTCCTCACCTTTCGCCCTCACCACAAGTATCGCCGGCTGCTGGACGAGTGGAAGGTGGGACGGGCGAAGATGGGGGAGCCGACGCTCACGGCCCACTCCCTCTCCATCCCCCTCAAGTTCCCGGATCCCATCCCCTATAAGCCGGAGGGGGTGATCGGGATCGACAGCAACGAGGGGAATCTGACGGCCTTCGTGACCTCCACGGGTGAGATCCGGGAGATCGACACGGGGTATGTGGGGAAGGTCAACCGGGACCATCTGCGACGAGAGATCAAAGGGACAAGAGGGAAGCGCAACCCAAAGGCCAAAAAGAAGATCGCCTCCAAGCACGGCCGGATTCGCCGGGAGAAGACGGAGAACTTCTGGCATCATCTGGCCCTGGCGCTGATCGCGTGGGCGCTCGGGATGAAAGCGGCTCTGGTGCTGGAGGATCTTCGGGGGATGAAGGAGCGGATCGGGGAGGGGAAGTCCAGGAGGATGCGGCAGCGTTTGCTCAACTTCTGGTCGATCATGAAGTTCCACCGCATCCTGGAGCACAAGGCGCGCTTCTACGGCGTCCCGCTGATTTTTGTGGATCCGCAAAACACGTCCAAGACGTGTCCGGTATGCGGCAGGGTGGGTGAAAGGCTAAGGGGACACGCCCTGGCGTGCCCTTGCGGGGCGAGGATGGACCGTCACGCGGCGGCGGCGGTGAACATCGCCCGCAGGGGGGTGGAATTCCTCGAGGGCTCCGGCCTTCGAGGCAGGGGTCGGTGGGCGACCCCCGTGGCCGGTCCTCTGGCCTCGGGTTGAAAGCCCGAAGCCACGACTGGAATACGCAGGCAACTGCGTAAGTCCTAATTGCTTCTTTGGATAGAGTGGTGCGGGATGCGCAGCCGGGTGGGTGGCGCGACGAAGGAGGCAGCGATGCAACCCTGGGCGTATCCGGTGGACCTCCCTCGGATCCGATCCTGGTGGCAACGGTTCGTGGAGCGTCGGGAGCTGAACCCGGCCCTGGACCCGCTGGTGGCGGCCTCGTGGGCGCGATGCGCCCCTCGCATGAACCCCCACGCCCCCCCAGCCCTCCCCTGTCTGGATGAGGGAACCCTGGAGCGGGTGCGGCTCACCCTTTTCGATCTGATCGCCACCGCCCGACCGCTGATGGAGGACCTCCATCAGTTCACCGAGGGCTCGGGGCTGGCCATCGCCCTCTTCGACCCCGCCGCATGCGTGCTGGACGTCCTGGGGGACCCGGGGATCGTCCGTGCGGCGGAGGCGGTGGGGCTACGGCCCAGGGTTTACTGGAGCGAGGGCCACGTGGGCACCAACGCCTTCGCCCTCGCTCTCCTGGAGCGCACCCCTGCACAGGTCGTCGGAGCCGAACACTTCGTTGCCCTCTACCACGACTGGGTGACCACGGCCGCTCCTATTTACGGCCTGGACGGTCAGCCCCTGGGGGCGATCGGCGTGATGGCGCCGGCGGAACGCGCCCAGCCGGACACGCTGGGGATGGTGATGGCCGCCGCCCGGGCCATCGAAAACCAGATCCAGGCCGCAGCGAACCTTCAGGAGAGCCATCAGCATCTCGCCGAGCTCCAGGCCATCCTGGAAGCCATCGATCAGGTGGTGATGGTCCTGAACACCCGGGGGGAGATCGTCCGCCTCAACCGCACGGCGGCCCGCGTGCTGGGCCTGGATCCCTCCGGGATCCTGGGACGCCCGCTGAGCAGCCACATCCAGCTCCCCCCTGCCCTCCAGAACGCCCTCATGGACCCCCAGGTCCACCTGGAGACCGAGGCCACGCTGCTCATCGATGGGGCACCCCTGGAAGGCTGGCTGACCCTCCACGCCGTTGCGGAAGGCCGGCATCATCTGGGGTGTGTGCTCACCTTCCGCCGGAGCGAGCAGATCCACCGCATGGTCGTCCGACTGGTGGGGGCGCAGGCGCTGATGACCCTGGCCGACATCCCCGGCCGTTCCCGGGCCATCCAGCAGGTCCGCCAGCAAGCGCGGGCGGCCGCGCGCACCAGCCTCCCGGTCCTCCTGCACGGGGAGCCGGGGACCGGCAAGGGGGTGCTCGCCCGAGCCATCCACAACGCCAGCACCCGGGCCAGCGGGCCTTTCATCGCCGTCTCATGTCGGGTCATCCCGCGGGAGCTGCTGGCGATGGAACTGCTGGGCGTGGAGGGCGGGACTTTTCGGAACGGGCCGTCGGAGGGACGGCCGGGGAAGTTCGAGCTGGCCCACGGCGGAACCATCTATCTGGACGAGATCGAGGCGCTGCCGCTGGAGCTCCAGGCCGCCATCCGGCGCATCCTGGAGACGGGGGAGGTGATGCGCCTGGGCGGCCTGCGCCCCATCCCGGTGGACGTGCGTCTGATCGCCTCCTCTTCGGCTCCCCTGGAGCAGCTGGTGGCGGAAGGGCACTTCCGGGCCGATCTCTATCACCTCCTCGCCAGCATGGCCATTCACATCCCGCCCCTGCGGGAGCGGCCGGAGGACATCCCGCTCATCGCGGAGGCGGTGTTCCGCCGCCTGCGCCGCGGATCCGGGCGAACGTATCGGCTCACCGAAGCCGCCCTGCAACAGATGAAAGCCTATCCGTGGCCGGGGAACGTGCGGGAGCTGGAGCACGTCCTGGAGCGGGCTGCGGCGTTGAGCGAGGACGGATGGATCGACGTCATCCACCTCCCGGAGCGGATCATGGGCGGAACGGACCCGGAGCGCCCGCCGGATTCCGTCCGGCCGGTGGAGGAGCTGGAGCGGGAGGCCATCCTGCGGGCTGCGATCCGGTATCGAGGACGGGTGGGGGCGATGGCGGCCGCCCTGGGCCTCAGCCGCACCACCCTGTGGCGCCGCCTGAAGCGCTACGGCATCGACCCGGCCGCTTTCCGGGACCGCAAGGAGAAGATCCAGCGCTCCCCCGTCCATCCGTAAGGCCCGGGCCCGGATGTCGCAGGAGCGGCTTCCGCCGCGACCACTTGCGGGATCGAAGACGGAGGTTCGGGGCTAAAGCCCCTCCTACGTAAGCCGAAATTCATTTCGGCACCCACATTGTAGGAGTAGGAGCGGCTTTAGCCGCGACCCTTTGCCTCCACCGCGACCGGTTGGGGCGAGGGGTGGGGCCGTCCACGGATGGAAGCACGAATACACGAAGGGAGAGATGGATTGCTGGAGGAGCGGCTTCCGCCGCGACCGCTTGCGGGATCGAAGACGGAGGTTCGGGACTAAAGCCCCTCCTGCAAACAGGAAGATCCCTTTCGACATCCCAGACAGAGGGAGCACAGCCCTTTGATGACCCGATGGCTTCTCTTTCTGATCTCAGGGCTTTACCTCGTCCTGTCCTGGGGCTTCGCCCGCTGGACGCCGCCATGGCAGGTGCCGGATGAGCCCGCGCATTACAACTACATCCGCTTCATCGCGACCACCGGTCGCCTGCCCGTCCTCCGGCTGGGGGATTACGATCAGGAATACCTGAGCGCCATCGTCTCCAGAGGCTTCCCGCCGGAGCTGCCGATTGATCCCCTGCGTTACGAGTTCCACCAGCCCCCGCTTTACTACGTGCTGGCCGCTCCCCTTTTTTCGCTCTTCGGAGGCCAGCTCTTCCCCCTCCGTTTGTTTTCGGCCTCCCTGGGCCTTCTTCAGGTCCTCCTGGCTTTCGCCGCAACCCGCCGCCTGTTCCCGGAACGACCGGCATGGGCGCTGGGGGTGGCAGCGGTCTTCGCCTTCCTGCCTCAGCATGTGGCGATGAACAGCGGAGTGAACAACGACGCCCTGGCGGAGGCCCTGATCCTGGGGCTCTGGGTGCAGCTGGCGAAGGAGCTTCAAGGCCATCGCCCGCGCGCGGCGTGGATCGGCAGCCTGCTCTTAGGGGCCGGCTTCCTGACCAAGACCACCGTCTACCCGATGGCGCTGGTGGTCCTGGTCGCCGTGGGGGTGCGGATCGCTGCGGATCGCGCCCCGCGGGCGGAGGCGATGCGACGCCTGGCGCGCTGGCTGCTTCCCGCCCTCCTCCTGGGAGGGCTCTGGTGGGCGCGCAACGTCCTCACCTATGGCTGGCCGGATCTGCTGGGGCTGCAACAGCACGATCGCGTGGTGGTCGGGCAGCCACGGACGGCGGAGTGGATCGCCCGTTACGGGCTGGCGGCGACCCTGGATCGCTTCCGCGCGTTCACCTTCCAGAGCTTCTGGGGGCAGTTCGGATGGATGGGGGTGGTGCTGGAGGCCCGATGGTATCTTCTCTTCGCCTGGCTGAGCGCGCTGGGGCTGCTGGGCCTGGCCCTGCACCTGGGGCGGGAGGGCCGGCGCGCTCCGCTCTGGGGATGGCCCGGGCGGCTTCTGGCGTTTCATCTGTTGCTCACCGTCGCCGCTTACATCGGGTATAACCTCTCCTTCGTCCAGCATCAGGGGCGCTATCTCTTCCCGGCCCTGCTGCCCATCGCCCTGGGCCTCACCGTGGGGTGGTTCGCGTGGCTGGAGCGGCCCGCGGCGGATGGGCTGGCCGGGGCCTGCGGCCTGGGGATCCTGATCCTGGGGCTCGCGGGGATCCTGGGGGGGGATCTTCCGGCCTTCCCCATCCTCCTGATGATCGGGACCGGGCTGCTCGCTCAGGGGGCGGCGCGATTCCCCGCCCTCCGCCCTGCCCTGGCCCTCCTCGCTTGCCTCGGCGCCTTCGCCCTGGATCTCTACCTCGCCCTCCGGGTGATCCCCTCGGCGTTTTGAAACGAGCATACCAAGCGCACATCACTCTTCCAGCACCCGGTAGGTGGCGTCGATGACCTCGCCGCTCCGGGAGGGGGGGCGCTCGGCCGGCGGGGCCAGATCCAGCAACAGGCGAAGGGCCAGCAACGCCAGGACCAGGTCATCCAGGGAGCCCAGGCCGGGGATCGCCAGATCCGGCACGAAATCAATGGGGGAGAGGATATACAACAACACCAGCAGGGGGAGCGCCTTGACCCATCCCGGCGTCCGGGGATCCCGCCACAATCGCCAGATCCGCCACAGATCCCGCATGATCCGCCCCAAGGATCCTCCACGGCCCATCCTTTCACCTCCTGCGCACCTCGGAAACCAAAGGGGCTGGAGGCGCCTCTCCAGCCCCCGGGGCTGACTCCGATGGTTGGGAGGTCACGTCCGGGTCAGGTCACTCCTCCGCGGCCAGGCGGACCACCATCTTGAAGATGTCGGACTCGGTGATGATCCCCACCACGCGGCCGTTCTCCACCACCGGGAGGCCGCCGATCTTATGCTCCAGCATGAGGCGCGCCGCCTCATAGATCGGCGTGTCCGGCGTGACGGTGATGACCTTGCGGGTCATGATCTTATCGACGGTGAGGCGGGCGAGGAGGTAGTTCAGCTCGAAGATGCTGAGGGAGGTGGCATCCGAAGGCGAAGCCTCCCGCACATCCCCCAGCGTGACGATCCCCACCAGATGCCCGTTCTCATCCACCACCGGCAGACGGCGGATGCGCTTCTCCTTCATGATCTGATGGGCTTCGGGCAGGGTCGTGCGCGGGGAGATGGTGATCGGATTCGGGGTCATCCAGTCCCGCACCTTGTATTGCTTGAGGACGCTGGCCATGGGAAACCTCCGGGCGCAGGATGTCCGTAATCAGTATAACACGATCTGGAAAAGAGGAACTGAGATCCATGCTGGTCACCATGGCTTTCCAGTTTTTCCGCAAGTAGGGCGACTGCTCGCAGTTGCCCTACATGTCCTGTGTCCGAAAGCAATCACCTACCCGGAAAATCTGGAAGGCCCCGGCAGGTCATACCGTCCCACCATTCCGATGGATCACTGGGAACCCAGTGTATCCTCTGGAGCGATATGGTCAAAGGGGTTTTCGGTAGGCAGGCCTTCAGCCCGAGCTGCGGCCAGAAGCGTCGCATCCCCGCTGACAAAAGTCAGGGAGAGACCCAGAAGGGAGAGGATCCGAGCATATCGCAGAGCCACCGCCACATGAACGGCATCATAAGCTTTCAAGGGATGTTGACGTGTCAGAGCCGCAGCGGCAAAAAAATCCTCACGGGTTACTCCTATCAAATAATAGCGCCAATGAATATCATCCATAAACTGATCAAAGACCCCGTCCCACACCTTTCGTCGAATTCTCCTGGTCCTATATAGCACAGCGAAGGCGGCGGTAACCTCAACTACGCTAAGATCTGAAATCAGAACAACACGAACAGGTGGGTTCCCATCCTCTTCGGCTTTCAACAGACCACGAACCCACGTGCTCCCGGGCTCACGGATATAGACTTTGACCAGCGCACTTGCATCAAAATAGTAGAACGATGTGCTCATCGACGATTCTCGATCACAATGTCACTGGCCATGGGACCTGGAGGAAGATGGTCCAACTCCCACTGGATGGCCTGCTTTTCCTCTTCTGGCAGGGACCGCCATCGCTGTGCGTGGACCCTGGCCACCGGTGGGGGTTCAGAAATCAACCCCTGAGCCCGCAGCCACGCAAGGAGATGCTGAGGAGCTGGAGGCATGTCCGGGGCCGACGGGGGGACGTTCGGAGATTCCCCCAGCAGCCGCCGCACCTGCTGCTCCAGCTGCTCCAACCGGGCTCGGATCTCCATTAGCTCCCGCTCGATCTTACGCATCAGAGACCTCCTCGCCCATCGTTAAGCAGGTTTCGGGTTATGGGATCCGCCTCTCCCCTCCGCTTTCTGCCTTCGAAACGCATCGCTCAGGAGGATGGGGGAGAGACATCCGCCGGGGAGGGATGGTAATGGCCTTCGATCCAAAGCTCGCCGTGCGGGCCCCGCTCTTTCTTCCAGATGGGGACGATCTCCTTCAGGCGGTCGATGCCGTAGCGGGCCGCCTCGAAGATCCCCTCGTGGCGGTGCCCCGCGGAAACGGCCACCGCCACGGTAACCTCCCCCACCCCCATGCGTCCGATCCGCTGGACCAGGGCGATGCCGCGGACCAGCGGCCAGCGGGCCCGGATCTCCGCCAGGACCTGGCGCATCTTGGCCTCGGCCATGGGGCGATACGCCTCATACTCCAGGGCCTCCACCTGCCGGTCGCCCTCCTCCCCGCGCACCACCCCAACGAACAGCGCCACCGCGCCGGTTCGGGGGGTGGTCACCGCCCGCACCAGCGCGTTCAGATCGATGGGCTCCGGGGTCAACGCGATGACCTCCGGCGGTTCGGGATCCTCCCCGCCCCCGCTCACCGGCGGGAACAGGGCCACCTCGTCCCCGGGTCGGACGTCATCTTCCGGGAACGCGAACTCGTGGTTGATCGCCACGACCGTGGAGGTCAGGTAAGGCTGAAGGCTGGGGTAGGCCTCGGCCACCGCGCGCAGCAGATCGGCCACAGAAGCCCCATCCGGGAGCCGTACGGTGATCACCTCCCGGCCCGCGCGATCCTTCAACGTGGCGAACAGGCGCACCTGCACTTCCATCTCCATGGCGGGCCTCCCCCTCACGGTTCCAGGACGAGATCGCCGCTTCGTCCTCCGTGCTTTTCGATCAGGCGGATGTTGGTCAGGCGCATGCGCCGATCCAGCGCCTTGGCCATGTCGTAGATCGTCAGGGCCGCCACCGCCACCGCCGTGAGCGCCTCCATCTCCACGCCGGTGCGGGCCACCGTCTCCACCTGCGCGGTGATCTCCACCCAGGGAAGAGGATGCGCCTCATCGGGATCGTGAAGGGCGAACTCCACCTGGATCCGGGTGATGGGCAGGGGATGGCACAGGGGAATGAGATCGGGGGTACGCTTGGCGGCCATGATGCCCGCGATGCGCGCCGCCGCCAGCACATCCCCCTTGGGGAGACTCCCCTCCCGGATGGCGGCCATGGTCTCCGGAGCCATCCACACCTCTCCCCGGGCGACCGCCACCCGGTGGGTCTCCGGCTTCTCCCCCACATCGACCATCCGCGCCCGGCCGTGCTCGTCCAGATGCGTGAGCATACATCCCCCCGGTTTAAAAATCCACCATCTTCCCCTCGTAGGCATACAGCAGCAGGTGCTCCACCTCCTCCGCCGTGGGGGACCTCGGGTTGGTCAGCGTGCTGGGGTCCTCCAGGGCGTATTCCACCAGAGTGGGGAGATCGGCCTCAAAGTCGTCCCTCGGGATCCCGCAGGCGGCGACGGTCTGAGGCTGCTCCAGGGTTTCGAGCAGCTCCAGGACAGCCCGGGAGAGCTGGAAGGCCGCCTCGGGGCCGTTGGGGCTCGGCCGTCCGATGGCATGGAGGAGGTGGGCGTAACGATCGGCAGCCACCCGGGCGTTGAACTCGATCACATAGGGGAGGAAGAGCCCCACCGCCCGGCCGTGGGGGATGTCAAAGCGGGCGCCCAGGGCGTGGCCCAGGCTGTGGGCCAGGCCCACCATGGCGTTTCCGAAGCCGATGCCGGCCATCGTGGCCGCCAGGTGCATATGGGCGCGGGCCTCCGGATCCCGGGCGCCGTCCCGGTAGGCGCGAGGAAGGTAAGCGAAGATCAGGCGGGCCGCGTGCAGGCACATCGCATCGCTGAACGGGTTCCGCCAGGTGCTGACGTAGCCCTCCAGGGCATGGCTCAGGGCGTCCATCCCCGTGTCCGCGGTCAGGCGGGGCGGCAGATCCATGGCCATCGCGGGATCCACGATGGCGATGTCGGGCATGTTCTCCCGGGAGCCCACGCCCAGCTTGCGCCGGGCTCGGGGATCTGTGAGGACGATGGCCCAGGTGGCCTCCGAACCGGTGCCGCTGGTGGTGGGGATGGCGACGAGGCGGGCGCGGCGCCGCAGGCCCAGCGGCTCCATCGGGCTGATGGCCAACGGATCGAGGTCCGGCCGTTCGAAGAGCACCCAGATCGCTTTCGCGGCGTCGATCACGGAGCCTCCTCCCACGGCCACGATCCAGTCCGGGTTGAAGGCCCGGATCACATCGGCTCCGATGCGGACCAGGTCGACGGTCGGGTTGGGCTCCACCATATCGAACACGTGGACCTCCATCCCGGCCCGGCGCAGGTGCTCCTCGACCTGCCGGACCAGGCCCAGGCGCCGCAGCTGGGCGTCGGTGATCACGAAGGCCCGCTGCCCCCTCAGCTCCTCCAGATAGAAGAGGGCGTCCTCACCGAAGACGATCTCCGGGGTCTTGAAGAACCACATCGGTCTTCACCCTCATGCGCCGCGCATGGGGAAAACGCTTTGAAGCCCTTTCAGGCGATGAAGTCGGTCGGCACGCGGGTGCAGCAGAGCACCAGCTCCTTGGCCGCCCGCACGTTCCGCATGATGTTCACCATGTTCCCCTTCAGCTTGATGCGACCGGTGACCAGCGCCTGGATCGGATCCAGCTTCCCCTGGATGACCTGCTTCCACACGGAGTAGGGGGCGGACATCCGGTAAGCCGGGTTGCGGGCCGACTCATCCGTGACCTCGAAGGCCTCGCGGCACCGCCCGTGCCAGAGGTCCATATACAGCACGACGGGCTTCGTCATGGGGCCTTCGGGCTCCACGACGAAGTAGAAATCGCCCTCCCAGTTCTTCGCGGCCTCGGCGTATCCCGGGCTGCGGTTAACCTCCTCCATCAGAGCCTTGATCCACGCGTCGGAGGGAAAGGGGATCCCCATCGCGAGCCTCCTGACGTTCGGCGTTCCTGAGACCGGGATCTGCCTCCAGCTCGATGCCTCAAGCTTTCTCCTTCGCGGCCTCCCGCTCCCGCCGCGCCTGCTCGATGATGGTCTGGGCGATGTGATGAGGGACCTCCTCGTAGTGGCTGAAGGTCATGCGGAACACGCCGCGGCCCTGGGTCAGGGAGCGCAGCTGGGTGGCGTAGCGCTGCATCTCCGCCAGAGGGGCCAGGGCGATGATGACGCTCTTGTCGCCCTGCTGCTCGATGCCCTGCACCCGGGCCCGGCGCGTGTTGAGGTCGCTGATCACGTCCCCCGTGAACTGCTCCGGCACGATGATGGTGAACTGCATGATCGGCTCCAGGAGGACGGGGCCGGCCTGCTGGAAGGCCAGCTTGAACGCCTCGCGCCCGGCGATCTGGAAGGAGATGTCGTTGGAGTCCACCGGGTGCTCCTTGCCGTCGTAGACGGCCACGCGGACATCCACGATCGGGTAGCCGGCCAGCAGCCCCTGCTCCATCACGCTCCGGATGCCCTTCTCGATGGAGGGGGCGAAGTTGGAGGAGATCGCCCCGCCGAAGACCTCCCAGACGTATTCGAAGCCGCCGTCCCGCGGCAGGGGCTCGATGCGCAGGTGAACCTCGCCGAACTGCCCGGCCCCGCCGGTCTGCTTCTTGTGGCGATACTGGGCCCGGGCCACCTTGGTGATCGTCTCCCGGTAAGGCACCTTGGGGACGCTGGTCACGATCTCCACGCCGAACTTGGTCGCCGCCCGACGGACAGCCACGTCGATATGGGCGTCCCCCATGCCCTCCAGGATGGTCTGATGGGTGGAGGGCTCCTGGCGGAGATGGAGGGTGGGATCCTCCTCGCACAGGCGCTGGAGGGTCGGGATGAGTTTGGCGGAGTCGGCCTTCGTCTTCGGCTCCACCGCCACCGCATAGAGCGGCGTGGGATAGACCGGCGGGGCGATGCGCACCGGATGGCTGCGATCGCAGAGAGTGTCCCCGTGGCCCGTCACGTTCAGCTTGGGGACCGCCCCGATGTCCCCGGCGACCAGCTCCGGAACCGGGATCTGCTCCTTGCCCCGCATCACGAAGATCTGGGCCAGCCGCTCCTCCTGGCCCTTGTTCACGTTGAAGAGATGGGAGTTGGAGCGCACGGTCCCCCGGAAAACGCGGAAGTAGGCCAGTTTCCCGACGAAGGGATCCGCCGTGATCTTGAACACATAGGCCACGGTCGGCCCGGCCGGATCCGGCTGGATGGCCTCCGGCTGCCCGTTGGAGACCGGCACCGCCTCGACCGGCTTCGCCTCCAGGGGCGAGGGGGCCAGCTGGACCAGCAGGTCCAGCAGAGGGCCGACGCCGATGGTTGAGAAGCCGGCCACACAGACCACCGGGACGATGCGTCCGGTCAGGAAGCCGGCCTTCAGGCCCCGGCGGATCTCCTCCTCCGTCAGCTCGCCGCCCTCCAGGTATTTCACGATCAGCTCGTCATCGGATTCGGCGGCGGCCTCCATCAGGCGCATCCGGGCCTCCTCCGCCTCCTCCCGCAACGCCGGTGGGATCTCCCCGGCCTCCCCACGGGGGCCCCGGCGCGCTTTCATGGCGATGAGATCCACCACCCCTCCGAAAGCCGCCTGACTACCGATGGGCAGCTGGATGGGGACGAAGTTCGCCTTGAAGGCCCGCTGCAGGCTCTCCAGGGCTCGCTCGTAGTTCGCGTTCTCCCGATCCATCTTGTTGATCACCGCGATGCGGGGCAGGCCTCGCTCCTCCAGGGCCGCCCACGCCTGCTCAGTGCCCACCTCCACGCCCGCCACGCTGTCCACGACCACCAGCGCGCAATCCGCCACGTGAACCGCGCTCTTCATCTCGCCCACGAAATCCAGGTATCCGGGAGCATCCAGGAAGTTGAGCTTGTGGTCGGACCATTCGATGGGGATCAGGGAGGTGTAGATGGAGAGGCGGCGACGGATCTCCTCCTCATCGAAATCGGAGACGGTGTTGCCTTCCTCCACGCGGCCCATGCGGGTGGTCGCCCCGCTGATGAACAGCATCGCCTCTGCCAGGGTGGTCTTGCCGGATCCGTTGTGGCCAACCAGCACGATGTTCCGCAGGTTCTCAGTGCGATACGTCTTCATCGTGCCTCCCTCTCTTTAGAGGATGTCCCCAATCCGCCCTCGAGGCGGAAGGTTTCTCACCGCCTCCCGCTTTTTCCGACCTCCGCCCGTTCCTTCCGCACCGGCGAAGTCCGATCCCTGAGCCGACGAGCGCGCGTTCGGAGGAAACCTTTCCTCAGCCCATCTATAGTTTAACCCAGAGCGCCATCCCCGGGGTTCCGCTGCCCCCGGCCGGGCCCTTTCGGGACCGCTCTCAATTCCGTCCATCCGCTTCCTGCAACCGGCGGAGCAGACGGGTCTCCAGATCCTCCTTCGGCTGGGGAGGGCCGAGAGGCTCCTGGTGACGCCGGATCAACGCCACCGTGAGGGGGTCGCACCCGGCCGCCTGAGCCCAGGCCGCCCCGGTCTCCGGATGGGCCCGATACCGCTGGACCCGCGCGGCCCAGCGGCGGAGCAACGGGAGCTGCCGGAGGATCCGTCGCCAGGAGGGCGGGCACAGGGCCTCCGTCAGCACCAGCAGGGCCCGCTCCCAGGGAGAGAGGGGCGCGGCGGCTTTCCCCACATCGTGAAGCAACGCCGCCTGCAACAGCGCCGGGTGCGTCTCCCCCCACTCCAGCAAGGTTCGCAACACCGCCAGGCTGTGACGCTGGTCGCCGCGCGGCATCCGCCGGAACAGGGCCTGGGCCTCCGGAGGCAGGAACCGGGCCACCAGGGCCCGATCCTCCTCCCGGATCCGCGCCCCCAGCGCCCAGCGGAACTGCCGCCACCGATAACGCCATCCACCCATCTTCGCCGGACTCGCCTGCCTGGCCTGAAGCCGGAGGTTGAAGTCTTGAACGATTGGCTCTTCCCCTCCAATGATTCGGAGATTTGGATGCAAGTCAACTGCCTGCGGTTGCCCTGCTGGAACCAGTGGCGCAACGGCGAGAAAGATCGATGCGGTAGGCGCGGCTTCCGCCGCGACCCTTTGCGCCATCGAGAGCCAGAAGCTCGGGGTTGCCGGAGCAGCCTTCATTGCAACCCTTGCGCCATCGAAGACCTGAAAGTTCGGGGCTAAAGCCCCCCCTACAAAAACCGTCTTTTCGTAGGAGCGGCTTCCGCCGCGACCCTTTGCGCCATCGAGAGCCAGAAGCTCGGGGTTGCCGGAGCAGCCTTCATTGCAACCCTTGCGTCATCGAAGACAGCGGTTCGGGGCTAAAGCCCCTCCTACAAAAACCGATTTTCGTAGGAGCGGCTTCCGCCGCGACCTTTGCGTCATCGAAAACCAGAAGCTCGGGGTTACCGGAGCAGCCTTCATTGCAACCCTTGCGTCATCGAAGACAGCGGTTCGGGGCTAAAGCCCCTCCTACAAAAACCGATTTTCGTAGGAGCGGCTTCCGC